>OGHO01002881.1_pt1 | contig 12341 bp, 7 predicted proteins | sample 1571421 | NCBI WGS metagenome assembly OGHO01 (sample SAMEA2581937, study PRJEB24529) | metagenome | biome: Human gut stool | place: China | collected 2011
TCTGGTTGTGCGAGTGAAAATCCTTTGGGAGTAGACAGTTCCAGTAATTGGCTCAAATTTAGTAAAGCCAATTGGTAATTGTTTTCAGCTTGTACTAAACTCATTTCATCTTGTGCTACTCGTGCTTTAGCTTCAGCTACTTCAGCTGCCGACGCTTTTCCTACTTCTGCCAGGCGGGTGATACGTTTACATTGTTCTTTACTGAGTTCAACTTGGCTGGCTGCTACTTTATTGAGTTCCATATTAAATAAAACCTGTAGATAAGAAGATGTCACATTAATAGCAATATCCTCTTTTGCCTTATTCAGATCTTCAATAGCAGCTTTGAAATTCAGTTTGCTAAGGGCATACTGATTGGGTAGTTGCAGTCCGGTAAATAGTGGGACATTGGTACTAAGACCGAATTGTGTACTACCACTGTTGATGTCACTATACGTATTGTCTACCGGTGAAGTCGAACGTCCCCAACTCCAGCTCTGACTTGCCGAGCCACTCAAATTCGGTAACCTTGCCCACTTTGCCGTATTTGCCTCTATAGCACTTTGCTCGGCAGCATTAGCTGTTTGCTGAATTTCTATATTGTGCTCGATGGCATAGTCAATGCATTGGCGTAGCGTCCACCCCTCCTGAGCCTGACTGGTGGCACAGAGTGTGGTAAGAGAGAATATAATAAGTCCTTTTTTCATAATTTCCTGTTATTGATTTTACTTCTTATCTTTCTTTTCCGCTCCACGGATTTTGTCTTTGGCTGTTACGCCACTTTTAATTTCAATCTTGATACCATCACTCATACCGGCTATAACCGATTTGCGCTGGAATTTCTGTTCTGGTATGGAATCTGTCATTATATATACAAATGTAGAGTCACCACTGAATTCAATCACGCTTTCGGGCACCGCTAATGCCTGCTGGGCACGTTGAAGCACAATCTCTGCGTTGGCCGAGTAGCCCGAACGGATTTGTACACTGTCCGGAACGGATACCGCTGCTTTTATCTCAAACTGATTGGCCCCGTTTTCTTCCACACCTTTGGGTGAAATGTATTCCAGTGTAGCGTCGAATGTCAGGTTCTGCAATGCACCGATAGTCAGTTTTACGGGCATACCTTCGTGGATACGGCCTACTTCCGTTTCGTCTATCTTGCCTTTGAAGATCAGGTCATTCATGTTGGCCACCGTAGCAATAGTCGTTCCGTCATTGAATGTATTACTCATGATAACCGAATTACCAGCCTTTACCGGAACGTCCAGGATCAGTCCGTCTATTGTAGAGCGAATCAGTGTGCTGGAGAGTGAAGCACTGTTTTTGGTGATACCCTCCTTGATGATTTCGAGAGCATCTTTGGCTGTCTGCACTTCTACATGGCTTTGTTTCAGTGCTACTTCGCTTTTTTCAAAGTCTTCTCGGCTGATCAGCTTGTCTTTGAATAGTTTCTCAATACGGTCAAAGTCTGTTTGTGCCTGTTTCTCATTGATTTCTGCCAGACGCACACGACTTTCGGCAGAGTTTACCTGTCCCAGTTCCGGAATGACCTTTACTTTGGCAATCACTTCACCTTTACGGATACTTTGTCCGGCTTCTTTATACACTTCGTCAATGATACCGGAGATCTGTGGTTTGATAAGAATTTCATCACGTGGCTCTACTTTTCCCGTAGCTACGGTTGTTTTTTGAAGGTCGGCCACCTCTGCTGTTACGGTTTCGTATACAACAACTTTGGGTTTTGATTTCATCCACAGGAATACAAATGTCCCTATAATACCGGCTGCCAGAAGTACTAACAATGTGATTTTCAGAAACTTTTTCATTTTAGTTTTATTTTTGATTTTTATTTTATTCTTGTTTTTCACTTTTCTTTGGGGCGCGTATCTGTTATTCGTCCCTGATAGCTTCTATCGGTTTTATTGCCATTGCCCGGTAAGCAGGTGCCAGTCCTGCCAGCATGCCCAGCGTGACAAGTAGCAGACAAGTACCTACGGCTAAGCCGAATGTCACCTGAAAGCCGAAAGACCTTCCGCTGTCACTGGTAATTGTAAGATCCATAACCTGAAGTACCAGCACGGCAAATGAAATTCCCATCATTCCGGCTACGGTGGTCAGTACCATACTTTCGGAGAGAATCTGCTGGAGAATATCTTTGGGGCGTGCACCAATGGCACGGCGAATACCGATTTCGGTGGTTCGTTCGCGAACAGTCACCATCATAATATTCGATACCCCGATTGCTCCTGCCAGCAGTGTACCCAGTCCTACCATCCAGATAAGAATGCGTATTCCTGTGAATAGGTTGTCCATCATTGAAAACATGGCTTCTGTGTTCAATACCATGATTGCTTGTTTGTCGTCCGGCGATATAAAGTGTGCTTCTTTAATGATACGTTCTACTTCCGGTTGTATATCGGTCACTTTCAGTCCGGGTTTCACCGTGAAGCAGGCCAGTTCTATGTTACGTCCTAAGTTATAGGCCCGTTGCATGGTTGTGAAGGGTAGTATAACCGATTCTGACGACTGTCCCTGAATATTGATATTCCCTTCTGCTACCGACATGCCGATAACGCGATAGTAAATTCCGTCTACACGTATGTATTTCCCCAGCGGGTCAGTTCCCGGGGTGAACAGGCTTTCGTATACGCGCTTTCCGATGACGCACACTTTACGTGCTTCGCGGATATCCACATCGTTTATAAATCGTCCGAGTGCAATATCCTGTGCTTCGATATTTTCATATTCGGGGTGCAGACCTTTTACGATACAGTCGAACTTTTTGTCTTCGTGTACGGATTTAGCCCCCCAGCGGGCAATGGAAGGAGTGATAAGCTCGATACCTTCTACATTTTCGCGTATCCGTTCAATATCATCGATGTTCATACTCCACCAACGTCCTTTACTAAATCCTTTGTAAGCCTCACCTGTACGTTGGGGCCAGGCAAATCCTGAGTTGGTAGCAACCCCCTCAAATTGTACCTGCATTGCATTTTGCATACCCTGTCCGCCGCCAATGAGTGCCACAAGCATGAAAATACCCCAAAATACACCGAATGCCGTAAGCAGGCTTCGGGTTTTGTTTCTTGTTATCGTGATGAGGATTTCCTCACACGTGTCCATGTCTATTCGCATCTTTATTATTTACTAAGTGCTATATTATTTGGTATGAGCTAAACGACAAAAGAATATTCTGTTTCCCTCATGCCTCATTTGTTTATCTCGAATTTCTGTTAAGCTACGAAGGACCTTTAATCGTAAATTATAAATCGTCCAATCGAAAATATTATTAATCCGCTCTCAGTGCCTCAATCGGGCTGATACTAACCGCTTTGCGTGCGGGGAAAAATCCTGCCAGTGTTCCTGCAACTACCAGCGTCAGAGTTGCTTGTATGGCAATGCTCAGGTCCACTGTCGGGTTAGAGAATACTGTCTCCGACCACATACCGTTGTCCATTTGCTGGTTTCCGAAAGCACTGTTCATCCATTCCGTTACGGCAATACCCGCTACCATACCTATGTATCCGAAGAAAGTTGTTATAGCAATACTCTCTACGATGATAAGCCATAAGATAGATCCCGGTTTGGCTCCTAAGGCCTTGCGGATACCGAATTCGTGGGTACGTTCCTTTACGGTAATCAGCATAATGTTTGATACTCCCACAATACCACTTAACAGCGTAAAGATCCCTATTACCCAGATGGCAATCCGGAGCATATTCATTGCGCCCATGTTTCGCAGATAATTAGTGAACCTGTTCCATATCCAGATAGCACTGTTGTCTGTGGGATCAAAGCGGTGATTGGCTCCGAGCACTTTACGGTATTGCGCTTCGAAGGCTTCGTTGTCTTCTATTGATTTCAGGTTTTTGGTGGTAAATACAATGTTGTTTAGTTTATCACCTTTGTTGTAAATAATCTGAAGGGTAGTAAAAGGGATATAGGCATCGCTTGAGCTATTGTCTCCCTGATCTTTGTATAGTCCTATCACCTGATAGACGATACCTCCGGTCTTTACATTTTGCCCGATGGGGTTTGTATGGGTTTTCCCGAAGAGTATATCGGCTGTCTTGACGTTAAGAACAACAACTTTTCTGCGTTGTTGTATATCCATTTCGTTGATAAACCTTCCTTCGGACAGTTTCACGGTTTCTACTTCCGGAAAGTTGGGAAATACGCCTGTAAGACTCAGGTTGACATACTCTTTGCCAAAGCTGAGATTGGCACTTCTCTGATACAGAGTTGCACCGACGCTGATAACGTTTTCCTGAAATTGTTGTTTTGTCACATCCAGGTCTTTATTGTCCAACCGGATATTTCGTCCCTCTTTCAGTCCTTCGTATGATTTGGTTGTCCACCCCGGATATATTTTTATGGAGTTCAGTGCTCTTTCCGAAGACGATTGCTCAAAGGCATGTATCAATCCGTTACCTGCTCCTAACAGTACGATAAGCATAAAAATCCCCCATGCCACAGCAAATCCGGTGAGGAAGGTACGAAGTTTATTCCGCTTGATGGTACCGTATATTTCTTGCCAAATGTCAAACATGATTTTATTTACGATTTAACGATTTACAATTAGACGATTGAAATTACTTTTGTATTTACGACTGTCCCTTGGCTTTATGATTTACAAAGATTTTTCAATCGTAAATAGTCAATCACCCAATCGTAAATATCTTTACTTCATTATTCCGTGCTGTCCGAAAGGCGATGCATCGTGGTCAAGATTCTCCTCGATCCGTTCGATGATTCCGTCTTTGATATGGATTATTTTGTCGGTCTGGTTGGCCACACCGCTTTCGTGAGTTACTACCACGATGGTCATTCCTGTTTTGTGAAGGTCTTTCAGGATTTGCATCACTTCAACGGAAGTCTTACTGTCCAATGCTCCGGTGGGCTCATCGGCAAGAATTATCTGTGGTTGGGTGATTAGTGCCCGTGCTATTGCCACACGTTGTTTTTGTCCACCACTCATTTCGTTTGGCATGTGATGAGCCCAGTCTTTCAGTCCCAGTTTGTCGAGATATTCCAGTGCTAAAGCGTTACGCTTTTTACGTCCCACTCCCTGATAAAATAACGGGAGGGCTACATTTTCCACTGCATTTTTAAAAGAGATCAGATTGAAAGATTGGAAAATAAACCCGATCATCCGGTTTCTGTATTCTGCAGCTTTCGTTTCGCTGAGGTTCTTTATCAATACATTGTTCAGGTAATATTCGCCGGTATCATAATTATCCAGAATACCCAGTATATTTAGTAAAGTGGATTTTCCTGAGCCCGATGCCCCCATGATGGATACAAATTCACCCCGTTTGATATCGAGGTTGATACCTTTGAGTACATGGAGAGGTGCTCCGTTGTTGTAGGTCTTGTTAATGTCTTTAAGGTATATCACAATTTCCTTTGTTTAGTTTTTATTTTCTTATAATTTCATCTATTAGACGCACGTAAGATACGAAAAGTTGCAAACAGAGTGAACTTTTTTTCAAAAACATTTTGCCGAATCAATCTTCTTTACGTAATTTGTGTGCAATAAATATTTAATAAGCTAACCCTTTTAAACGAACTATCATGAATTCAAACATGGAAAAGCCCTATGTAGTGGGTATTGACATAGGCGGAACAAATTCTGTCTTTGGTATAGTAGATGCACGTGGAACTATTATAGCAAGTGGCTCGGTGAAAACTCAGGCCTATTCTACAGTAGAAGAGTATGTAGATGAAGTGTGCAAGAATCTTCTTCCGCTTATTATTTCACAGGGTGGAGTTGAAAAAATAAAAGGTATCGGTATTGGTGCTCCTAATGGAAATTATTATAGCGGAACAATTGAGTTTGCTCCAAACTTGCCGTGGAAAGGTATTATTCCTTTGGCCGCTATGTTTGAAGAGCGACTTGGTATTCCTACTGCATTGACCAATGATGCGAATGCTGCTGCTGTAGGCGAAATGACATATGGTGCTGCCCGTGGTATGAAGGATTTTATCATGATCACACTGGGAACAGGTGTAGGTAGCGGTATCGTAATCAACGGACAAATGGTTTATGGTCATGACGGTTTTGCCGGCGAATTGGGCCATGTGATTGTTCGTCGTGGTACAGGACGTATGTGCGGTTGTGGTCGTAAAGGCTGTTTGGAGACTTACTGCTCGGCTACAGGTGTGGCTCGTACAGCACGTGAATTGTTGGCTGCCCGTACAGATGCAAGCCTTTTGCGTAATATTTCTGCTGAAAACATTACTTCTAAGGATGTATATGACGCAGCAGTGCAAGGTGATAAATTGGCACAGGAGATTTTTGAATTTACGGGTACTTTGCTTGGTGAAGCACTGGCAGATTTCATAGCGTTCTCCAGTCCGGAAGCGATTGTATTGTTCGGTGGGCTGGCAAAATCGGGTGATTACATTATGAAGCCGATCCACAAAGCCATGGAAGACAACCTGCTTAATATCTATAAAGGAAAAACCAAATTGCTGGTTTCTGAACTGAAAGATTCTGATGCTGCTGTATTGGGTGCCAGTGCATTGGCTTGGGAACTGAAAGATATGTAATAGGCGTGTCCCATTAATTATTTATAAAGGTAATGAAGCCCCGGATGAACCAGTTGTTCATTCGGGGCTTTTGGTTTCTGCACATGGATTTATTCGGAAAACTCCTGTGGAATATAGAATGAACCGAGAGATAATTAGGTTTTGTTCCCCTCCGTTATTTTTTAGGAAATCAGAAAGGAGCAGACATCCTAATGATTTATTAGGTTAATATATAGTTGTCGAAAAAGTAATAACAAGACTTTTATAAAGGAAGTAAAAGATAAAATGTGAGTCTTTGCTTTTAATGTAATTGATTGGTTGATAATGAATAAAGCTTTCGAATTTTAAGATTGACAAAAGTGTACATTATAGTGAGCGTTAATTGTACACTTTTGTCCTGCTAATTTGTACATTCATGTTCTGCTTAATTGTACACTTTGGTAAAGTGAATTTTAAACGTTAAAAAAACGTATTAACGATGTTAACGAAATGCGATTTAGATATAGTGGTGGTTTATTTATGAATGATTACAAATACTATTGATACGGGAGGCATATCAATATAACACGGTTTATTGGATATTGACATATATCGTTTAGCCATTAAAAAAAAAGAAGTAGAAAATGTACAGTGTTAATATACATTCTCTACTTCAATTGAACTCCGGGAACTCCCGGTTTAAACCTATTTACCTCTTTATTACCTTAAATGCTTTTGTTATATTGGATGCTTCTACTTTAACAATGTAGCATCCGCTATTCAGACCGGCCAGATTTTTCTGTTTTTCGTTAACGTTCATAACTGCATTTCCTGCCAGATCATAAATGATTGCCGTTGCATTGTCTCCGATATTCAATGTCTGGCTTGCTGCGTCATAGTAAGCAGTGAGGTCGGCATTGGCAGATATGATTCCTACCAGTTTACTGAATGTAGCTTCAATGCTGACATCCCCTTTCGCCTCGAATGAATACTCCATATAGTTGCCATAATCATCTACTTCATTATTCAGGTCGACAGCCTCTTCATTGTTTTTCAGACCAATCACTTTCTCTCCTTTGTTAGGAGTGAGAGTGATAGTGATATAGTCTCCTTCATTGATTTTATCTCCATCGGCAATTTCTGCCTGAGTATCATAATTTTTGGCAACTACTGAACCTGAGTTTGGAGTAACATTCACCAAGTTGAATGTATACTGCGTGCTCTTGAATGATACTTTGATATCAATAGAACTTGTAGCAGTAATCTTTAGTGTATTATTTTTCAAATCACTCAACCGGTTTTCGTCGTTGATAGTGAAAGAAGCAATTTTTACACTTTCGTTAGGAGCCACTTCGATTGTCAGTTCGGTTCCTGCTTCTATTTCGTCACCGTTACTGATAGCATTTTCTCCTGCTTTTACAGTAATTGCACCCAGATCCGGGGTTGTATTAGCATAAGTAACGGTGTAGGCTGCGTCTACTATGCGCATTTCGAAGTCATAAAATCCACCGTCTACATATGCACCACATGCATCATCTCCACCCTGAGTATCGCCGTCGGTGAAGAGTACACGCATCAATGTCTTTTTGGCAGAAAAATTTTCCGGTAAGGTGAAACTTGCCACAACGTTGTCCAGATTATTATTACTGTTGCTTGTATCTCCGTATTTGATTATCATTTCGTCGGCATCGAATTGACCGTCACCATTCAGGTCAACGAAAATACGTTCAACTCCCCAACGACCGTTTTGTGCCTGCACAGTTACTTCAATCGTTTGTCCGGCTCTGATTGCCATAGAGCGGTCTACGATTTTGTTATAGTTATCATAATTTCCGGTACCTGTATCTGTGTAATTCAGATTGGCGACAGCTCCGGTAGTGGTTGCCGATGTGATATGTCCTACTTCACGACCTTGTGAGAAAGTAGGGGTACAATATTCTATTTCAGCTTCTATAAATTCAATGGTGATGTTTGTTGTTCCGGATACGGTGAATTCAGTACCTTCGATCGCTATACTGTTCACGAAGATGGAACTTACCCGATAACCTGCATCGGGAGTTGCTACAACGCTTAATACTGTACCGTTCTCAAATTTATCACCGGATGTAATGGCCACTCCGTCTTTCTGGACCTCGAAAGAACCACCGATAGCAGGTTGTTCTAAAGTTACGGCGAAAGTACGTCCGTCTACCAAAGTAGGTGATGTGGGAGTACTGGTCGTATATGGGAATTCTCCCTCTCCTTGCCATTTTGTTGTACCGGATATTTTATTGTATACTGCGTTGATATTCGCTTTGTCTCCCTCTATCTGATTGGCAAATGCTCCGGTAGTACCTTCTACTTCCTCATTCAGATTGTAGAGTGCGGTGATGCCATTTACGGTAGAGGCATCAATCATGGCTTGGGCGGCTTCTTCTTGTGTCAGTGCTTTATTATAGAACTGAAATTCATCACAGAAACCATCGTACAAGCTCCCGCCTACATAGAAGATACATGGGTCATCTGCGAAAATTTCCAGTTTACTATCTCCTAACTCAATGGTACTTCCAAGTATTTCTCCATTTTTGTAAGCTGTGATACTGTTGTTATCATAATCATAAGCTACGGCGAGGCAGAACCACTCACCAATGTTCGTTTTTTCGGTTAACGAATAGTTTGTTTTATTACCTTTTACGTAGAAGTCTCCGTCTTTGTTGACCATGAGTACCAAGCTTCCATTCTGGTTGAAGTGTCCTTGGGCACCATGTCCCATGATATAAGACATTCCTCCTGCAGGTAGTGCTCTGAGATTGACCCATGCTGCTATCGTAAAAGATTTACCTATGCGCTCATCGGTGACACCACGTTCGCCAAGCAAGTTATCGAGAACTTCAAGACGATATGCAGTTAATTTATTGCTCTGCCATACAGCAGCCGGGATATCTATTGCTTTATTCTCACTTGCATTTACGCTGATAAATGAAGTTAGTAAGAGAACTAATAATGTAAAAAGAGTATTTTTATTCATAGTAATAATATGTATTTGATTTTTTTATTCTGTTGAATGGTTTGCGAAACGACCGGCTGGTGTATTTCGCGTTGAGACGGAAAGATTTGCCGGACCCCGGATGGAGGATTGAATACGATTGTTTTTCATCATACTTTTAAATTTATAGATTATACAAATCAGAGACGTTTTCGTCCCCTATACCTTTAAAGCAGATGAACCGGAAGTTCCCCTAGTGGGAAGTTCAAAAAAAAAGCAAGGACATCACATTTTGCAGAAGTGTGGGGGATTCTTCTCTGCAAATACTGTGTCCTTGCGTCTGTAATTAAAGTATTATTCGCTTAACTGTAGTTTGTTATGACCGGTCACGGTAATATCCAGTCCTTTTATGGTTAACTGCATTGTAAATGAAATGCCGTCTTTTTTACGACCAAACCAGTTGGCATCATCGAGTTTAAGTCGGTAAATCAGAGTTTCCGGATCCCAGTTTGCCTTAGATAGGTTACCGTCATCATAATAATAAGATTGATCGGGAGTATCTACTATGGCATACGTATCCCGTGTTTCGTCAAAATCGGAAACGTAGAATTGTATGTAGTAATTTCCATCTTCTGCTTTCACAATCGGATCGGAGTTAACAAAAGCGTATTGGAAGAGATCAAATTCACATATCTTCTGGCGGAAGCCATAATCCCAACGTTTAATCCACATTTCGTATTCTCCCGTCGGGTATTTCTCATACGAGAACTTAACTGGCAGATACTCTTTTGCTTCATCAGCCTGATATGTAGAGGATATGCTTTCTATGATCTCACCGGTAGATTTGTTGACAAACTCCAAAGAATCAACAGAACCGTAAGTAGAAATATCGAGCCAGCCGTCTGCTGCCACTCCGATAACTCCCCCTTCTTTCTGAGTCAAGTCAACTGTGATATCTTTGAGTATGCAGAATTTAAATCGGTCCAGTTTCTGATAAGTATCACCACGTACCAGTAGCAGATCGTATTCTCCTACTGACCAGTTATCCTTGAATCCGAGCCCCACCATAATGGTGTCTGAACGGTAGGTACGTTGGTAATATCCTAGTTCGTCTCCGATAATTCCTGCATATTTATATCCCCAGTCCAGATACAAATCTTCGTTATTTTCGGTTTTGCGTACAATGAATTCGTCACTTTGCTGCACACCGTCTACTTTGATAAACAGCAAGGCACCGGACTCCTGGATGGAAACTTCATAACTACCTTTATAGTTTTCTGTAGGATTAAATTCTATTAGACTACCGTTAGCGGACGGCCCTGCAAGACTGTTGTCGTCATTACTACAGCCCCATAACAACGGGAGTGCCAAGTAGAACAGTAATCTTAATGTAAGATGTTTCATATTTGTTATTTTCAGATTCAAAAAAATGAAAGGAAGGAATACCTCTGCGAAGGGAGGCATTCCTTTTGTTACACATGTGGTATTATTCTTTTATTACTTTGAATGAACGGACACATTTACCGTTTCTTGAAATTATCACATAGTATACACCCTTCGGAGCATCGAAACTCAATTGGCAAACTTCGTTGTTATCAGCATGATATTGTTTGGCTGTAATCAGTTTACCTTGAGTGTCACATACTCTTACATCATACTTACCTTCCTGTGAGAACAGGATATTGGCGTATTCCATGAACGGATTCGGATAAATGCTCAGATCTTCTACTATCTGGTTCTCGATACCTACACCCCCTTTTACTACGATATAGTCGTTGATCGTTTTAGTTGTAGTTCCCCAAGAGTTGGTCAGAGTCAGGCTAACCGGGTATTTCCCCTCTTTGGTATAAGAAGCTGTAGCGGATGTATTGCTATCTTGAGTGAAAGATGCACCTTCTAAAATCCATTTGGCCGATTCAAAAGTAACTTTTCTTACACCAGTGATTGACGGAACACCCAATGCGGTAGATAACTGATTCTGAGGGGTATCTGTTGTCTTATCATTGGCAGTTGAACTGATTGTCATATAAGCACCTTTAACCAATGTGGAGTTCTTTCCTTTGTTGGGGAAATAAGTATTGCCGTCATCATCGGTCTGAGTCTCTTCGAAAGTGAAGTAGCCTTGCAAACCGGTCGGAGCAATTCTGTATCCTTTCATTGATTGTTGCACTTCAGCATCGGTAAGAGCTTTGTCCCATATCTGCACTTCGTCTACCCATCCGGTGAAGCTGGCGAGATTGGTCATGTTACCACCTACATAGAAGTTTGCACCTTTCCAGTCTTTTGGACCTGAACCTCTGGATGTTACATCCAGCACTTTTTTCCCATTCAGATACATTTTCACATTTTTCCCATTCTTTACTACACAAACATGATACCAAACTCCCGGAGTTAGTGAATATCCGGTTGTAATACCGTCTACCTCAGCATTATGCTCATAATTGGGCGTACCTGCGGGAGGAGCGTCTACTGATACTGACAGTTCGTTTTCAGCATTTGCATATTTGCTGTAGTCCAATGGACGGATTGCTGTCCACATTTCACCCCATACTTTTTCTGTCCACGTGCCCGCATAGTTTCTGTTCACTTTGGTCATCAAAAGTGTTCCTAAAGAGGCATGTTCAAACTTCTCAACCTTGAACCACAGTCCGAATGATGTCGTTTGATAATTACTGAGTACACCGCTGTTTACAGTCAACTGGTAAGGCTCTTTCATATAAAGTGCCTGTGATACATTACAGTCGGCACCGTTGTAGGTTACACCCTCGTTAATCTCTGCCGTGAGTTTCACCGGAGCATCAGCCTTAGGTTCAGTGTTGTCAGCAAGGATATTTGTAACCTCCGGCAAACGTCCCGTTTCTTCTTTAGAGACGAGGAGCAAACC
>OGHO01002907.1_pt1 | contig 12263 bp, 9 predicted proteins | sample 1571421 | NCBI WGS metagenome assembly OGHO01 (sample SAMEA2581937, study PRJEB24529) | metagenome | biome: Human gut stool | place: China | collected 2011
CGAGCTCTGCATCCAGCGGTGCTATCAAAACGGCTGGCTGGGCGTGAGTGCTGCCATATCCCCTGATGGGACTCTCTGCCGCGGAGAACTGCTGCTCAGTGCCTTCCATACGGCCGGACTGCCGGTATACAACGCCTCTCTCTATGGCTATGAGGAGGCAGGATGTCTCCGCAGGAAAACGCGGTACGCATTGGAAAGGAACTTGGACTGTGCCCCGAAGCGGCCGCACCATTTGGAGTGCAGTTGCTTCCGTCTCTCAATAGAAAAATCTTTCAATCGACGATCTATGGAAGAAAAAACAGCAGCAGGATGCTCCATACGAGCAGTATTATGGCACAAGTCCGTAGGTTCTACTGATAGTAGGTCTGGGAGAGCGTGCAATAAACTACGAATGCGATTAGCAATTATGATTTATTTGGGGCGATAAAAATTTTGGAAGCCCCTTCAGCAATCTGAACTTCATATCGCTGCCCACGATAATAAAAGTGAAACTGCATGGATACAAGGCCATTGGGGAGATGAGGGGACAACTTTGGAACGCCGTTCTCGATATGCAGTCCGGCAAAGCCAAAGATAACTGTATTCCAAGTCTCACCGAGACAGGCCAGATGGAGCCCTTCCTTGCCCGTGTTGCCCATAACCTCCTCCAGGTCCAGATAGAGGGCCTTCCGCCAGTAGGCTTCAGCGGCCTCTGCCAGGCCATTCTGGGCCGCAAAGAGGGCGTGGCTGGCAAAGCTGAGGGTGGAGTCATGGATACACAGGGGCTCAAAGTCCTCCCAGGCGGCCAGCTTTTCCTCTTCGGTAAACTGCTCTGGCAGACGGGTTATAAGGAGCAGCGTATCCGCCTGCTTGATCACCTGATAGCGTTGGAGCCGGTCGAAGCAGACCTGGTGATAGCTGGCCTCGTCGCCGGATTTGAGCTCCGCCGGCTCAACGCGCTCCAGCAGGTGGAACGTATCGTCCTGGCGGTAGTGACCGGTGATTGGATCCCTGGGAAGCTGGATGGCATCGCGTAGTATCTCCCAAGCAGCGCACTCCGCTTTGGACAGGCTCAGGGCCGCATACTGCTCCGGCGCCTCTTTCTTCAGCCGTGCGGCGGCGGTCAGCGCCAGAGAGAGATTGTGCTTTACCATGGCATTGGTGAAAAGATTGTTGCTGGTAATGCCGCAGTATTCATCCGGGCCCTTGCAGAACAGCAGATTGACCTTCCCGGCTTCGGGGGCGGGAGAGTAACGGCTGACCCAGAAGCGGGCTGTCTCCACCAACACCTGTGCGCCCCCCTGGAAGAACAGGCTGTCATCGCCGGTCCAATCCAGGTATTGGCCCAGAGCATAGGCCACGTCAGCGGTGACGTGGACCTCGCTGCACCCGATGTCCCAGCTTTCACACTGCTCGGTGCCGTCATAAGACACCATCCAGGGGTAGCGGGCCCCGGCGCCATTCATCCGCGCCGCATGCGCTCTGGCCTGGGGAAGCGTGCCGACCCGGAAGCCCGCCAGACTGCGGGCAGCCTTTGGATCGGTCAGGTCATAAAAGGGCGTCAGAAAGAGATCTGTGTCCCAAAAATAGCAGCCTTTGTACCGCGTGTGGGTGAGCCCTCTAGCCCCGATGCTCACGGTGTGGTCCCGAGGAGAGCAGTTGGCCGCCAACTGGTAGATCACATAACGCAGCGCCGTCTGCGCGTCGTCATCCCCCTCCATGACAATGTCGCAGTCCGCCCACTTTTGCTCCCATGCGGCCTGATTCTCCGCCAGCGCACTTACAAAGTCCCAGCCTGGCTCCACATCCAGCTGGAGCAGGGGATCCACATCGCGACTGGAAGTCAGCCGGGCGGCGATCTCCAAGGCGATGGGAGCATCGGAAGCGTCACTGGTGCAGCGCACTCCCACGCCGTCACCGGTATCTGCAACAAAAGCGGGGGATGAAAAGCCCTCTGTGCGGCAGGAAACCGTCTGAGCCAGTTCCAGCCTTGTATGATTTGTCTTATAGCGGGCGGTGAATCCGGCGTCGGTCGCCTCGCCGGAGCAGAAACGGGTCATCTGGATGATCTGGGTGTTCTCCTTCACCTGATCGTCTGGGATAGGGCTGTTGCAGCTCTGGTGGTCGATCCCGGCCAAAAGCTCCACCTGCCCGCGGCCCTGGAATTCAAGCCGCTGGAACAGAAAGCTAGGCTTGGCCAAGGAGAAAAAACGCTGTTCCTGCACATCCACCCAGTCATCCGCAATACTCAGCCGGTAACGGAAGGTGAGCAGACCTGTACGGAGATCCAGCGCGCGGGACAAATGGGAGGGAATGGCCGGTATGCGGCCATTCAATCGGATCTGGTACCAGATAGGGGTGGGCAGATTGACAAAATCCGTCAGCTCTGTGCTGTCGGAGATCCGGTCATAAAAGCCAGCCAAGAAAAGTCCGGCGTCCAACGGCCGGCGGATCGGCCGGTAAGCGGGGTAACCCCGGGCCCCCATGCGGCCGTTGCCGGTAAAGAAGACGCTCTCCAGGAAGCGGTCGGCAAGATCGTTCCCCTCCGCTGAAATTGTCCAGCCCCGGCGCTTCACGTCAGTTCTCATAGGACACGCCTCCTAACGCATACCGCAGGGCGTGGCACACAAACCCCGCGCAAGTGGCAAAGGCGTCTCCCGTCGCGGATCGGCCCGTGTGCTCATCGATGCTCTCACAGACGATGCCGTTGTCCATCACCGCCCGACGCAGAAGATCCAACGACCGCTCCGCCTCCCCGCTGAGCAGGCTGTTGGCCACACTCAACATCCAGGGATGGGGGGCGTGGGCGCAGCCGATTTCCGCAAAGGCGCACCCGGCGAAGCTGTAAGGATACTCCGGGGCGCGGATCTGACGCACTGTATTCTGATATGCGGGGTCATCCGGCGCGCAGAAGCCCAGGTAGGGCAGGAGCAGCAGGCTTCCTGGCGGCTCGTCATATACATCTGTATGGCCCTCCAGATCCGTGGACCAGGCATAGTATGGGCCGTTCGGGCCCTGGACAACACAGTGCTCCAGGATCGACCGGCGGAGCTCCTCCGCCTCCCCGGCAAGGTCGCCGTATGTTTCAGGATACAGGGAGGACAGCGCGCGAAGCGCCTTCCATACCAGCACATTGTCATAGGTCAGGTAGGGGTAGCTGCGCACGTCATCGGTGGGCTGAAGGAAGGTCTCGTACAGTGCGATCGACCTGTGCCGTTTGGTGCGCAAGGTGCGCAGAATATCCGTAAGCCCGGAGCGGATCGCGTTGTCCTCCAGACAGTCCCGGTCGCCTGTGGCACCCACATAGCGCTCCAGGGCCAGCACCGGGGCCATCAGTTCATCCAGCTCAAAACCAGGCTCCAGGACTGTGCCGTCGATGTACCGCGAGTGGACGCCCAGGTTGCGCCGCTGACGGCCGAATACATAGTCCAGCATCCGGCGGGCCAGTGCCGGGTCGGCGTCCACTACCGTAGGAAAGCTCCACAGCAGGCTGTCCCGGTCCCAGTAAGCCGCGCTCACATAGTAGCGCGGGCTGCGGCTGGTGACCAGAACCAGCTCCTCGGTATCCAAGGTGATCCCCGCGGAGTAGAACAGGCAGAAGAACAGATTGGTATTGTAGAGGCGCTCCAACTGGGCATCCGGAATGGGCCAGCGGCGGGCGTCCAGCCAGTCTGTGGTCACCTGTAACTCGTGCTGCCAGCCTTGGCGCAGCATCTCCTTGGCGCTGGTGGCGGCTGCCACCTCCTCAAAGCCGACCCCCCAGTAGAAGGTCACAGTAACAGCTTGTCCGGGTTCCAGCGTGCAGTTGTGGGCCAGACGGTAGACGATACCGGCATCCGTCTCCTGAAAGGTGGATGAGCAGGGCTGATCCATCATGGGCGCAAAAGCAAAGAGGGGCAGTCCGCAGCGCATATCAAAGATCAGACTGTCGTTCCAAAGGCTGGTGTAGCATCTGCGCGCCCCGTCGATCTCCTTGTCTTCGTTGACGCAGTGCCATGCGGAGGCCCAGCACCCTTCCAGACCGAAAGTAGAGGACAGCGGCTTATCCGATGTGGAGCGTACTGTCAGCTGATAGAGAAAACCACGTTCCCCCACCGGAGCCAGAAGCATTCCCTCCACCGCTAGGGAGCCGGCCGTGCCGCAGAAGGTCGGAATCCAGTCGGATTTCCGTCCCCAGGTCAGAGACTGAAGCGAGGCCCTTTCTCCTTCCGTCTCAAAAAAAGGCGTCATCAGCGGGAGAGAAGCGCCGCCCCTCTGCTCGATCAGGCCCTTATGTCCCATGTGTAGGAAGGAAAAGGACTCCAGCGCCCCGGTGCAGGCCTGGAGAGTGGGAAGAGAGACCCACTCGTTGCCGGTAGGCAAATAACACTCTTGCATAGAGATCCCTCACTGTCGGATTTAATCGGTTAAACTGTTGGCAATCTAACTATAACATATTTTGGGCGCAAGTCAATAATTATTTTGTGAAAAATGTTAATTTATATCTTGACAATAGAGCTGGCATTGGCTATTATTTGCTTGTGGAATAGTTTAAACGTTTAAATTAAACGAGGTGGTATAGCATGTCGGCCAATCGGGTCACCATGAGGGATGTCGCCAAAGAGGCTGGCGTCACCAGCGCGGCCGTCTCTTATGCATTGAGTGGGAAGCGCCCGATTTCTGAGGAGACACGCCGGCGGGTTGAGCAGGCCATCGAGCGGTTGGGTTATACACCAAACATGGCAGCCCGTACCCTGGGCAGCGCCAGACAGGATTCCAGGCTGATCGGCGTAGTGGTCCCTCAGACCGAGGCTGGAAGCCGACTCATGTTTCAGAACCAGTTTTACTCTGAGATATTGGGAAGCATTGAACTGTGCGCCAGACAGAAAGGCTACCATGTGATCATCTCTGCTACGGATGCCAACGAGAGCTATCTGACCCTGGCAAAGGAGCGCAATCTGGACGGGATCATTGTGATCGGCATGTATCCGGATTCCTTCTACCAGCAGATGAAGGAGAGCCGGATCCCTATCGTATTGATCGACAGCTATTGCAATGACCACTATTACCATAATGTACGCATCGACGATGCTTACGGCAGCTATCTGGCGACCAAGTACATTTTGGACTGCGGTCACCGTGCCGTCGCTTTTTTCAGCGGCCGCATCAAGGAAAACGGCGTCATGAAGAAACGCCTGGCCGGCTATCGGGACGCTCTGGCAGAGTATGAGCTTCCCTTCCGAGAGAAGTTGGTCTTTGAAGGGAACATTGACTACAAAGACGGCATCGCGTCTGCCCAAAGGCTCATGGACGCGGGACTCCCTGCCACAGCGGTGGTAGCTGCGGCAGATATTCTGGCAATCGGAGCGGCAAAAGCTTTCTATGAGCGCGGTGTCAAGGTACCGGACGAGATCTCCCTTATGGGGTTTGACGATTTGGAGATTGCGCAGTACATGACCCCGGGACTGACTACCGTAAAGCAGCAGATCTCAGCGAAGGGGGAAAAAGCGGTGGAGCTGTTGATCCGCAATATCAATGAGCCGGAGTTGACCAAGCAGGAGTTGATCCTGCCGGTGTCCCTGGTGGAGCGGGGCTCTGTCCGCAAGATCAAAACGGAGACAACCTGAACAGGTCTCAATATAGGGTAAGAATGGAACAACACATGTCTTAATTTTGAAAAGGAGGAACCATGCAATGAAAAAGCGGTCTCTGGCGATCCTGGCCGGCGGAATGTCGCTGGCGCTCCTGCTCTCATCATGCGGCCCGTCCAGTGCTCCGACCGAAAGCCCATCTTCTGCCCCTGCTGATGAAACCGGCCAGCAGACGGCTGAGGAGCCTGTGACCATCACCTACTGCAACTTCAACGCTTCCGGCGGCAATGAGGAAACCCTGCAGAAAATGTACGAGGCCTTCCATGAGGAATATCCCAACATCACGGTTGAGATCGAAACCATCGCCATGGATGACTATTTCACCCAAATGCAAACCCGCGTGGCCGGCGGCACGGCGCCTGACTGCTATGAGCTGAACATCGAGAATTTCGCCTCCTATGCCAATAAGGGCGTGCTGGCCGAGATCAGCGGTGTGGACCTCAGCCGCCTGGACGAGACCGCACTGAGCGCGTTCAACGTGGACGGCAAGCAGTACGGCCTGCCCGGCAACTTCTCCAATGTGGTGCTGGTCTACAACAAGGACCTGTTTGACCAGGCCGGCATTGATTATCCCACCGCAGACTGGACGCAGGATGATGTGCAGACGGCGGCTGAGGCCATCCGCGCCTTGGGCGATGATATTTACGGCTACTACCAGCCTCTTACTTACAACGAGTTCTACAAGGTTTGCGCCCAGTTCGGCGGCAGCCTGCTGAATGAGGACAAGACGGAGTTTACCATCAACTCCCCCGAGAACGTGGCCGCCGCTCAGATGATGGCCGACCGCGTGCTGGTCAGCAACGTCCAGCCCACGGACGTGCAGATGGGCGGCATGGGTGACTGGGATCTGTTCATGAGCGGCCGTCTGGGCATGATCCCCACCGGTATTTGGGCATTCCAGTCCTTTGCCGATGGCTGTGGCTTTAATTGGGATATCACGATTGAGCCTGGTCAGGAGCAAAAGGCCACGCACTTCTTCTCCAACGGCCTGGTGATCAATGCCGACAGCGAGCACAAGGATGCCGCGGCTACTTGGATCACCTGGCTGGCCTCCAGCCCCGCCGCCGCTGAGATCCGCATTGAGGCGGGCTGGGATCTGCCTGCCGTCAGTGACGAGGATACCCTGGCCTCCTATCTGGACATGACGCCGCCCGATAACCGCCAGGCTGTGTTTGACTCCTTGGACTATCTGGTGGTACCGCCAGTGATCGAGGACTATGCCCTGATGAGCGATATCATTGGTCAGAAGCTGTCCGCCGCCGCCAATGGCTCCATAACCGTACAGGAAGCCCTGGATCAGGCGCAGAGCGAATGCCAGGCGCAGATTTCCCTTAGCTGATAAGGGGCAGGGGAGGGGCTTGTGCCCCTCCCCTGTTCGATTTTCTGAGGAGGTGTTTCCCAACCATGTTAGTCAAACGGAAGCGGCGAAAGGGACCCGGGCAGGAGGGGCTGATCACCGCGTCTCCCTTTTTGATGCCCAGCCTCATTGGCTTGCTGGTATTTTCCCTGCTGCCCTTGCTCATATCCGCCTTTATCAGCCTGACTGACTGGAACGGCTTGGATCAGTTGACGGCCCCCGGCTTCTTTCAGGAGCATTTTATCGGGTTGGATAATTATAAAGCCATTCTCTCCAGCCCCGAGTTCTGGGGGGTGCTGTGGAACACCTTCCGCTATATCATCATGTACATTCCGCTGATGCTGGTGGCGTCTCTGGGGGTGGCCTATCTGCTCAGCCGCCAGCGCCCCGGCGTAACAGCCTTCCGTATCATCTACTATATCCCGGTGCTCACCTCCTGGGTGGCAGCCTCCATGATCTGGAAGTCTATGCTATCCCCGGAGTATGGCGCGGTCAACAACATCCTGGCCGTTTTCGGTATACAGGGGCCGGGCTGGCTGCTGGACGAGGCTTGGGCCATGCCGGCTATCGTACTGGTGTCGGTATGGAAGGATATGGGGTTCTTTGGCCTCATCCTCTTGTCCGGTATGGTGGGCATCAACAAGTCCTACTATGAGGCGGCATCGCTGGACGGCGCAGGCTCTTGGCAGAAGTTCTGGAAGATCACCTTGCCGCTGATGACCCCAGCTATCTTCTATGTGCTGATCGTCAGCCTGATCAACGCATTCCAGCTCTTCCCGCAAATCATGATCATGACCGACGGCGGCCCCAATGGCGCCACACAGGTCATGGTGGAGCGCATCTACAAGTATGGCTTCCGCTACTACCGCATGGGCTATGCGGCGGCCTTCTCCTGGATCCTGTTCGCCATCATTATGGTGTGCACCGCCATCCAGATGAAGGGCCAAGAGAGGTGGGTCAACTATGACAGCTAAACGCAGACTGGGCACCACAGGCTATTATGTGGTCTCCATCCTCATTGCCGTGGTGGCCATGATCCCCTTCCTGTGGATGATCTCCACCTCTCTCAAGAGCCGGGGTGCTCTCATGTCCATCCCCATTGAGTGGATTCCGGCAGAGCCCTCGTTGGATGCCTATGGTGAGGTATTTTCCCGTTTTCCATTCCTAAAGACGATTGGAAACAGCCTCTTTATTTCCGTGTCCTACACTGTCATCACCCTGATTTCTGCCTCGATGGCAGCCTTCGCTTTTGCCAAAATCCGTTTCCGCTGCGCGAACCTACTGCTCAAGCTCTACCTGGCCACCATGATGATCCCCACACAGGTGACCATGATCCCGCTCTTTGTGATCATGAATCGGTTGGGCCTGATCGACAGCTATGCCAGTGTGATCCTCCCCTCCATCTTCCGCCCCTTTGCAGTTTTCATGCTGGTTCAGCAGATGCGTACCGTACCGGCGGACTATTTGGACGCCGCACGGGTGGATGGGGCAAACATTTTCCAGGTCTATTCCCGGGTGGCCCTGCCGCTGTGCGCGCCGACCCTGGCGACGCTGGCAGTGACCACTTTTATGGAGTCCTGGAACGACTATCTCTGGCCTCTGCTGATGTTGACTGACCGGGCCAAGATGACCCTGCCCATCGCCCTGTCCACACTGAACGGCCAGTACAATACCGAGTACAATGTGCTGATGGCAGGCAGCCTGATCTCCATGATCCCAATTATCATCATCTACCTGTTTGCGCAGAAGCACTTCAAAAACGGCCTGATGGCAGGCGGCATCAAGGGGTGAACCGATGAGAGAGATTTTGTGTTCCGGCCAGGCGCGGTCCCTGGAATTTCCCTATCCGGGCGGTATGGCCGCCCTCTGCTGGAGCCCTGCGGGGGAGCGGGGGGAGTTGACGGTCTCCCTGCACTATGACGGGGCCTATGGCATGGGAGAGAAGTACAATGCCGTGAATCAGAAGGGACATACGGCGGTCAATGAGGTGGAGGAGAAGTTCTGCTTTCAGGGAGAGAAAACCTACTGCCCGGCGCCTTTCTTCTGGACAAATACGGGCTTCGGGCTATATGCGGCCACGGATGAGCGCACCAGCTTCCGATTTGGTGAGAAAGCGGTTTGCGCGGAGCTGCCTGTGGATTGCCGCGTCGTGCTGTTTTCGGGGATGCCCGGAGAGATCATTCGGGATTACATGGATCTGTTCGGCCCGGCAAAGCTGCCGCCCAAATGGGCCTTTGGGCCGTGGATCTCCGCCAACCACTGGGACAGCCAGGAGAAAGTGGAGCGGGCGGTGGCGCAGGCGGAGGAACACGGCTTTCCAGTCTGCGCCTTGGTGGCCGAGGCGTGGAGCGATGAGGCTACCTTTTATGTTTTCCGGGGCGCAAGGTATGTTCCTAAGCCGAATGGCGGCGCATTCCGGCTGGAGGACTTCGATTTTTCCGATTCCCCCTGGCCGGATCCCGCTGGTATGGTACAGCGGCTTCACGAGAAGGGGATCCGTTTCCTGCTGTGGCAGATCCCCGTCTACAAAAAGCAGGGGCCGGATGAGCCGCTCAATGCGCAAAATGAGCTGGACCAGGCGGATGCCGTCGCCCGGGGCCTCTGCGTCCACAACGCAGATGGGAGTCCCTATACCATCCCGGAGGGATACTGGTTCGCCGGCTCCATGATCCCCGACTTCACCAACCCTGCCGCAGAGGAGACCTGGTTTTCCAAGCGAAACTATCTCACAGAGATGGGGATAGACGGGTTCAAGACCGATGGAGGCGAGTTCATCTACCGGGAAGATGTGCGCTTTGCGGATGGAAGCTCCGGCCGGGCCGGAAAGAACCGCTATGCCCAGGAGTATACGGCGGCTTACACCAAACATCTGGGTTCGGCTCAGGCGCTGTTCAGCCGGGCGGGCTACGCTGGTCAGCATACCACGCCTATCCATTGGGCTGGAGATCAGCAGTCCCAGAACAGCGAGTTGGCCAGCGCCCTGCGGGCGGGGCTGTCTGCTGCCCTGACCGGCATCCCGTTCTGGGGCTTCGACATCGGGGGCTTTGCAGGGCCGCTCCCCACATTGGACTTGTACCGCAGGGCTACACAGATGGCCTGCTTTGTGCCGGTGATGCAATGGCACTCCGAGCCGGATGGAGGGCAGTTCCGCGAGTTGATGCCCGGGGGAGAGGGGAACAATGAGCGGAGCCCTTGGAATCTGGCGGCGGCTTACGGTAAGCCGGAGTTCGTGGACGAGATGCGGTTCTGGCATAATCTGCGGATGGAACTTCTGCCCTACCTGTACAGTGTCGCGCTGGATTGTGCGGAAGCTTCCAAGCCTATGATGCGGCCGCTGGTCTATCAGTGGCCGGAAGATCCGCTGGTATGGGACTGCGAAGATGAATTCCTTCTGGGTGACAGTCTGCTGGTGGCGCCGCTGCTGGAAGAAAACGCCGAGAAGCGCGCGGTCTATCTCCCGGAAGGACAGTGGATCGGCCTGTTCGACCGCCGCGCGGCGGCCGGAGGGCAGACCATCGTAGCGGGCGGAGACCGGAGGCTGCCGGTCTTTCTGCGGGCGGGCTATGGTCTGGCGCTCCGTTCTGATGCGAACTCGGCCCCCGGCGCTCCGGCGGGAGAGCGGGCAGACGGAAATGCTCCTCTGCACCTGCTGTTGGCTGGGGAATGCGGGCGTTTCCGCTTCCGGGACGAGCTGGGCACCGACTTGGATATCACCTGGTCTGATGGAGCCGTCCACATAGAGGGCGACTACCGATTCCTGCTGACTTGGGAAGTGCTCCCCGTGGAGGAATGCTGATATGGGGATGTGCGGTATCATTTTTGATTTGGACGGCGTGCTGTGCTATACCGACCACTACCATTATCTTGCGTGGAAGGCGGTGGCCGATAGGCTGAGCCTGCCTTTTGACGAACAGGTAAACAACCGCCTCCGAGGTGTCAGCCGGATGGAGAGCCTGGAGATTATTCTGAGCCTTGGCAGTAAGACCTACTCCCAGGAGGAGAAGGAGCAGATGGCAGCCGAGAAAAACCGGCTCTATCGCAGCTATCTGGAACGTATGGGGCCAGAGGCACTGGCCCCTGGGGCAGTCGATGTGCTCCGCACTTTGCGGGAGAACGGCTGGAAAACAGGCATCGGCTCCTCCAGCAAAAACGCCCCCCTCATTTTGGAACGAACCGGACTGGACGGATTCTTTGACGCGGTGGCAGATGGCAGTCAGATTACCAAGTCGAAACCTGATCCGGAAGTGTTCCGGCTGGCGGCGCGGAAATTACGCCTTTCCCCTGATGAGTGTGCTGTGGTGGAGGACGCCTCCGCCGGAATCCTGGCCGCAAATGCAGGCGGCTTTTTTCCCATCGGCCTGGGGGACGCCGCCCAGGCCCCCGGCTGCCGCGCCGTCCTAAACGCTCTGTATGAATTGCCCGAACTCTGCCGGCGCTTATACAGCCGCGCCCCAAAATTCAAGCCTTCCGACCCTACTCCATTTTCATAGGGCGGAGGAGCGGTCAAAAAGGAGGAACGCCCGCCGGGCCGGCGGTGCGGCAGTGTGGAGACCTGCCGTAACGTCCGCAGAGTGACGCTCTCTGCGGGCAAGAGGGTATTTGCGGAGGCATTGCCCTTACGGCCCTGAACATGGCAACTGTATCCCTGAAGAATGTGAAGAAGATCTATGACAACAAGGTGACCGCGGTTCACGACTTCAACCTGGAGATTGCGGACAAGGAGTTCATCGTCCTGGTCGGCCCCTCCGGCTGCGGCAAGTCCACCACGCTGCGGATGATCGCCGGCCTGGAGGATATCTCCGAGGGCGATCTGGTCATCGGCGGCAAGCGGATGAACGATGTGGAGCCGAAGGATCGGGACATCGCCATGGTCTTCCAGAGCTACGCCCTGTACCCCCACATGACCGTATATGAGAACATGGCCTTCGCCCTGAAGCTGCGCAAGGTACCCAAGGAGGAGATCGACAAGAAGGTGCGGGAGGCGGCCGAGATTCTGGACATCACCCAGTACCTGGACCGCAAGCCCAAGGCGCTGTCCGGCGGCCAGCGCCAGCGCGTGGCCATCGGCCGCGCCATCGTCCGTGATCCCCAGGTGTTCCTGATGGACGAGCCGCTGTCCAACCTGGACGCCAAGCTGCGCAACCAGATGCGCGCGGAGATCATCAAGCTGCGCCAGCGCATCAACACCACCTTCATCTACGTCACCCACGACCAGACCGAGGCCATGACCCTGGGCGACCGCATCGTCATCATGAAGGACGGCTTCATCCAGCAGATCGGCACCCCCCAGGAGGTGT
>OGHO01002922.1_pt1 | contig 12201 bp, 12 predicted proteins | sample 1571421 | NCBI WGS metagenome assembly OGHO01 (sample SAMEA2581937, study PRJEB24529) | metagenome | biome: Human gut stool | place: China | collected 2011
GAGGGGGAGGAGAAACTTTCTGAAGAAAGTTTCTCCTCCCCCTCCCCAAATATATCTATCCAACCAGCGCGGCGTATTCGGCGGCGGAAATGCGCCCGCCTTCGTCGGCATCGTCGGGTTTGACGCGGACGAGCCAACCCTTGTCGTAAGGGCTGTCGTTGAGCAGTTCGGGGGCGTCCGCCAGTGCTTCGTTGACGGCGACGATTTCACCGGAAACCGGAATGATCGCGTCGGAAGTGATTTTGACGGACTCGATGGAAGCGCAGGAAACGCCCTGCTTGAAGTGTTCGCCCACGGCGGGGAGGTCGACGAAAATGACCCCGCCGAGCTGATCCTGTGCATAGTCCGTGATGCCGACGAGCATGGTGCCGTCGGGCTCCGCTTTGGCCCACAGGTGTTCGGAGTGGTAGGAACGGTCTTCGGGATAGGTGAGGCTCATAATGCGATCTCCTTCGGGTTGAGCGATGTTGCTATTCGGTCACAGCTACGCGGGGAGCACGGATGGCGGCGGGGACGATTTCGTCCAGCGTGGGGTGGCCGATCATGACTTCATGCAGTCTTTCGGGCGTATAGCCGCCGACCATGAGCAGCTGGGCCACGGTGACGAGGTGGGATACGCCGTGGCCGATGGCCGCGATGCCCGCGATGGCGTCACCGGCCCATACGACCTTCACGAATCCGCCGGAAGCCCCGGCTGCCTGCGCGATGGGATTCAGGGTCAGGGGGACCTGCGATACGCTTACGGACTTCCCGGCGGCAAGGAGCCCTTTGGCGGTCTGGCCGACGCGCATGATCTCGGTGCTGCCGTAAATGCAGGACGGGACCGGGCCGGGCACGTATACGCCTTTTTCGTGTCCGAGGATGCGGCGGGCGACATACGCGCCCTGATGGTCGGCGGCATGGGCCAGCAACGTAAGGCCGTTCACGTCACCGATGGCATAGACGCCTTCGGCGGCTTCAAGATGGTCGTTCACGTCGACGAAGCCGCGGCGTTTCAGCGTGCAGCCCGCCTTTTCGCAATCAAGCCCGGCTGTATTCGGAGTACGGCCCACGGCGACCAGCGCCTTGGAGGCGGTCAGCACGCGCCCATCACCAAGGGTCAGCTCGGCCTGCCCGTCCTTCGTGACGAGCGACTTCGCCATGACGCCCGTGATGCAGGTCCGGCCCGCCTTGCTCTGGACGCGGTCCATTTCTTTGGCGATGTCGGCGTCTTCAGTAGGGGCGATGTGCGGGGCGGCCTCGACGATGGTGATTTTGGAGCCCATCATGCCGAAGAAGTCGCCAAGCTCAAGGCCGATGGCCCCAGCGCCCACGATGATGAGGCTTTCCGGGACTTCGGGAAGGTTGAGGACGCCGGTGCTGTCGAGCACGGCGTCGCCGTCGGGAGCGAGGCCGGGGAAGGACGCGCTCGACGAGCCGCAGGAAAGGATGATGTTGTCAGACGTTAACATTTCTTCGCCGGATTCGGAGCGGACGATGGCCTGCCCTTTTCCGGCGCACACGCCGCGTCCTTCGTACAGGGTGATCCCCGCCGCCGCGAGGCTTTTGGCGAGGGTCTGGCTGGAGCCCTTGAGGAAGCGGCCCACGCGGGTTTGCAGCGCCTTGTAGTCGATGTCGATGGAGCCCTTCATGGTGCGCAGGCGTTCCTGAGCCTTGAGGAGCCCGAGGGGGGCCGTTGCGCCGAGGAGCATCTTGGTGGGGATGCAGCCGCAGTTCAGGCACGTGCCGCCCCAGTGTTTGTCTTCGATGATGGCGACTTTTTTGCCGCCTGCCGCCAGTTCTTTCGCCGCCGTGGTCCCGCCGGGGCCTCCGCCGATGATGATTACGTCGTAATGCATGGGTTGCCTCGTTTTGCGTATGCCGAGAAAGAGGGAAGAAATTTTCTCGAGCGGAGCGCCCGCCCCGCCGCCGTCCGTGTGCCTTGAAAGGCCGTTGCCGGGCGTGGTCTCCGCGAGGCCGCTTTTGTTTTCCCCTTTTCCCGGGTCCCCATCCCCCTTCCGAAACCGTCGGAGAGGGGGATGGGACAGCCCGGAAGGAAGTGCTTAAAAATCTCTTCCTGTCAAAAAAATCCAGAATGTCCGTCTGATTATGCCGCTTGCGAACCGTCTCGTAACTTCCCCGCCAGCCAAGCTCTGCGGAGGGAAGGGGAGCGGAAAGGGAGAGGGGCCTCTTAGGTTCCTTCCCTCCCCGGTTTGCCTACTTCGCTATATCGGCCTTGAACAAGAACTCGCGGGAGGCGGAACGGTACTTGAGCATCATGGGATCGGCCACGGGTTCGAGCCCCTGCATACCCTGCGGCATTTCGGGGGTTACGGCGGCGATGGCGTAGGGAAGCTGATGATCGCCGCAGGCTTCAAAGACCATGCGGGCCGCTTCACCGGCTTCGTCGCGGTTCGGCCAACGGGCGCCCTCGGGACCGGAGAGCGGGGTGGCGAGGAAACGGATTTCGTGGTCGGGGAACGCTTTCACCAGTTCGATGGTCTTGGCGAGTTCGTCCTTGGTGGGCGCGGAACCGTAAAGGGCTTCGTAGACGGATGCTGGGCCGGGGATGTTGAGCTGTACTTTGGCCAGCGCGTTCAGGCCGATGAGGCGTTCGAGCAGGGCGGGATTCCGTCCGTCCGTCTGTATGCAGACCGTGAGGCCGCCCTTGGCGAGCTGTTGCACCAGTTCGACGAAGTGATCTTCCTCCGCCGCCGGGCACTGGGAAAGGTAGAGGCCGGAAATCCAGCCGTGCAGCAGGTCGCTGCGCGTGACCGCGCCTTCGAGGGCGTGCCCGGACAGCAGGTAGGCGATGACTTCCCCGGAGCCCTGCTTGATGACCGTGCCGTCGTCGAACAGCGGGAACTCCACGCCTTCGGGGTTGCGGTAGATGGCCTTGCGGTTGGCGCGGTAGAAGGTGTTGAATGTCTGGGCATCAGCCTTGAAATCCACGGTTTCGTAAGCGATCTGATGTTCGGCGAGAAAGCCTTTGACGATTTTGCACCGCAGGCAGTCGGGTGCGGTATACAGGGTGATGCTCATCTGTGCGCTCCTGTGATGCCGGAAAGCCGGCAGAAAGGGTTGCTTTGCAAACGGCGGTTTGCCGCCGGGTATGGACGAAAAAAGAGGCGGAATCCATCGGAACGGGGTTCCTCTGGATTTCTGCCTCTACCTATACCCGGATCCGGGACAGAAAATTGTTACCGTTGTTACTTTTTTCGCAAAAAGTTTGAAAAAAATCGGCTCCGGGGAGGAAATCAGCCCCACTCCGCCTCTTCTTGTTCTTCCAGCAGTTTTTCAAGCTGATCGAGCTCGCTCAGTTCGATTTCATGGCGTGAGAACCGCACCAGAATCCCGAGCTCGCGCAGCTGCTGCAGGCAGCGGAACAGGGAAACGCGGTGGATGTCCAGCACTGAAGCCAGTTCGAGCTGGGTCATGTCCAGAGGAAAGGCCTTGGCGTTGTTATGGCTGCGGGAGAGCTGGCGCAAAAAGCGGCAGACGCGGGCCAGCGGCGTGCCGTGCTTGATCAGGAAACTTACGCTGAACAGGTTGGAAAATTTGGTGGCCGTACCCCGGAGCATGTTCAGGATGAGATGGGGGTATTGGCGGGCGAATTCGGCGTCATGGATCAGCGAGCTGGGGAAACGGTACGCTTCGGTCCTCTCCAGCACCCGGAAACAAGCCATCGTCGCCTCGTCCCCGGTGATCACGCTCGTCTCGTTGAAGATGCAGCCCTTGCCGAAAAACATGACGACATGATCTTCCCCTGCCGCGTTGGTGTAGGTGAGCCGCACGCGTCCCTTATCTATAAAATAGAAGCAATCGGTGGTGGCCTGATGATTGTAGTGGGAACGCGGAAAAACGAGATGCGTCCCCATGTGCACAATTTCCCGCCAAGGCTCATGCAGACCGCTGTGGGAGATGATAGCAATGTGCTGTTGCGGCATTTGGATTTCTGCGGTCATAGAATCACCTCTTTCTCAATGATGGATGGGCGGAAATGTTCTTATACTTTTTATGTGAATTGTTGCACAGGTTACATTTCTGTTTTCTCATCCGTCATAAGGTGCTTTTGCGGATAAAGGAACCCCTCTGTGAAAGCCCATAGACGAAAGGCGTCAATCGTTCAAGTCTGTTCGGGAATGAGGACAGCCTTGACGTATCTCCGAAGTTTCATTTCATTTTGTTCTGCCTGGGGCGCAAGCACCGGCGTCCGGGCGCAATCCATACATAGGGCAGGAGCATCCGATGAGCGCGACGATTTTCCCCACTGGCGTTACTATCTACAATCCCGAAAAATGCTGGAGTGGTTATACCATCCTTCAGGCCGCCGAACGCGGCGCCCTCCTTATCGACATGAACGGCAATGAAGTCCGCATGTGGGAAGGCTTGCAGGGCTTTCCGAACAAAATGCTGCCCGGCGGCTACGTGATGGGGAGCCTTGGTGAACGCAATCCCAAGTATGGCCTTCAGGACCAGACCGACCTTGTGCAGGTGGACTGGGACGGCAATATCGTGTGGAAGTTCGACAAGGCTGAATACATCGAAGATCCGGGCGAGGAACCCCAATGGATGGCCCGCCAGCACCATGACTACCAGCGCGAAGGCAACACCGTGGGCTACTATGTGCCCGGTTCCGATCCCAAAACCAACAGCGGCAACACGCTGATCCTCGCGCACAAGAACGTCCACGTGCCCGCCATTTCCGACAAGATGCTGCTTGACGACGTGATCTACGAAGTGGATTGGGACGGCGACATCGTGTGGGAATGGAAGGTATCGGATCATTTTGAGGAGCTGGGCTTCGACGCCATCGCCCGCAACCTCATGTACCGCGACCCCAACTATTACACCGGGTTCGGGAACAGCCACATCGCGGGCGACTGGGTGCACACCAACTCCATGTCCGTGCTCGGCCCTAACAAATGGTACGACGCTGGCGACAAGCGCTTCCACCCCGACAACATCATCATCGACTGCCGCGACGCCAACATCATCCTGATCATCGAAAAGGCCACCGGCAACATTGTATGGAAGATCGGCCCGTATTTCGATCAGACCCCCGAACTGCGCAAGCTCGGCTGGATCATCGGCCAGCACCATGCCCACATGATCCCGCGCGGCCTGCCCGGCGAAGGCAACATCCTTATTTACGACAACGGCGGCTGGGCCGGCTATTACGCCCCGAACCCGGGTTCCCCCACCGGCATCCGCGGCGCCTTGCGCGACTACTCCCGCGTGCTGGAAATCGATCCCGTCACGCTGGAAATCGTGTGGCAGATGACGCCGAAAGAAGCCGGATACCTGATGCCGCTTGACGCCAACCGTTTCTATAGCCCGTTCATCAGCGGTATGCAGCGGCTGCCCAACGGCAACACCATGATCACCGAAGGTTCCCACGGCCGCATCTTCGAGGTGACCCCCGAACACGAGCTGGTGTGGGAATACGTGTGCCCCTACTGGGGGACGGCCCTGCCCATGAACATGGTGTACCGTTCCTACCGTCTGCCCTACGAATGGGTGCCGCAGCTTGAAAAGCCCGCCGAATCGCCCATCGAACGCCTCGACGTATCCACGTTCCGCGTGCCCGGCGCCGCCGCCCCGGGCGTGAAGAGCGCCGTAAAGATCAAGGAAGCCAAGGGGTACTTCGGCCTGTCCGCCATGTGCGTGGCTGCCGATATCGAAGAATAAGCGCATTACTAAGGATGGTTGAGGGCGGTTCTGGTTGAGAAAGGCATTTTTCCAATCCGGGCCGCCTTTTTGGTACGCCCCCGTCTTCGGCGGGGGGATCTTTCCGTCCGTTTGGGGGACGGAGCCCTGCTATTTGAGGAAGCGAGGGAAACGCATGAAGAGGCTGTGCTTACTTTGTTTGACGTTGGGGATGCTCTGTGGGGCGGCGGCGACCGCCGGAGCCGTCGAGATCAAGGCCAAAGGCACATGGGAGATTTTGTCCGAATGGAGCAACGTCGCTCCGCTGAACGGGCCGAATGATCGGTTCGCCACCTTGCAGCGCCTGCGTACGCAGGTGGAAATCATTTCTTCGAATGCCCTCAAGGGCGTCGTGTTCTTTGAAATCGGGGACACCAACTGGGGCAAGGCTTCCGAGGGCGGCGCGCTGGGTACTGACGCCAAGAATATCGAAGTCCGCTATTCGTACGTCGACTGGCAGGTTCCGAACACGGATCTGCGCGTCCGCATGGGCCTCCAGCCGATCATCCTCCCCGGATTCGTGGCGTCGGGATTCAGCCCGGTATTCGGTCATGACGTGGCTGGCATCATGTTGTCGCAGAAGTGGTCCGATGAGGTCGGGACGACGTTCTTCTGGGCCCGGCCTTTCAACGGCAACTTCGGCGGCTGGAACGGCAACGGCTCGCAGGCCAACGGGACGCCGCGGGATACCCCCGGCGACGCCATGGACCTGCTCAGCCTGATCGTGCCCATCAAAACGGACGTGATGAAGGTTTCGCCTTGGGGCATGTTCGGCTTTATGGGCACCAAGAGCCTCATGGGGAACATCAAGGGCGGCGATCCGGCGACATGGGCTCCCCGGGCCGGCCTGTATCCCATTCTTGGCAGCGGCTACACGTTTGAGACGTTCCCCTTCCGCCGGAATACGGAAACCCACGAAAACGCGTGGTGGCTCGGCATCACCGCCGAAACGAATTCTTTTTCGCCGCTCACCGTCGCCGGGGATTTCGCCTATGGCAGTGTGAAGATGGGGGAAATCCCGGGGTATGAGGGCTTTGCCGACGGCCCCGGCACGTTCAAGCTGGATCGTGCGGGCTGGTATGCCGCCGTACGCGCGGATTACGCCCTTGATTGGGCCACTCCCGGTATCATCGCGTGGTACGGCAGCGGCGACGACGGCAATCCGTACAACGGTTCCGAGCGCCTGCCTCAGTACAACACGCCGTGGGCGGTGAGCGCGCTCGGCTTCGGCGGCGGCTGGACCGATATCGCCACATGGAAGGTGCTCGGGCACAACCCCGGCGGCCTTTGGGGCGTGGTCCTGCATCTCAAGGACATCTCGCTCATGGAAGATCTGAAGCACACCCTGCGCGCCGGATACTACCACGGCACCAACAACTCCGCGATGCCCAAGGCCGCGAACATGGCCTCGTATCCTTCCCGCATCGATGGCCCGTTCGCCTATCTCACCACGTCCGACGACGCGTGGGAATTGAACGCGGACACCCGCTACAAGATTTATGAAAATCTGGAACTCGCCGTCGAGGCCGCGTATGTGCGCCTCAACCTGGATGAGGGAACGTGGGGAAAGAAGATCGTCAATGAAGTGGATAAGGATTCCTATCGCGTGAGCATTGGACTGAAGTATTCGTTCTAGTGTGTCCCGTTTATGGGGAAAAGGCCGGTGGGGGACTGCCGGCCTTTTTTGTTGGGGCATCGGATTCGATAAAGGGCAATGCGCTAAGGCTGGTTGCCGAGGCACTCCGAACAGAAAGCGTGCCCCTGCGATACGGCGATGCGCCTGACCAACTCCTCGGCCAGCATATGTGACGGCAACCGCCTGAGCGCTTCTTCATCGGCTTTGCGTGTCGTCACTTCAACATCGGTTTCGTAGCGGCTTGGCTCGGGCCGCAGCGTCATAAGGCATGGCCCCTTGCCCGTGAGTATCCACTCCGGATGCACATTTTTTACGCGCATCAAAATGACCAGCCAGCTGGAGGGCATCTTCCCGCGCCGGACGGCAGCGGAAACCGCCGACTGCGGGACGCCGAAAAAGTCGGCCAGATCGGTAGCCGTATGCTTACGGATAACGAGTTTAAGCCGTTCCATTTGAGCGTCGAAAATTTGGTTTTCCATTCGAGCCTCTCGATGGCCGTGTTATGGGTGCGACCTACTATTGATAGTCAAAAGAACTACAATAGTAGGTCGGTTTCGTAAAGGGGCATTGTATCTGGGAGGAATGAAAAAGAAATATGATGAGGACAAGCTGGCTAAGACGTTTATGCCCGCAGTGATCCGGCGCTACCGTGATGCGGCGGGGCTCTCTCAGCAGGAACTTGCAGATCGGGTTGGCATTTCTAAAAGCTACATATCCTCTTTGGAGCTTGGTTATCGAGCGCCGAGTTTGAATCTGCTTGTGAAGATTGCTCAGACATTGGAGGTGAACGCGGGCAAAATGGTCGATGAAATGGTGGAAGATGCCGAAAGGGTTCTTTGACGTTTCGCCGGTGGTTTCATGACGGCTTGGGCTATAACGGCATGAGGCCCGGCCCGGTGTCCGTGAGTATCTATTCCGTGATTACATTAGGGAGGAAGACATGCCGGGATACAGCAAGGAGGACGGTAATATTTTGAAGCCGTTTGGTGCGGCGGTGAAGGCGGGAAGGGATGGACTGGGCTGGCGGAAAAGGCAGGTCTACATAGAACGTATGTTGGAGGAGTGGAACAAGGACGCAGAAATGTAAGCCTGTTGAATATCGTAAAGCTCTCTCAAGCTCTTGGTGTGGAGGCAGCAAGTGTTTTTGAACACATGAAAACAATAAAAATATTAAAAATAATAAATAACAATATGTTACATTGTGTAATGTGAATGCGGAATAGATTTCATACGGCAATGGACAACGATAAAACAAAAGTCATCATGGAACTGATTGTAGCGTCGCTTCGCGAAGGGCTTGGCATGAGCCGCTATGCTTTGGCTCAAGAGGCGGGCGTTGACTATTCGTGGCTGCGGCGTTTCGAACAGGGAAAGTCCGGGATCCGGGTGGAAACCCTTATTGGGCTTGCAAAGGGATTGGGGATTCCAGCGGGAACCATTGTCGGCGCGATGGAGAAAGCGTTGGAAAATCCCGATAGTGGCTTAAGGAGCACGAAAGGAAAAGGAGCTGAGGGGGCGTGAAGAGCGGCGTTGGAGATACGCTGGCAAAGGCGTTTTTGGGGGGATACAATGAGAAAAGGGAACCAACTTTTGCTGATTCCCTTGGGGTAATTCTCTTTTATGTGCTGGTCGGGATGAAAGGATTTGAACCTTCGACCCCTTGAACCCCATTCAAGTGCGCTCCCAGACTGCGCTACATCCCGGCACGCAGATGGAGATACCTTTCTCATGCCCCGCTGTCAACAAATTTTCGCGGGAAAAACGATCTTTTTTGTACGCAGTGATGTTTTGGCATTCATTTCGGCAACCTGGGATTGTCCCGCAGTATCGCCTCTGTTCCTACAGGTGGGCGTCGTACCAGTCACCCGCAAGGCGCAAGCCCTGACGGACATCGTATTCGGGCTCATAGCCCAGCAGCGTGCGCGCACGGGTGATGTCCGCCAGGGAATGGCGTACGTCTCCCGCCCGGAAATCACGGTAGGCCGGTTTGGCTTCCGCCGCTTCGGGCTTGTGGCGGACGACCTCGTCACGGATAAGCCCGAAAAGCTCGTTGAGCGTGGTCCGCTGGCCGAAGGCCACATTGTAGACGAGGTCCCGGGCGTCGTCCGCAGCATAGGATGCCAGCAGGTTCGCCTGCACCACATTGTCGATATAGCAGAAATCGCGGGACGTTTCGCCGTCCCCGTTGACGTATACGGTATCCCCCTTCGTCAGGGCGGCGAACCATTGAGGTATTACCGCCGCATACGCGCCGTACGGGTCCTGACGCTGGCCGAACACGTTGAAGTAGCGCAGGCCGATGGTCTTGAAGCCATAACTGCGCGCGAAAACCTCGGCGTAGAGCTCGTTCACGTACTTGGTCACGGCGTAGGGCGAGAGGGGCTTGCCGATGCGGTCTTCCTGTTTGGGCAGGTTGGGCTCGTCGCCGTAGGTGGAGCTCGAAGCCGCATAGACGAAACTCTTCACCCCGCAATCGCGGGCCGCGACGAGCATGTTGAGGAACCCGTCAATGTTGCAGCCGTTGGTCATGATCGGGTTTTCGATGGAGCGGGGCACAGAGCCGAGCGCCGCTTCGTGCAGGACGTGCTCGACGCCCTGGCAGGCCTGAAGGCAGGTTTCGACGTCGCGGATGTCTCCTTCTATGAAACGGAACCGCTCCCACTGCTCCGGGGTGACCAGTTCTCGTACCATGTCCAGATTGTGCTGATACCCGGTGAGGAAGTTGTCGAGGCCCACGACGCGCTGCCCGTGTGACAGCAGCGTCTGCAACAGGTTGGAACCTATGAAGCCCGCCACGCCGGTGACGAGCCATGTGCTCGGTTCTTGTTCGATACGCTGAAGAAGTTCGGTGTAGTTGGACATCAATGGCTCCAAAGAAAAGGGTTCGGGGCATGACCCCCTGAAGCCGGAAGTGTAGCCGCGCCGCCCTCCACTGTAAAGTATGGTCCTCCGCCGGTATTTTGTCTTTCAGGGCACTCCGTGATAGGCTTCCTACGTTCATGGTTTCTTTTGAGAGGTTTCATTTCCTTTTTGCCCACTCTATGAGGACGGCTGTGAGTACGTATCAAACTTTTTCCACTGACGAGAAACCGCTTTCCATCTTGGATGTACGGGATGCCAAAAACCGGCGGAAGCTGGCTATGGTCACCGCGTACGATACGCCGTCGGCCCGTATTGTGGATCGGGCCGGGGTCGATATGGTGCTGGTGGGCGATTCCCTCGGTATGGTCATGCTCGGGCGCAAAGACACCCTGTCGGTCACCTTGGACGAAATGATCCATCATTGCCGCGCGGTTGTGCAGGGAATACATCACGCCCTCGTCGTTGCGGACATGCCGTTTATGACGTATGAACCCGGGCCTGATACAGCGCTTTCCAACGCGGCGCGCCTTGTCCGGGAAAGCGGCGTCAGGGCCGTCAAGCTCGAAGGAGCTTTCCTGCCTCAGATCCGCGCGCTGGTGGGCGCGGGCATACCCGTCATGGGGCATATCGGCCTGACGCCTCAGCGGTCCGCGCAGCTTGGCGGCTTCAAGGTGCAGGGCAAGCGCGCCGAAGCAGCACGGCAGTTGCTTGATGAGGCGGCGGCGCTCGAAGACGCCGGGTGTTTCGCCATTGTGCTTGAGGCCATTCCCGCGCCTCTCGCGGCGGCGATTACGGCCCGGGTTTCCGTTCCCACCATCGGCATAGGGGCGGGGGCCGACTGCGACGGTCAGGTGCTCGTCCTGCATGACATGCTCGGGCTGTACAGCGAGTTTACGCCGCGTTTCGTCAAGCGGTATGCGGAACTGGGTACCCTGATGGAGCAGGCCGTGCGGGATTATGCCGAAGAGGTCCGCAGCGGGGCGTTCCCCACTCCGGCTCACAGCTTCAGTATGGATGAGGAAGAGCGCGCCCGGTTGGAAGATCGGCTGCGCGAAACCGAGTAACAGTTTTCTCCCTGTTATGGAGATGGAAAAGACGATGCAGATCATTCATTCTCCGGAAGCGTTGCATTCCGTGTGTGCCGAGTGGCGGCGTCAGGGGCTGAAAACGGCCCTTGTGCCCACGATGGGGTATTACCACGCCGGGCACGCCAGCCTGATTTCCTATGCCCGTTCGGTGGCCGACAAGGTGATCGTCAGCCTTTTCGTCAATCCGACGCAATTCGGCCCCAACGAGGATCTGGAAGCGTACCCGCGCGATTTTGAGAAAGACTCCGCGCTGGTCCGCGAGCTGGGCGGGGACGTGCTCTATGCCCCCGAGCCGGAAAACATGTACGCGCCCGATCACGCCACATGGGTGGAAGTGCCCGCACTTGCCAACACCTTGTGCGGCCTCAGCCGCCCCATCCACTTCCGGGGCGTGTGTACGGTGGTCTTGAAACTGTTCATGCTGGCCCAGCCCAGCCTTGCCGTATTCGGCGAGAAGGATTGGCAGCAGCTCGCCATCATCAAGAAAATGGTTTCCGATCTGAATGTGCCTGTGGAAGTCGTCGGGCGGCCCATCGTGCGTGAAGCCGACGGGCTGGCCCTCAGCTCCCGCAATGTTTACCTGACGCCCGAAGAGCGCGCCCAAGCCCCGCAGATCCGCAAGTCGCTCGAAATGGCCGCCGGTCTCGCCGCCGGGGGGGAACGCGACGCCGCCAGAATCATTGAGGCCGTCTGTGGCTATCTGGCCGAGCATCTCCCTACAGGTGAGGAGGATTACATCTCCATCGTCGATCCCGCCGTCCTGACCAAGGTAGATCGTATCGAGGACATGGCTCTGTGCGCGCTTGCCATTCGTCTTGGCAAGGCGAGGCTGATTGACAATATTTTGTTGAAGGTTGGGGAGTGAAGATGAATCGGGGGAGGGGAGAGGAAACCTTTCTGAAGAAAGGTTTCCTCTCCCCTCCCCCG
>OGHO01002940.1_pt1 | contig 12142 bp, 20 predicted proteins | sample 1571421 | NCBI WGS metagenome assembly OGHO01 (sample SAMEA2581937, study PRJEB24529) | metagenome | biome: Human gut stool | place: China | collected 2011
TCCGGGGTGGCGGCGGTTTTTGGAGATAGGGGGTGTTTATGTGAGGCCTTTGGAGCGGATTGCGCTATCCGGGGAAAACATATCCAAGGTACTGGGAATCACGGAGCGGCGCGTTCGGCAGCTTAGGCAGGATGGCGTTTTCCGCTGCAACAGCGCTGGGAACTATCATCTGATCCGGACGGTGAGGGCTTACATCGAGTTCGTCACAAAGGGGACAGACGGCAGCGGGAACAGCGCCGCGCTCGACCTTACACGGGAACGCGCCAGACTGATGAAGGTCAAGCGAGAGGATCAGGAATACGAGCTGGCGCTCAAGCGCGGCGATATGCACAAGTCCGATGAGATACGGCAGGTCATGTCGGCGGTGTTCGGGAACTTCCGGTCAAGGCTGCTTTCTATTCCGGCTAAGGCTTCGCCGGTGGTTGCGGTCAAGGCCGATAAGGCGGAGATATATCAGTATCTCAAGGAACTTATCGACGAGGCACTCAATGAGATTGCGGACTTTGATTCTATGTTCCCGGACAAGTCACGTGCCGAAGATGGTGTGAAAGAGGGTGAGGAAAATGAGCGAGCGCGTGGCGACTGAAAATGCCCCGTGTGCGGTAAAGCACCTTCGCCGATCACTACACCTAATGGCGGCGTGTGGGACGCTTTTTTCAAATGCGACTGTGACTATGTAGCCGGCTGGGGCAGCACAAGAAACGAAGCTCTGGACGACGCTGCTGAAGCCTGGAACAGGACGACACGGACCAAGGCATGGAACAGGAAGAAAGGAAGGAGTAATATCACTTAGAGGAGAATAAAGCATGCCCCAGTTCTTATCGGGCTGCTGAAAATCTTTGCATACTTGCGGAAACTGAGGACACCAAGAATGAGGATAAATCTTGACTATCTGTCTTTTCTGTGTACGTCAGAAAAGACAACCGAGGCGCTGGACGTCATGGCAGGGCGGGAGCTCGTCACGCTGTGCAGCGGGTGCTGCAAGGAGCCGATGTGCGTCGGCTCCGAACTCTGGAGGATCAGTGACGGCGTGTACTGCCCGAAATGCGGCATTAAGGTACTAAAGCCCAGGGCTATGAAAGGTGGTGATTCAGAATGATAAATGTGACAGGTGGTAAGGACGGCGAAAAGGTGAGCGTGGAGCTCATCGGGTCAAAAGACGAGGTCGTCCGCGAAGCAGGATATGTTATAGAAGCAGTTGCGGAGAAGATATTCGTAAAGAACAACGGTCGAGGATTTGACCAGGCAACTAAGCGTGAACGCATTGAATGCATTTGCGCTGCTTATAACGGAATGTTTCTGTCATTTGCGTTAGACAATAATCTGTCCGCGCTTGCAAGAGAACTTATCCGGATAGGCGTCATAGGAAGCGTTGACTTTGAAAAGCTGGTAGGTGATGAAGAATGATAAATTCAATAAGCGATAATAAGGACGGCTCCAATGCAAAGGTAGTGTTCTCTGGCGGCACAGAGAAGGTGTTCGGGGAACTTTACAGCGCCGTTGAGGCGTTTGCTGTAAAGAACTGTGAAGAAAGAACGCATGTGAATTATGCGGAACTTTCGAAGGCAAAGCAGACCGCCGCCGTTGTTGCAGCGCTGCTGGGGCGGCTTGGACGATTCGCGGATATCAATGGATTTGAGGGGATTGCGGAGGAAGTCATTGAGCTGCATATCATTTCCGCAGTGGATATCAGCGAGAAGTACGGAAAGTGAGCGGGAATATGACATTCGAGGAGACACTTACACCGTATCAGCGGCGGTTGCTGCTGGAAAAACTGCTGAACCTTATGACTCCGGAGGAGCGTGCTAAGATACTTACGCCAGGCGTCGCGCCTAAAATGCCGCCGGACGTCTCCCTGGAGGAGCTTCGAGACCGCAAGGAGATAACTCAGAGGACTATGAACAGTCTTTATCGCGCGGGGATGCGCTCGCTGCACGATATATACTCTATGTCGCCCAAGGCGCTGATGAATATACGGTACATAGGCAAGAGCGCTTACAGCGAGATCGTGGATATCCTTCGCGAACATGAATACGATGTATCCACATTCGAGCTGTGGAACGGAAAGAAGGTTGATAATACATGAACAATATTACTGAGATCGAGCTTTCAAAGCTCGTTCACCACCCCCAGAACCCCCGCAAGGACCTCGGGGATCTTACCGAGCTTACTGACAGCATAAAGGCGTCCGGGATAATGCAGAATCTGACCGTTGTTCCGGAGGACGACCACTATCTCGTCGTTATCGGCAACCGCCGCATGGAGGCGGCAAAGCTGGCGGGGCTTGATACTGCTCCCTGCGCGGTGGTGGATATGCCCCCCGCCGAACAGCTTTCCACCATGATGGTGGAGAACATGCAGCGTTCAGATCTTACCATCTTCGAGCAGGCCGCCGGCTTTCAGCTTATGATGGATATGGGAGATTCCCTGGACGATATTTCGGAAAAGACCGGGTTCTCCAAGGCTACGGTGCGCCGCCGTGTAAAGCTCATGGAGCTTGATCAGGACGAACTCAAGAAAGTTGCTGACGATGGGCGGCAGATATCCATGAGCGATCTGGACGAGCTTAACAAGGTCGAAGATGTGGCGAGGAGAAACGGACTGCTGAAGGACATCGGAACGGCGAATTTTCACACCAGGTGTTTAGGCGCGCTGGAAGCGGAAAAAATTGAAAAGCTGCGCCCTAAGCTGCTGAAGCTGCTTAAGGATAAAGGCGTAAAGGATAAGGGGAACAATGTTACCGACCGCAGCTACATTGGATACATAAGTTTCTCCAATGAAACACATTTCCGCAACACTCTGGATTCGATGTTTGAGAAATATAAGGACAGACTTCCGCTGACTGTCTGCGGTGCCTACGGCGGCAACGAAAAAGATTCGACCGGAGTGTACCTTTACTGCACAAATACGGATAAGTCCTTGGAAAATCAAGATGAACAGCTCCGCCGGAAGAGATTCGACCATTCTTACGAGGTCGTAAAAAACATCAACCACAAGTGGTGGTTGTCAAGGTTAACATTTATCCGCAACTACACACAGATGGAAGCAAAGCGGCATATAAGCGTTATTACAGCGGCGCTTGCAGAAAGCGCCATCAGGGACGATGACTGGGTGATGGGTAAGATAGATGTTGCTCTGCTGATGGGTTATTCTGATAAATCGGATAAGGAAAAGGTTATCGCCGAGGCAGCCGTCAGAGCTGAAAAAACGCCAAATCTTATGGCGCTCTGGGTCGCATACGCTATGCTTAATGACTGCTACGATGATGATGGTTATATCGGCCGGAACTATCAGGGGAAGCCCGAGAGGAGCTATGAGGACGACTGCGAACAGCTTGACAGAATATATGATTTTCTTGAAAAGCTTGGCTATAAGATGTCAGACGAGGAAAAAGCGCTGCGGGACGGTACCTCCGAACTCTTCGACCCGGATAATGATATCTGGCTTCTCGAGGAGGAGCGGACGGCAAAAAAGAACTCTGTCACTCTTGAACATATCGTTTACGATTTCCGCGTGTTCAACATGCTGAAAGGTTCGGGTATCAACGATATCGATGAGCTTATAAAGGCAGCGGAGGACGGGCGGCTCTTCAAGATCATAGGTTCAAATCTCACTTACAAGCGGATCAAGAAAAGCGCGGCTGAATTCGGAATAACCCTTCCGGACAAGCCCGGGGACGATGGAGCTGATGAACCGTCTGGGGACGATGATGAGGAAGAATAAGATACGGCCGCCGGCGCCGCGGGTGTTCACTATCCAGGTGACCATATGCCAGGTGTGCGGGCGGCGGCTGACGTCGGATTTTGGGCTGAAAAACGGCATGGGTCCGAAGTGTATGCATAAGTGGCAGCTTATGCATGCGCCGCCCGATCCGGCCCAGATGACTTTGTGGGAGGACGGAAATGAAGAAGATACGACGGCTGATAAACATGATACGCTTTGACTTTATCATCGGCGTTATCGTTCTTGTCTTTATCGGAGAAAGGTCAAGACTTATGGCGTTTTTTGGCGGGATATTCCTGCTGCTGTCGGCGGTGGAATTCACTTTGCAATTTCTTTGCGAGATCGATGAAAGGAGAAAAAATGGCGAATCTGACATATACAAGGCGAAAGGCCGCGGGACTTTGCGTGAGGTGCGGGGCAAGGCTGGAGAAGAACAGCCCTTTTCTGAAATGCGGGTCATGCATAGCAGCGGAACGGGAGGAAAGGGAGAAGAAGTATTCCTCGATGAAGAAAAAGGGCGGTCTTAGCCTCAAGGACGTTATGACCCTTGCCGCTGAAAATCACTGTACATATGGCGAAATGGTTGTAAGGCTGCAAAAGGAGGGCATCGAATGACCGACGAACAGGAGATAGCCCGGATAATGGAGCTGCGTGGGCAGGGGCTTAATGCCGAACAGATAGGAAAGAAGCTATTTTTCAGTGGTGCGGCGATCCGTAAGAAAGTGCGAAAAGCCGGGCTTTCAGAACAGTATCACAAGATGTCCGGAAAATCAGTGCTTGAAGTGAATCGGGACGATATCCGGGAAATGATTGAGAGCGGTGCGAAGTTCAGCGAGATAATGTCAAAGTATGGTGTGAGCAAGACCACCGTCGCGCAGTGGCGAAAGGCTCTGGGAATTCCGCCCCGGCCGCTTGGCGGTGGCAACTCGCTGCACCTTGACGGAGAAGAGCTTGCCAGGCTGTGGAACGATGGAAAGAGTTATACGGAGATCGGTAAAATAGTTGGTGCAGCTTCGCAAACGGTAAAAAATAATCTGATCAGGAACGGCACGATTCCGAAACCGTGTAAAAAGATAAGATTCCCGGAAAGTCAGGAAGAGATTGCTAAACTCAGAAAGATGTTTGACGGCGAATTAAAGACCGTGGAACTTGCGGAAAAGCTAGGTGTTGGAATATCAACGGTCAGCAGCTGGAGAAGAAGGCTTGGTATAAAGTATACCGGGCGCGGCAGGAGGCGGAAATGGTGAAGAGAACCGGAGCTTTTCTGATGTTCGTAATCGGTGTGCTGCTTGTGTTCGGAGCGGTATTCACCGCCGAACTTTCAGTGATGGGGGCGGCCGAATATACAGGGTGTGCGGTGACCGGGCTGGGGCTTATGACCGGCGCGAGCATATCCGCACTGATGGAGGATAGAAAGTAATGCTTAATGCGGACGATTTAAGGCGCTGCGAATGCTGTGAAGAACCCACGAAAAAGGTAGTTGGATTCTGGGACGGGTTCAATTCGGAGAATGGTTTGCCCTGCGCCGGCGCAATTTATTCCTGCGAGGATCATGAATGCGATATCTGCAAGGAAAAAATGTCTGAAAAAGAATCGGACGAACTTCTCAAGGAACGTGTGAAGGTGGCGAACCTTCAGAATGGCACTGACGCGGAGCTGCTCAGGCGCAGCAGAATGAGCGTGAGAGTGGCCCTTGGCGCGGCTGCTGACATAATAGGCGTATCGGCTGCGGAATATTCCGCAAAGGAAAACGGCCGTATGCCCATCACGCGGGAGGAATATCACAATATCTTCATACCGCTTTTTGAAGCGATCAAGGCAATTTCAGAAGGAAAGCGCTGCGGTCAATGCCGGTACTATCGCGAATCCGGGTATTTTTCGACACAGGGAAGCTGCTACTGGAAGAGCGGCGCAACGGAGGTCGGGGTCAGCAAGAAGGCTTGCGTCCGATGGAAACCACGCGTTGACAGCGCGTTCAGATTTTCGAAGGACGAACGAAAGCCAGTGGTGATAGAGCAGATAAGGAACTGCGGGGAATGCGGCCATGACTTTAACGCCATAAGGGAATGCTGGTTTTCTTCGGGAGCATGCCTTGATATTTCAGATCCCGTTACAGAGTATTGTTCGAGCTGCGAGAACGAGGTCACAATGAACTGGGACGTCAATAAACAGGGATATCAGGCGTTTTGCCCGGTCTGCGGAAAACGTCTCATGCTTTGCAGCGAGTGCCTGGACGCTGAGGATAACACCGCGCGGGGCATGTGCGACTATGACAGCGATACGGATTCATGCTTCAGAAGAAAGGGGGATCAGGAATGAATATCAACATACATAAGGCAAACGAACGGCGATTTGCCGAGATTATGGACACGACCCTGAACACAACCCGCACCGTCTGGGAGATAATGACTCTTAAGACGCTGCACGATGATTTCGGCTTCGGAGAAAAGAGGCTCATGCAGTTTGCCGACGCGCTTCGTGAGAACTACGGCGGGTTCAACAGAGAAATGTCGCTTACTGACACCTACAAGAATCGTACCGCTTCCAATCTTGACGCCGCGCTTATCCGCGCGGTCCGGGATCTCCGGCATGATGGGATAGACTATCGTAAGATCCTCGACTGCGGCAATGTGCTTATAATTGTTGAGAAGGACGGTAAAAAATTCAGCGTAGACGAGTGCGTTGACAAAATACTTGAGCAGGAGAAAAACGGGTGGAAAAGGAGCGCGAATGGTTCCGAATAATGAATTCATTGCAGACGTCTGCGATGATATGTCGGAAATCCTAGACTCCTTTCAGCGGGAACGTCTGAAAAACGTGCTTGTTCTCCGGCTTCAGGACTGCACAATTGAGCGGCTGGAAACGGCGGTCGTTTCGTATGAGGGCATGGGGAACGACCTGATGATAAAGAAGTTCATTATTGCGAAAAAGATAGTCGGTCTTTCAGAAAAAACGCTGAAATACTATGCCAGGGAACTTGAGCTTATATTAGGTTCCATAGGAAAAAACGTCGGCGATATCGTCAGCGATGATATCCTTGTATATTTCGCCAAGCGGGATATTGAGGATAAGGTAAGCAAGGTCACGCAGGGGAACGAACTGCGGGTATTGAGGACGTTCTTTTCCTGGTGTACGGGCGAGGAGCTTATTATCAGGGATCCCACAAGGAAAGTTACAAGCATAAAGCAGGGTAAGAGGAAGAAAAAAGCCTTTTCGGAGATCGAAATAGAACGGATACGGGACGGCTGTGAAACAAACCGCGAACGCGCAATTGTTGAACTGCTGCTTTCGACCTGGTGCCGCGCTTCGGAGCTTGTGGCGATAAAAAGCAGGGATATTGATGGCAAAAGGGTGAATATCATCGGCAAGGGAAACAAGGAGCGATATGTTTACCTGAACGCAAAGTCATTGGTCGTTCTTGAAAAATATCTTTCGGAACGCAAAGACAGAAGCGACTACATTTTTCCCGGCAAAATTGCCGGCACTGGAAAAACAACGGGCGAATGGTATATGAATCCTGAATTCGTGAACAGCGCGGAACATATGGAAACCGGAACGTTGCAGGACGTTCTACATCGTATAGCAAAGCGCGCCGGACTTGATCCAAGTGAAGTTCACCCGCACAAGTTCAGACGAACCGGCGCGACCCTTGCGCTGAAACACGGTATGCCGATAGCGCAGGTCAGCGCGCTTCTGGGGCATTCTTCGATAGCTACTACGCAGATTTATCTTGATATTACGGACGACGACCTCGAGCTTGCTCATAAGAGGTTTGTTAATTGAGAGGGGTGATCTTATGGCAACAAAGCGTATATACAATATGGGTACCCGGGCGACGGAATTTTCAAAGCTTATCCAGTCCATGACCGGGAAACATCAGCTCTGGGAGATATGGGCGGACTTCGTCACTATGGCGGCGTGCTGCATATCCAACAGCGTTGACAGCGGGAACCGGGAAAGGCGGGAGGATCTTTATAACAGAACCGCCGGGAAATATGAGCAGGACGAGATAAACAACATGGGCTCGCTGCTCGGGCTTGTTACTCTGGCGCTCGAGGAAGATCCGGAACAGGATTTCCTCGGGGAAATGTACATGCAGTTGGAACTGGGTTCGCACTGGCATGGACAATTTTTCACGCCGTATAATGTGAGCCAGATGATGGCAAAGATTAGCGTGGACAGGAACACACTGCTTGATAAGCTTGAATACAGCACAGCAAAATTCACGGACTGCGCCTGCGGCGGCGGGGCTATGCTCATCGCCGCGGCAAACGCTGTAAAGAAAGCGCTTGTGGATACAGGGTACAACTGGCAGGACAAGTGCTTGTTTGTGGGTCAGGATCTGGACGGCATCGCGGCGAAAATGTGCTATATACAGCTTTCGCTGTTAGGCTGCGCCGGATTCGTCAAGATCGGCGACACACTGAGAAATCCGGTCGCCGCCGGGGACGATCCCGCAGACTACTGGTTCACGCCGATTTTCTTTTCGGACGTGTGGGTCATGCGGAGGAAGTTCCGGGCAATGGATCGGATACTTAACAGTGAAATACAGCGTGGCGCGGCTGATGAGAAAAAGGAAACCGGGCGCGGCGCGGAGGACGTTTCCGATGGAACTGTTCCGGCTGATGAACAGGCTGAAAGCAGGTTGCAGATTCGGTTTGATGAGCTAGGAGGCTGACGATGGACGACGAACGTGCGCTGCTTATCATTCAGCAGCAACAGCGGATAAACCTTGAACAGCAGCGGCTTATTTCCATGTTGATGGGCGCCGGCGTATCTGGCGACATGACTGGTTTTCCAGCTGATGTCCAGGGACAAGTAATCGCCGAATCGTCAGGGCTGAAGCTTATGAGCGACCGGACGATAACGGCTGATGATTTCAACGTCAGCGATTTCCGGGACTGGCTGTACAGCGAGGGAGCTACGGAAAGCACGGTAGACAGCTACACCTATACCGCCCGGCAGTTCTTTTCGAAATACGGCGAGCTGAACAAGGAGAATCTGAACAAATACCGGGAATATCTTGAAAACAATTTCAAGGTCAAGACCGTAAACCTCAGATATTCCGGAATGGACAAGCTGTTCAAATATCTGAATTACGGCGGATACAAGTTCAAGCGGTTGAAATCGCAGAACCAGACTTTTTGCGACAATGCAATAAGCGAGGAACAATATGAGCAGCTTATCAGATACGCCGAGGCGAACCGGCCGAGAGCAGCGCTGCTGATCAAGGTTCTTGCAAATACGGGGGTTCGCGTTTCGGAGCTTATCGAGCTCCGGACTGCAAACCTTGATATCGGCTATCAGGATATAGTCAGCAAGGCTCACAAGCAGCGGCGCATATACTTTCCAAAACAACTGGTGTCAGATATCCTCGGCAGATGTGGAAAGGTTTATATTTGTGAATCGCGCTATGGCGGTCAATATACGACGCGCGGAGTTTCGGCGGTGCTCCAGGACTGCGCGAAAGGCTCCGGAGTTCCGAAAGAGGTGCTGCACCCGCATTCGTTCAGGCATTTCTTCGCGAAAATGTTTCTAAAGAGCAACAACGACATCACGCTGCTGGGCGACCTGCTGGGACATTCGAATATCTCAACGACCGCTATATACACGCGAAAATCGTCGGCCGAACAGGCACGAGAGCTTGATAGGATAATCAAGTGGTAGGAGGATAGCAAAAATGAATGAAAAAGCAGTGCTGCTGAGCATACAGCCGAAATGGTGCGGACTTATCGCAAGCGGCAAGAAAACTATTGAGGTTCGTAAGACCAGACCGAAGATTGAAACGCCGTTCAAGTGCTACATTTATCAGTCAAAGAGCAAAGACCGATTGATATATGTAATGAAAGATGGCGATGAAAATTACGGCGAGATTTACCACGGGAAACCGGTATTCATTACAACATATTCGGTGTATTCAAATCCTTACGAGCAGAAAGTCATTGGAGAATTTATCTGCGACAGTATCTCCGAGTATGAAGCTGAGTTTTGCAAGGAAGATAATGTTTACCAGGATATTCGGCAGATATTTCGCGATGATGATTTCCCCGATGACGATGATCGCAGAGATTTCGAGATTCTCACATCAAACGAAGCTGATAATCCCGATGACTGTGAATTCTTACATTCGTGCCGCATGACGTTCGATGACGTTAAGGCGTACATCGGCGAGGGATTCTGCAAGACGTTTTGGGGTTGGCATATCTCCAATCTGAAAATTTACAAAAAGCCGAAAGAATTGAGCTTTTTTGAAAAGCCGTGCTCTCACAATTGCGAGAATTGTAAGTATTATTGCACAAGTAGCTTGGAAGAACCAGCTTATTGCGAATGGGAAGATTTCGAGATATCAAAACCACCACAGTCGTGGTGCTATGTGGAGGTGATAGAATGAAGTTTTCAGACTTAACCGAATGCCCGTTTTGCGGCTGCGAGGAATACTACACCAAAGAATACGTCTATGGTGTGTTACGTTATAACGCGTGTTTCGACGGTGCGGAAGCGGATAACGACACTCTGTACGAGGGGCTGAATTACAAGAGCAGAGCTTGCCCCGGTAAAGCCTAAAATTAAAGAGCGCCTGCTCACAGAGAACGACAAACGGCGTCGCGTGGAACAGGAACAAGTCGATGCTTGTGCGAGAAATTATGAGCGTGGCGTAAATGATGCGCTTGCAGCGGTATCGTTTGTGCACCCCGAACAGCGGACTCAACCAGCTTCAGAGGCGCGCACGAACCTTGACCGCATACGCGCCATGAGTGCGGAGGAGATTGCAGAATGGGCGGTAGAACATTTGGAATGCTGTTCTTGCCCGATAAGCGATAGCCAGGGGTATAGCTGCGAAAAGGATTGCATGGCAACGTTTATAAAATGGCTCAACAGCCCTGTAAAGGAGGACGCGGAATGAGTGAGTACATAGACAAGAGCGAGGCGGTCGGTGAGGGCTATCTCCAGGACTGGTACATTAGCTCTGTTTCGGAAGATGATGAGCCAGTCTGGACAGAGGCTCACATTGAGGAACTGGCGAAAGACTTCATCATCATTCCAAAAGATACGCCTGCCGCTGACGTTGCACCAGTAGTGCATGGCGAGTGGCTGAACATTGACGGAGATTACACCTTTGCGGCGTGCAGTATCTGTAAAACGGCATACGAGGTCGCAACCGAGGAAGAAGCAGAAAAAGGCTTATGGGACGCGTTTATGTGTTCTTACCGCCACTGCCCGAAATGCGGCGCTAAGATGGACGGAGGTGATACATAGATGGACAGCGTGATGTTTTCAAGCAAATCCGATGAATGGGAAACCCTTCAAGCACTTTTCGACCAGTTAAACAGCGAATTCCATTTTACTCTTGACGCAGCAGCTTTGCCGATTAATGCTAAGTGTCCGCTGTTTTTCGCGCCGGCGGATGACGGGCTAAGCAAAGAGTGGAACGGTACAGTTTGGTGCAATCCTCCTTACGGGAAAACCGTAGGAAGATGGGTAGAAAAAGCATACAAAAGTTCTCTTGATGGAACCACGGTAGTTATGTTGCTGCCTGCTCGCACGGACACAAGATGGTTTCATGATTTCGTCTACGGAAAAGCAACGATCAGATTCTTGCGAGGAAGGCTAAAATTTGGCGGTTCAAAGAATTCTGCACCTTTTCCGTCAATGGTTGCTATATTTTGCAGCCTTAACGACAGCATAAACGCGAAGCTGGAGCAGGTCGGGGAGCTTCGCCGGAAGCCCATCAGAAGCCGCAAAGGTTTTCGGGGTGGAATACGGATGTGATACCGAATGAACGGAGAAGGACGAACCAATTGCGTGGCAATGTTTATAAAATGGCTCAACAGCCCGTAAAGGAGGATACGGAGTGACTGACAAAATGGTTGCAAGGGTTAAGGAAATCGACGAGGAACTTAATCGTATAGACGACGAGGTCGATATCCTTACGAAAGCGATGGACAGAATGTACAGGTACAGGGATTTTCTGAAAAGAAAATACTTTTACCGTGACACAATTTTTCATTACAGCTACGGCTACGAAGATTTGAAGTTCAATTTTACAGACAGCGACCTGAAAGCCCTTATCGACATACGCGAGCAGCGCCGTCGGGCGCTGCTGGACGAGATGGCAAGGCTGTGAAAGGAGAATAAATGAAAGACAGCGAAAATAAAAAGCTTGAACGTATCCAGGAAATCGACCGGAAGATACACCAGCTTGACACAGAGATAGACGTGCTTGCGGAATCGTTCGCGCTGCTTATCCAGGGGAAGAAAGCGCGGCGGGAGGCGCTTTCCGACGAGTTGCGAAAAGTGATAGCAGGTGAAGAAGTATGAGCCTTGCTGACGAACTGTTTATAGAGAACTGCCGGGATATTATCGCCAATGGCGTTTCGGACGAGGACTGTCATGTCCGTCCCCACTGGGAGGATGGCAC
>OGHO01002950.1_pt1 | contig 12107 bp, 10 predicted proteins | sample 1571421 | NCBI WGS metagenome assembly OGHO01 (sample SAMEA2581937, study PRJEB24529) | metagenome | biome: Human gut stool | place: China | collected 2011
TTCATGTAAGGAGGTAACTGCCTATGGCGAAAAACAAGACCCGAATCGATGTGATTACCGTCTTTGACGGGGAGCTGGACGCTACCGATGTTTTTGTGAGCCTGATCGCACAGAAGCACTCGCAGAAATCCAGCGAGAAATCCGGCAAGAATAATCTTGCGAAAACGCAAGATTTATGCTATACTAAAGACAAGGTTCAGGTAACCGGCGCTCCGTCTGGATTGTGCGGGTAAAACGGTTATGGTGAACGGATATGATGTGATGAGCGCGGCGCTTGCCGGGGGCTTCCGGGCAGCTATCTACTGCCGGTTGAGCAAGGACGATGACCAGCAAGGGGAAAGCGCCAGCATCGCCAACCAGCGGGATATGCTGGAAACCTACTGCGAGAAGCAGGGATGGGAGGTTGTGGCAGTCTACCAAGACGATGGCTATACGGGGCTGAACATGGAACGCCCCGACCTGAAACGAATGATGAAAGCCATCGAGCGCAGGCAGGTAAATCTTGTGATAACGAAAGATTTATCGAGGCTGGGCAGAAATTACTTGCAGACCGGGCATCTCATTGAGGACTTTTTCCCAAGGAACGGTGTGCGCTATATCGCCATGAACGACGGCATAGACACCCTGCGGGAGAACAACGACATTGCGCCGTTCAAAAATATCCTAAACGAGATGTACAGCAAGGACATTTCCAAGAAAGTCCATTCGTCCTACCTGCTGAAAGCGCAGAAAGGCCAGTTTACCGGCTGCGTCGCTCCGTTTGGATACAGGAAAGACCCGGAGGACAAGAACCACCTGCTGATCGACCCGGAAACAGCCCCCATTGTCCGGCTGATATTCGGGTACGCACTGGAGGGGCATGGCCCGAACCATATCCGGCGCAGGCTGGAGGAACGGAAGCTCCCCTGCCCCACATGGTGGAACAGGGAGCGCGGGATACGCAACGTCCGCACCCGGTGGGAGCAGCAAGACCCGGAGAACGGGAAATATATCTGGGACTTCTCTGTGATAAAAGACCTGCTGATGAATCCCGTCTACACCGGGGCGATCGCTTCGCAGAAAACGGAGTACCGCTTCAAGATCGGGACTATCGGCAGTAAGCGGCCGGAGGACTGGATCGTGGTGGAGGGGACGCATGAGCCGCTGGTGGACAAGAGAGACTTTGCCATCGTGCAGGGCAAGCTCAAATTCCGCCAGCGTCCGGGGGCTTCCGGCGAGCCGAGCCTGTTCGCGGGGCTTCTCAAATGCGGGGAGTGTGGGAAGTCGCTGACCGTCCGCTACACCAATGCCAAGCACCCGCAGCGGATTTATTCCTGCAAGACCTACAATGCCTTTGGGAAGCATCATTGCAGCCAGCACAGAATTGAGTATGACACCCTCACAAGCCTTGTGCTGCACAAAATCCGGGAGTGCGCCGCCGCTGCCCTGATGGACAGCGAGACCGTAGCCGACAGGCTGACCGGCAACTGCGAGGCCGAGCAGAAAGGGCAGCGGGAAGCAATGGAACGGGCTTTGGCAAAGGATGAGGAACGGATCGAAACACTGGAAAAGATGGTGCTGCGGCTCTATGAGGACATGGTAGCCGGACGCATCACGGAAAACAATTTCGATCTCCTGCTGGCAAAGACGCAGAAGGAACAGGCCGAGCTAAAGGAAAAGGCCGCAGAAGCCCGGAAGCGGCTGGACGATGAAGTCCGCCTTGCGGTGGACGCAAGGGAATGGGTGGAATCCATACAGGAATACCGGGACATTGCGGAGCTTGACGCTGCCACTCTAAACCGCCTTATCAAAGAAATCGTTGTCCATGAAACCATTGACAGCGACAAGACAAGACACATTTCTATCGAAATTCATTTCAATCTCAAGCCCCTGCCGGAAGTAGAGCAGGTCACGGGATGATCTGCCCCACGTCGGGGAACTTCTGAAAACTTCATATATTTTTTGACACGCCGCCGCCCGCCATCGAGCAGAGTTTTACACCTAATTGGGGATAAAACAGCTCATGGCCGGTGGCGGCGTGGCGCTCATCGGCGTCATTCTCGTTCCCCTGCTCTCCGGCCTGTTCGGTTAATCGCCCGCACGAATCCTTCGCGGCGTCCGCCCCTCGGGGCGGGCGCTGCGGGAAAGGAGGGTAAAGCCCATTGGATTTGATATGGCAGAAATTCACCGAATGGCTGAAGGAGCTGCTGGTCAGCGGCATCATGGACAACGTGAACGGACTGTTTGACAACGTGAACAGCCGCGTGGCTGGCATCGCCGGGCAGGTGGGCGCTACGCCCCAGGGCTGGAACAGCGGCGTCTACGGCATGATCCGAACGCTGTCGGACAATGTGATTTTGCCCATCGCGGGCGTGATCCTCGCATTTGTCATGACGCTGGAGCTGATTCAGCTCATTACGGAAAAGAACAATATGCACGACGTGGACACCTGGATGTTCTTCAAGTGGATATTTAAGACCGCCTGCGCCGTGCTCATCGTCACCAACACATGGAACATCGTCATGGGCGTGTTCGAAGCGGCTCAGAGCGTTGTCAACAGCGCGTCGGGCATTATCATATCGGATACCTCCCTGACACTGGCAGATCACATTGCGGAATTTGAAGCAAGACTCATGGAAATGGAGGTCTGGTCGCTGCTGGGGCTGTGGCTGGAGTCCGTGGTCGTGCATCTTTCCATGTGGGCGCTGACCATCTGTATTTTCATCATCTGCTACGGCAGGATGATCGAAATCTACTGCGTGACCTCCATCGCTCCCATCCCCATGGCGACCATGGCCAACCGGGAATGGGGGCAGATGGGTCAGAATTACCTCAGAAGCCTGCTGGCGTTGGGCTTTCAGGGCTTCCTCATCATCGTCTGCGTGGCGATTTACGCGGTGCTGATCCAGAACATCGTGGTGGAGAGCAGCGTCTCGGCGGCCATATGGACGTGCATGGGGTATACGGTGCTGCTGTGCTTCACGCTGTTTAAGACGAGCTCCCTTGCCAGGAGCCTGTTCCATGCCCACTGACGGAGGTGATGAAATTTGGCATACGTTCCCGTACCCAAGGACTTGAACGCGGTGAAAACCAAGGTCATGTTCAATTTAACAAAACGGCAGATTCTGTGCTTCGGCGGCGGCGCGCTCATCGGCGTACCGCTTTTCTTTCTGCTCAAGGGGCATATCGGCAGCAGCGCGGCGGCTCTTTGCATGATGCTGGTCATGCTGCCCTTCTTCCTGCTGGCCATGTACGAAAAGAACGGTCAGCCGCCGGAGAAGCTCATCCGCAACATCGTGCGGGTGTGCTTCCTGCGCCCCAAACAGCGCCCGTACAGGACGAACAATTTCTACGACCTGCTGAACCGGCAGGATATTTTGGATAAGGAGGTCTACGCGATTGTCCACAAACAAAAACCCCGCAAGAAAGCTCACACGAGCCGAGCGAAAGCAGATCGACGCGGCGATTGCAAGAGCAAAGCGTCAGGATAAGCGAAAGAAGTCCGCCCAGGACAGCATCCCTTTTCAGCGGATGTATCCCGACGGCGTGTGCCGCGTGACGGACAATTACTACACGAAAACCGTGCAGTTTCAGGATATCAACTATCAGCTCAACCAGAACGAGGACAAGACCGCCATTTTCGACGGCTGGTGCGACTTCCTCAACTATTTTGATTCCTCCATCCGCTTCCAGCTCTCCTTTATCAACCTCTCCGCCACGCGGGACACCTACGCCCGGCGCATCGCCATCCCCTTGCAGGGCGACTGCTTCGACAAGCTCCGCACCGAGTACACCGGGATGCTGCAAAGCCAGCTCGCCAGAGGCAACAACGGGCTGATTAAGACCAAATACCTGACCTTCGGCGTGGAGGCGGACAGCCTGAAAGCCGCAAAGCCCCGATTGGAGCGCATCGAGACGGATATCCTCAACAACTTCCGCCGTCTGGGCGTGCAGGCGGAGAGCCTGAACGGGATGGAGCGCCTGCGCCTGCTGCACGGGATGCTCCACATGGACGAGCCGCAGCCCTTCCGCTTTTCGTGGGACTGGCTGGCTCCCTCCGGGCTGTCGGTGAAGGACTTCATCGCGCCCAGCGCCTTCGAGTTCAAGACCGGCAGCAGCTTCGGCGTGGGCAGCAAGACCGGCTGCGTATCCTTCTTGCAGATTTTAGCGCCGGAGCTCAACGACCGGATGCTGGCGGATTTTCTGGATATGGAAAGCTCCCTCATCGTCAGTATGCACGTCCAGTCCGTGGATCAGGTGAAGGCCATCAAGACCATCAAGCGCAAGATCACCGATTTGCAGAAGATGACCATTGAGGAGCAGAAAAAGGCGGTGCGCTCCGGCTACGATATGGATATTATCCCCTCCGACCTTGCCACCTACGGCACGGAGGCGAAAAAGCTCTTGCAGGAGCTGCAAAGCCGCAACGAGCGTATGTTCCTTTTGACCTTCCTTGTGGTGAACGTGGCGGACAACAGGCAGCGCCTCGGCAACAACGTCTTTCAGGCGGGCTCCATCGCCCAGAAGTACAACTGCCAGCTCACGCGGCTGGACTTCCAGCAGGAGGAGGGCTTCATGAGCAGCCTCCCCTTGGGGCTGAATCAGATCGAGATCCAGCGGGGGCTGACCACCTCCAGCGTGGCGATTTTCGTGCCGTTTACCACCCAGGAGCTGTTTCAGGACGGCAAGGAAGCCCTGTACTGCGGGCTGAACGCCCTTTCCAATAACCTCATCATGGTAGACAGAAAGCTGCTTAAAAACCCGAACGGTCTGATCTTAGGCACGCCCGGAAGCGGCAAGTCCTTCTCCGCCAAGCGTGAGATCGCCAACGTGTTCCTCGTCACAAACGATGATATCATCATCTGCGACCCGGAGGCGGAGTACGGCCCGCTGGTGGAGCACCTGCACGGGCAGGTGGTGAAGATCTCGCCCACCTCCACCGACTACCTGAACCCCATGGATTTGAACCTGAATTACAGCGACGACGAAAACCCGCTGAGCCTGAAATCCGACTTCATCCTCTCCCTGTGCGAGCTGATCGTGGGCGGCAAGGACGGCCTCATGCCGGTGGAAAAGACCATCATCGACCGCTGTGTGCGCTCTGTTTACCGGGAGTACCTGAGCGACCCACGCCCGGAAAAGATGCCGATTTTAGAGGACTTGTACAACGAGCTTCGCAGGCAGGACGAAAAGGAAGCGCAGTATATCGCCACGGCGCTGGAAATCTACGTCACTGGCTCACTCAACGTGTTCAACCACCGCAGCAACGTGAATATCGAAAACCGCGTGGTCAGCTTCGATATCAAGGAGCTGGGAAAGCAGCTCAAAAAGATCGGGATGCTGGTGGTGCAGGACGCGGTGTGGAACCGCGTCACGATCAACCGGGAACAGCGCAAGTCCACCCGCTACTATATCGACGAAATGCACCTTCTTTTGAAGGAGGAGCAGACCGCCGCGTATACGGTGGAGATATGGAAGCGCTTCCGCAAATGGGGCGGCGTTCCCACGGGCATCACGCAGAACGTCAAAGACCTGCTATCCAGCCGTGAGGTGGAGAACATCTTTGAAAACTCCGACTATGTGTATATGCTCAACCAGGCTTCCGGCGACCGGCAGATTCTGGCGAAGCAGCTCAACATCTCGCCCCACCAGCTCTCGTATGTGACCCAATCCGCCGAGGGCGAGGGGCTTTTGTTCTACGGCAGCGTGATCCTGCCCTTCGTAGACCGCTTCCCCAAGGATACGGAGCTGTACAAAATCATCACGACAAAATTGTCCGACCTCTCCGAACAAACCGGGGAGGAAGCGAAGGACGCAATTACAGTGTAAGGAAGGAGAAAAGACTATGGATAACCACCTTATGATTTTTGAAAGCGCAGATTTTGGTCGGGTGCGTTCCGTGCTGAAAGACGGTGCTCCTTGGTTTGTTGCGGTTGATGTGTGCAAAGCTCTCGGATTGAACCAGGTTACGCGCGCAATGTCCAGATTGGACTCGGATGAAGGTGGGTTACTTGAAGTACCCCACCCCCAGAACGCCGATAAGACGATTGAAATAAATGCAGTAAGTGAAGCCGGACTCTATCATTTGATCCTTTGTTCCAAAAAGCCGGAAGCGAGAGCCTTCAAGCGCTGGATCACCCATGAGGTCATTCCCTCCATCCGCAAGCACGGCGCGTATATGACGGACAGCCTGTTGGATGCGCTGGAGGCGCACCCCGAGGCCGTGCCGGAGTACCTGAACCGCCTGCGCAGCGAAAACGCCCGAAACCGGGAGCTGACCCGTCGTCTCCGGCTTGCCCTCCCCAAAGCGGAGTATTACGACGCTTTTGTTGACCCTGCGGACTGCACCAATATCCGCACCACCGCCAAGGAGCTGGGCGTTCCCGAAAAGCAGTTTACCCGGTATCTGGAGGAAAAGAAGTATCTGTTCCGGGACAAGAACCGCAAGCTCTTTCCCCGTGCGGTCAAAAAGAGCGCCGGTCTGTTTTTGGTGAGGGACTTCTACACCGAGCGCGGCAAGCTGGGACACTATACCCTCATCACCCCGGCAGGCAAGCGGCATTTTCTGGAGAGAACGGATGAAATTCTGTTTGAATAACGCTTTTAACCCATCAGCAGTCCCATCAGGAGGTGATGAATATGGCAAAACGCTCGCCAAGGCTGATTTTTACCGAGGAAGAACGCTCCATGCCGGAGCTGGAACGAGCTGTCCGCAAGGCGGACAGGGCGGCGGTTAAGCTGGAAAAGGCCGAAGCGAAAATTCCCAAGAAAACCGTTAAGGTCAAAAAGCGCGTTGTGGACAGTGAGAGCGGCAAGGTCACGACGCGCCTTTTCTTTGAGGAGGCGGACAAAAAGCGTCCGCCCTCCAAGCTGGCGCACGCCGCAAGGAAAGCGCCGCTGGATACCGTCCGCAGCGCAGTCCACCGCAAGCTCCGGGAGGAGGGCGACGACAACTCCGGCACGGAGGCGGCGAACACCCTGACCGAGACGGCGGAGCGCACCTGGCGCATTGCGGAATCGGCGCACCGCTCCCATGCGGAAAAGCCCTACCGCAAAGCGGACAAGGCGGAAGCCGCCGCAGACAAAGCCAATCTCAAGGCGCTGAACAAACAATACGAGCAGGAATACGGCAGGGCTTCCAATCCCTATTCCCGTTGGCGGCAGAAGCAGGCCATTAAAAGGGAATACGCCGCCGCAAAAGCGGGGAACGGCGCGAGGAATACCGTCAAAGCGTCCGAGACCACCGCGAAGGCGGCAAAGCGCGCCGCCGAGGGGAGCAAAAAGGCCGGCAGCTTTTTTGTCCGGCACAAGAAGGGCTTCCTCATCGCGGGCGGTATCGCCGCTGCGATACTGCTGCTCATGACCTGCATTTCCTCCTGCTCCACGCTGTTTCAGGGCGGGGTGTCCGGCGTTGCGGCCTCCACCTATCCGCTGGAGGATGCGGATATGCTGGCGGCGGAAGCCGCCTACTGCGCCATGGAGGACGAGCTGCGGGAATACCTGAACAGCTACGAAAGCACCCACGATTACGACGAGTACCACTTCGACTTGGACGAGATTGAGCACGACCCCTATGTGCTCATTTCCATGATTACCGCCCTCAAGGGCGGAGAATGGACGATTGACGAAATAGGCGGGATTCTGGAGACGCTGTTTGAAAAGCAGTATATCTTAACGGAAACCGTCGCCACAGAAACCAGATACCGCACCGAAACGCATATCGGCTATTACACCGACGAAAACGGCAATCTGCAAAGCTACGAGTATGAGGTGGAGGTTCCCTATACCTGGTATATCTGCCATGTGGAGCTGGAAAATTTCAACCTCTCCCATGTGCCGGTGCATATCATGTCCCACGATCAGCTCTCCATGTACGCCGTGTATATGAGCGTGCTGGGCAACCGCCCCGACCTGTTCCCCGGCTCCCCGTATGTGAACCGCTACTACTATACCAAGTATGAGAAGTACGAGATACCCCCGGAAGCGCTGGCGGATGAACAGTTCGCCGCCATCATCAAGGAAGCGGAGAAGTATCTGGGCTACCCCTATATCTGGGGCGGCAGCTCGCCGGACACCTCCTTCGACTGCTCCGGCTTCGTTTCGTATGTCTACAACAACTGCGGCCTGCATTGGAGCTTCGGCAGGCTGGGCGCGGAGGGGCTGCGGGGCATGTGCGCCTATGTCTCCCCGGAAAGCGCCCGTCCCGGCGACCTGATCTTTTTTGAAAAGACCTACGACACCGCAGGCGCGTCCCATGTGGGCATCTATGTGGGCAATAACAGGATGCTCCACTGCGGCGACCCCATTCACTACGCTTCCATCGACACGAGCTACTGGCGAAGCCATTTTCTCCAGTTTGGCAGATTACCTTAACAACAACCATATCAACGCAAAAAGGAGGATGTTATGAACCCGCGACTTGAAAAGCTGCGTCAGGAGCGCGAGAAGCTGGCGGAAAAGCTCACATCGCTGACCGCACGGCTCAAAGCCCTGGACGAGCAGATTCTGAAGCTGGAAAACACGGATATTGTGGGCATCGTCCGCGAGAACGGCCTGACCATCGAGCAGCTCGCGGCGCTGATGGCGATGCTGGAAAAGCGTCCCACGGCGGCGCTGCCCGACGAATACAGAAAAACGGAGGATTTTGTGGATGAAGAATAAATGGAGATTTTTTGCCGTGACGCTGGCCGTCGTGCTCTGCATGACGGTCTTTTCCGTTACGGCCTATGCAGGCGGCGGCGATATGGTCGATTCGACAATGGGCGACCCGACCATGGAAATCCCAACTGCAACTACACAGCCGGAGAATACGAATACCGGTGAGCAGACCCCAAACGGACAGACCCTGACCGTGCTTGTGACCGAAAATGCGGACGGAAGCCATACCGTGACCATCGGGGATCGGAGCTGGACGCTTCCCGCCAAACGGGAGCAGGCCGGAAAGGTGGTCAACGTCCGCACCTATTTGAACCTGCGCACCGGCCCCGGCACGGATTACACCGTGATCGGGCGTCTGCTCAACGGCGCGGAGGTGAAGGTGCTGGAGGAAAGCAACGGCTGGTACAAGGTGGTCGTGCCGGAGCAGACAGGCTATGTATACGGCAAATACCTTGAGGTTCTCAACACCTCTGCGGGAGGCGGTGAGAACGACACGGATACTGCGGGACTGCTGGAGATACTGCTGCAATATTACGCCGCTGCCGGAGGTTCCGCGCCACTGACCCCGGACGGCAACCTGACGCTCATGGACGACATCGGCTCCGCTTTCGGCGCAGGCAAGCAGTTCATCACCGTGACGACCAAGGGCGGCAATACCTTTTATCTCATCATCGACCGGGACGATAAGGGCAATGAGAACGTCCATTTCCTGAATCTTGTGGACGAGGCCGACCTGCTGGCGCTGACCAAGGACGGCGAGAGCATCGTCCCCGCCTGCACCTGCACGGACAAATGCGCCGTTGGCAAGATCAACACGGGCTGCAAGGTGTGCAGAACCAATATGAGCGAGTGCGCGGGTAAGGAGCAAGCCGCAGAAATAACGCCCCAGCCCGCCGAGCCTGCGGAGACCGCGCCCGAAAAGAGCGCCAGCGGTGCGGGGCTTGTTGTGGTCATCCTCCTGCTCCTGCTGGGCAGCGGCGGTGCGCTGTACTGGTTCAAGCTCCGCAAGCCCAAGGCCGACACCCGTGGGGAGGACGATCTGGACGATTACGACTACGGCGAGGACGAGGAAGATGAGGATTACGAGTTTGAAGATGAAAACACTGCTGACAGTGAGGAGGACAAAAACCAATGATGAATACGACCTGTTACCGGCTTGTTGTGTGTGAAAAGCCTTCCGTGGCAAGGAGCATTGCCGCCGTTCTTGGCGCAGGCAAACGCGAGGACGGCTTTCTTTCAGGCGGCGGCTATCTCGTTTCCTGGTGCTTCGGGCATCTTGCGGAGCTTTCGGACGCAGACGCCTACGACGAGAAGTTCGGCAAATGGCGAAGGGAGGACTTGCCCATTCTGCCGGATAGCTGGCAGTACACCGTGGCGAGGGACAAGCAGAAGCAGATGAACACCCTCCGCGCCCTCATGCACAGAGAGGACGTTTGCGAGGTCGTCAACGCCTGCGACGCCGGGCGCGAGGGCGAGCTGATCTTCCGCACAGCGTATAATCTCAACAACTGCCGCAAGCGCGTGAAGCGGCTCTGGATCTCCTCCATGGAGGATGCGGCGCTCCTTGATGGCTTTGACAATCTCCGCGACGGAGCGGAGTACGACAACCTCTACGCCTCCGCCCTCTGCCGCAGCAAGGCGGACTGGCTGGGGGGCATCAACGCCACCCGCCTGTTTTCCGTGATGTATCACCGCACCCTGAACGTGGGGCGCGTGGTATCGCCCACGCTTGCGCTGCTGGTGCAGCGGGAAGCGGAAATAATCGCCTTTCAGCCGGAGACCTTCTACACCGTCCATCTGGACTTTGACGGCTTCTCCGCCGCAGGCGGGCGCATGAAGGAGCAGGCAGAGGCGGAGCGGCTTGCCGGGGACTGCAACAGCAAAGCCGCCGCTGTTACCTCCGTTGTGCAGACGGAAAAGACGGAGAAAGCCCCGGCGCTCTACGACCTTACCACCCTCCAGCGGGACGCGAACCGCTTGCTTGGGTACACGGCGCAGCAGTCGCTGGATTACCTGCAAAGTCTTTATGAAAAGAAGCTCTGCACCTACCCCCGCACCGACAGCCGCTACCTCACCGACGATATGGAGGGCGGCGTAAACGCGCTGGCGCTGTGCTGCGCAGGCATCTGCGGCACGGAGCCGCCCGCAGCCGTCTGTTCGGGGCAGGTGTGCAGCAGCAAAAAGGTCAGCGACCACCACGCCGTCGTTCCCACGATGGCGGCGGGCGAAACGGATTTGGAAACCTTGCTCGCAGGCGAACGGGAGCTGCTGCGCCTTGTTTCCCGTCAGGTGCTTATGGCGGTCAGCGCACCCTTCGTCTGTCTGGAGACCGAGGTGAAGCTGGACTGCGGCGGAAATGCCTTTGCCGCCAAAGGGAAAACAATCCTTCATATGGGTTGGAGGGCATACACGGAAAAGGGCAAGCAGGACAGTACCCTCCCGGAGCTTTCCGAGGGACAGTCGCTTCCCGTTTCCTTCTGCGAGGTCAAAGAGGGAAAAACGACCCCGCCCAAGCACTTCACCGAGGATACGCTTTTGTCGGCCATGGAGACGGCGGGCAAAGAGGATATGCCGGAAGATGCCGAGAGAAAGGGATTGGGAACTCCCGCGACAAGGGCGGCTGTCATTGAAAAGCTGGTGGCCACGGGCTTTGCGGAGCGCAAAAAGGCGAAGAAATCTGTACGCCTCGTTCCCACCGAAGCGGGCGTGTCCCTCATTACCGTGCTGCCCGAACAGCTCCAGTCCCCGCTGTTGACCGCCGAATGGGAGCACCGCCTCAAGGAGATCGGGTGCGGCGAGCTGGGCGCGGACGAGTTCCTCATCGGCATCCGCGATATGGTCGCAGCGCTGGTTCGGGACGCTGCGCCTGTGGACGGCGCGGAGGTACTGTTCCCCTCCGGCAGACCCGTTGTTGGCAAATGCCCCCGCTGCGGCGCAGAGGTCACGGAGAGCAAAAACGGCTATTTCTGCGAGAGACGGAGCTGCAAGTTCGGGCTGTGGCGGGACAACCGCTTCCTTGCCGCCAAGAAGATCAGCCTGACGAAGAAGATGGTGTCCTCGCTCCTGGCGCAGGGACGCGCCTACGCCAGCGGTATCTACTCCGAGAAAACCGGCAAGACCTACGACGCATTCATCGTGCTGGAGGACGACGGCGCGCGTTCCTCCTATAAGCTGGACTTCACCAAGTGACCCTCACAGGCTCCCGCACAGGCGTTTCATTCCCCTGCGGGAGCCGCTGTTTTTACCATGATCCAAAGGAGGTATGCACGAAATGGCTGAAAAACAGACCAACAAGGAACGGCTCAAGGACATCACCGACAGCATTGAGACGGGCATAAAGGAGCTGTTTGAGAGCGACAAATACAGGCAGTACCTTGCCACCATGAGCCGCTTTCACAAGTACAGCGTCAACAACACCATGCTCATCTATATGCAGCGCCCCGACGCCACCCATGTGGCGGGCTTCAACA
>OGHO01002954.1_pt1 | contig 12074 bp, 9 predicted proteins | sample 1571421 | NCBI WGS metagenome assembly OGHO01 (sample SAMEA2581937, study PRJEB24529) | metagenome | biome: Human gut stool | place: China | collected 2011
GGAGGGTATGAGAAGCGTTCAGAAGGCTCAACTTCATATTTTCGTAAGCAGTTACATCATTGGTAAACTCCGCACCGACCTTTTCCCATGCCGGACGGCCGGCAATGAAATTATCTTCTATCACCCATTGAATAAAGTCTTCACAATATACAGGAGCCTGATCTTCAGTGTCGTTCTTTGCATTCAGCCGTTCTATGTCAGCAGGAGTAGTAGCCGGAGTAATGCGGTCTACCATGCTGTTGGGAAAAGTAACATTCTGTGCCACCCATGCAGCCAGTTCCTGATCTTGCGCTTTGATAAAGGCAGTAAAAGAGCGCTTCGCCGTATTTCCATTGTGTTGAAGGTTGTCGCAAGAAAGGATGGTGACAGGACCGTTTCCTCTCTGCATACGTTCACGCAAGCCTTCTGCCACAAAACCGAATACAGTTTTAGGAGCCTGCGGATTGATTATGTCATGCTGTATCATTTCATTCTGAAGATCAAACTCACCGGTAGTCTTGTCCTGATTGTATCCGCCCTCTGTAATGGTCAGAGTGATAATTCTGATTTCCTTATCTGCTATCTTATTTATAACTGCAGAAAGATTTTCAACGCCCCAAATCAGTTCTACCAGTGAACCGATGCGATAAGCCTCATCCTTACCGTCACGCCCGCAAACGGTCAAGGGATATTCACCGTTCTGCTTTTTCAATGCCTTGTACAGATGTTCATCAGACGGCAGCAACATTACGCCGCAAATTCCCCAATTCTGCTGGGTGGCATCAGCTAGTAACAGATTAGTGTAATACTCCTCGTGTGCACGATGGAAATTACCAACGCCAATGTGTACGATACCTGCTTTTACTTGTTCACGATTGTAATCGAAAGAAATAACTTGTGTTTTCATGATTTTATGGTTTTAAATTGTTGATTTATGCCACAAATATAGAAGGCGGAAAAAAGAAAAACGAAGAAATTTAAAGGGATTCGCCTGCAAACGTTCCCGCAATCGTTCCCAAAATCTGCAAACGTTCCCATTTTATTTGCAATAATCGGGACAAGATATGTAGCAGATTCATCGTTTTCCGTATTTTTGCAAATGACAATCAACTGACTGTATGGATATCTGGAGCAAAAAGAAACGTTCTGCCGTCATGGCAAAGATACGGAGCAAGGACACGAAACCGGAATGGATAGTGCGCCGCTACCTGTTCTCGCGTGGCTATCGTTACCGCAAAAATGTTAGAGGATTACCCGGTACGCCCGACATCGTGCTTCGCAAATATGGGATTGTGATTTTCATACATGGTTGCTTCTGGCACGGACATGAAGTGGATGGCACTATGCCACATACCAATACCGACTTCTGGCGCAAAAAGATTGAGCGTAACAAGCAACGTGACGAGCGCAACAAGGAGGAACTGAAGAAAATGGGCTGGCAGGTGATGACCGTCTGGGAGTGCCAGTTAAAGCCAGCCGTCCGACAACAGACATTGCTGGAGATCGAGTATCACGTTAACCATTCTTACCTAGAACGGTTCAAGCCGAAACCTTCCAAACCTTATATAATAGAAAAAACATCCTCCGATGTTGCAGCTGAAGGTGAAGTGGAATATGATGCTCCATCGTTCATACTGGATAAATAGTCTTGCCCTCCTGTTTAGACTTTACTATTTCAATGAACGAAGCCAATGTCTCAATTTCAGGTTGAAATTCCTTGTCGAATGAACTCCGATAAGAAGCAGGAACTACCAATTTTAGATGTTCGTGCCTCATCTCCAATAATTGATTCTTAGAAATACCTTGTTGTAGAGTGAACAAGTATTTGGTTTCGATGCGGTTGGCTTCATTCAAGACTTGTCGCCAACGGTCTTTACAAGTTGTCTTGGCACCAAGGAAAATCAATTTATCAGCAGGAAACAATAGGTCATGGTATGCTTTTCCGTCAGGAAACAGGAAATCAGGTTTCTTATTGTCTTCCGTCACAGCTTGTTCCTCATACTTCAATTGTGCCGCTGTAAATATGGTCGCAAGATGATGTTCCAGAGATTTACCTGCCCGTGACTTGCGGCGATTTAGAATGATATTAGAAAATCTAACTAATTCTTGGCAGTTTGGGAAAGGTACACTATAAATAGGCGCATAAATCTTCTCCTCAAAACCACGGAACAGGCTATACTCCGTATCAATCCATTTTAGCAATTGCAGGTCGGGAGTTCGACAAATATCCTTATCTGAGATCTGATGGATTCTATTATATATTTCCCTAGCCATTTTTGCCATTTGAACAGTTTCCGGAAAATCAATATATAAAGAAACGAGTTCTTGAATATTATTTTCCAGTTGTTTTTCCAGAGTGTTAGATTGGGCAACATCAATCAGTTGATTGGTCATGTCAGGAGACAGATTGAAAAAGGCAAAAAAATCATCAATATCTTGATCGGTTTGCAGCACAAAACCATAATAATAGTCCTCGCTCTGTTGCGCAATGATAAGCAAATCACCTACGTTGTCCTCTTCAAAGAATGGAAAGTTTTTCCCGAAACGGGTGATTCTATATTCATTACGTGTTCCTTGGCCATAATAAATAAAACGACTGTCGGTGATGAAATCATCTTGCCATTTTACCTTCACTAATTTATCTTTATTTTCACCTTTTACTCCCGGCTTGTCAAACAAGAGAGCAACCGCACATTTAGGAATATAGAAACCTGCTTGATGTGAGCCATTTTTCCCGGTGTCATTGGCTGTTATAAAACGACAAAATGCATATTTGGCATTTTGTACTTTAGATATTGCACTGTTCAATATTTCGCTCATAAATATCAATTGTTAAACATTGCCTTAACCAACTGTTCTGAAACCGCAGTGATAAGAGGAACAACGACAGAATTGCCACATTGTCTATATGCTTGCAGGTCAGAAACTTTATCTATAATATACTCATCAGGATATCCCATTAAACGAGCACACTCTCTTGGAGTTAAACGGCGGGGATTCATTCTCGGCCCTTGAGGAATAAGAATTTCAGAACCATCTTTATAATATCTTGCACTTAATGTGCGGCTTATCCCGTCCAAATCTGTCATACCAAATCCGAATCCATTGCCTTTTGCCCTATGCTTTTCTGCATACTCCTGCAAATAAATCCATAATTTGTCCGTAAGTGTATATTTGGCATCCGGATAATTATCCAATATATCCCGCATTCTTTTAATGGGATTATTCGCATTGGGAAATTCAAAGTTTTCCTGTCCATGGTAGCGTCTTTTATCAAACCCAACAATCATGATACGTTCTCTATGTTGTGGAACATAATCTTTACCATCCATCACTTTATAATGTATGGAGTATTCCAATTCTTCCAACGTAGATCGGATCACTTTAAACGTATTTCCCTTATCGTGCGAAATAAGATTCTTAACATTCTCCAGATAAAATGCTTTAGGTCTGTGCCGACTGATAATTTCTGCCACATCAAAGAATAGTGTCCCTTGTGTCTTGTCTAGAAAACCGGTTTCTCTACCCAAGCTTTTTTTCTTTGATACTCCTGCAATGGAAAATGGCTGACAAGGAAAACCGGCGCACAATATATCAAACTTTTCTGGTATGTATTTTTTTGTGTCTTCTTTTGTTATATCCCCAAAAGGCATTTCCCCGAAATTAGCCATATAGGTTTTTTGGGCAAAAGGATTCCATTCGGAAGAAAACACACACTTGCCACCTTGTGCCTGCATAGCAAGGCGAAATCCTCCCATTCCAGCAAACAGGTCGATGAAAGTAAATCTGTAATCTATTGGATCTGGAAAAGGTATCTGAAAGAAATCATTAAACAATCCGGCTTGTAGCGGTTCTCGCAGAATGTCATCCGTTACTTTTACTTGAGGGCATTTATATTCCAGATATTCTTTTAAATACTTTTTTGCTTGTTCTACGGAGAAATCTTTCGCAAACTCCCGATTATGCAAATAATGAGTTATCAAGGCTAATTGATTGTCGTACGATTTAGGACCGTACATGTATATTTGTACTTTTCCGCCCGAAGTTTCCTTGACGGAAATCTTTTCGGGAAAATTGGAAAGATTTATATCAGATAATGCCATACTCCTAAATTTGTCGATAAATTCCTCGCAAAGATAGGATAATTCTTTGATAAGGGTCTACCAATGTAGAAGAAAGTTGAAATAGTAGTGTTTTATATATGAATATCAAACTCACTATTCTAATGGGTATGTCATTAGAAAGACAAATCTATTGTTACATCTTTCTATATTTCACATTTTTATTATACTTTTGTACATCTAATACCATAATACTCTAGCCATGAAGCGTGTAACCATAAAAGATATAGCCGAGCATCTGACACTTTCCGTATCAACTGTCTCACGGGCATTGATTGATGACAAGAACATCCGAAAGGAAACCAAAGAAAAGGTGCTGGAAACTGCTAGGCAATTGGGATACAAACCCAATCCCGTAGCCACCAACCTGAAGTATGGACGCACTAACACGGTGGGAGTCATTGTTCCCGAAATGATTACGCCTTTCGCTTCGCAAGTCATCGAAGGGATTCAAAAAGTGTTATATCCCAAAGGGCTGAAAGTGATTATCGCCCAATCCGGCGAAAACCCGGAAACGGAACTGGAGAATCTATTAATGATGGAGCGTTTTATGGTAGATGGTATCATCATTTGCCTTTCACACCACACACAGAACCGCGAAGAATACATCCGGTTACAAGCCGAAGGCACTCCAATGGTATTCTATGACCGGATACCGGATGGGCTGGATGTTTCGAAAGTAGTAGTAGATGATTATTTGAAATCATTCTTTATGGTGGAACACCTCATACGGATAGGGCGGAAACGCATAGCGCATCTGCAAGCACCACCTTATATCTATAATTCCATAGAAAGAACAAGAGGATACAAGGATGCTTTAGAAAAGCTCAAGATTCCATTTGAGCCTGCATTAGTCATAAAAACAGGGATGACCATTGGTGACGGACGGGAAGCCGCTGCACAGTTGTTGAAAGCCGGAACGCCTTTCGATGCCATCTTCGCCTTTACAGACACATTAGCTATCGGAGCCATGAACTATCTGCAGGAACAGCACATAAAAATACCCGAAGAAATAGCCGTAGCTAGTTTCTCGGGTACAATCCTGTCCACAATTGTCACTCCGCAACTCACCACAGTAGAGCAACCATTGGTTGAAATGGGAGAGAGCGCCGCCCAATTGATGCTAGAGAAAATAAACAATCCGGAAGCTCCCAACCGAACCATCACACTGGATGCGGAAATCAAATTGAGAGCCTCTACGGAAGAATAAACTTTAAAAATCCAGCACTCGCACTCCAACCTGGAAAAACGCATCATTACTCTGCGGATTCCACATAGCCAGCAGCGTAACAGGGAAATTCATCTGACAGACAGAGAGCTGGTATACAGCTTTTATATTCAGATGGACAATACCCGCCGTATCTCCATAAAAGTTCTCACGGATGCGATGTCCCTTTTCATTGTTTCCGGGAGAGAGTGCAAAAGCCGCACCGGCCCCTGCACTGATATCCCATCCCTCTTTCTGCCAGAAAGAATAGTCGGCATAAACAAAAGTGGAATATCGGTTCTTTTGATTCTCCCTGTCCCGGTCACGCCCGAAAACAATCGTCGACCAATTCAGAGACAGTGGAAACTTATGCTTCCATTGGTAAGACACCGTAGCGTCAATAAAACGCCCTGTCTCCGAAGCCCTGTAATTAAAAACCTCCCTATTGTTATAAGTTGCTTCGGGCGAGAAATTATAAATGTCCCATAAAGAGCATTTAAACCCGCCCTTGGTGTACGAAACGTAATAATCAAATTCCTTATACGAAGCCTGTGTATTCATTCCTCCCCACAGACCCAAACAAAATTCTTTCCGACGGTCAGTCATATTCAAGTCGGAAGTCAGCACCATTCCGTCTGCCACCTCCATTCCACGCCATAGATGCATGGTTTGTAAGTCTAAAGCAAAATTCACCTGCGCATCAGCTTGGTAAAAACTGCCAACCAGTGCTGCAACTGAAAATAATATCTTTGATAATGTGTTTTTCATTTTGCCGGAGATAAAAAAGTCTTTACTGAACCTGCCTTTTCATTTCCTGCGGCAGCAAAGGCATTGCTCCGTTCTGTGTACAAATAAATGCAGAAACATCCACTGCCAACTTGTGTGCGTGCGACACACTCTTTCCTGCCAGGATAGCTGCAATAAAGGCTGCCGTAAATGAATCTCCTGCACCTACTGTGTCGGCAACCTCCACTTTTGGAGTCTCTACAAACGAAACTTCTCCCGGAGTAAATACGTAACTTCCATTAATGCCACAAGTCAGAATCAGCATTTTCAGATTGTATTTGGCCAACAAGATCCAGCATTTATCCTGAAGGTCAATTCCGGGGAAACCGAACAGCCGGCTGATGGTAATCAGTTCCTCATCGTTAATCTTCAGGATATTGCATCTGCTGAAAGAATGGTCAAGGATTTCTTTCGTATAGAATCCCTGACGAAGATTTATATCGAAAATTTTGTATTGTTCTCCCTTTTGAGGCATTGCATCCAAAAATCGGTTGATGGTTTGGCGAGACACTACACTGCGCTGTGCCAATGAGCCAAAGCAAACTGCCTGCGTGTGGTGTGCCAATTCCTCTAACGCAGGAGTAAAAGGAATATTATCCCAAGCTACATTTTCTTTTATTTCATAGCAAGGAACTCCCGCATCGTCCAACGTCACCTGTACCACACCCGTAGGATAAGGCACTTTCTCTATATTATACTGCAACTGCTTAGCATCCAGGTTATCAAGAATTTCATTCCCTAACTTGTCATTTCCCACAGCACTTACCACTACACTGCCATAACCAAACTGTGACATATGATATGCAAAATTAGCCGGTGCGCCACCTAGTTTCTTTCCTTCGGGAAGAACGTCCCATAGGGCTTCTCCCATTCCTACGATTGTTGTTTTCATGATATTACTTGTTTATTTGATTTATGCAACGAAGATAAGCCACCCATCAAAAAGAACTCTCCCCAACAGCATTGAAATCTTTTGAGAACGTTTGCGGGAACGTTCTCAAAATCTGCAATCGTTCCCAGCATACTTGTTTTTTTGAAACTTTATTGCGTAATTTGCCGCATCATGTTGGAACGCACAAGATATAAATACGAGTTTGAACAAGTATACAAGGACAATTATGCCCGATTGTATTACTATGCGTTCCAGTTTATCAGCGATGCCGAAATCTGTAAGGACATTGTAAACGATGTATTCGAGAAAGTCTGGAGCCAGTTCGAATCCCTTCAACAAGAAACAATCACCGCCTATTTATACGCCAATGTACGCAATAAATGTATCGACCACCTGCGCCACTCACAGGTAGAAGAACAATATGCCGACTTTTATCGTGCCATAACTCAAGAAGAAGCCGATAATGGTTTCAGTGAACGGGAAGAAAGGATTGCACGCATAGAAAAAGTAATTGAAGATCTGACTGATCCAACCAAAACCATTCTAAAGGAATGCTACTATGAAAATAAGAAATACAAGGAAGTAGCCGATGAATTTGGAATGAGTATCAACGGAATAAAGAAACACATTATGAAAGCACTCCGATTGATACGTGAAGAATTCGGTATCAAAAAGAAAAGCCAAGAAGTACCCGAAAAGGAAGATGAAACGTATATATTAATGTGAAAGGGCAAATAGCATGAACGAAGATACACGCATCGAAGAAAAAATAAGCTGCACGTTGCAAGCGATGGCACATCCTGAAGATTTTTCGGAAGAAGAACTGCGCACGTTGCTGACAGATAAAGAGTGCCTGCAAACCTGTCGTGATTTGCTGGATAGCAAAGAAGCATTGGCACGCCGGTATGCACCTGCTCCGGATGTAGAAGGGGAATGGAAAAAGTTCTCTGCCCGCCACACCCACCGTAATGGTAAACGCATCATTGGTTTTACGGCAGCCCTGCTGGTAGCCGCTACCATTGCTTTGTTCTTCGTACTTCGTACATCCGCACCATCCGCCTATACTGTTTTCGAAGCTACCACGGTAGCACAAGAAATCACTGTGCAAACACAACAAGGAATCCACATACTGAATGTTCCGCGAGGCATGAATAAAAAACTCGAATTGCCCGACGGCACACAAGTATGGCTCAATGCCGAAAGCCAATTAGAATACCCCGAAACCTTTGAAGGGCAGGAGAGGAGAGTGGTCCGCTTGAAAGGAGAAGCCTACTTTGAAGTAGCCAAAGATGCTACACATCCGTTCATTGTAGAAACAGATTTGCTGGAAACACAAGTATTAGGCACAGCATTCAATGTCCGTGCCTATTCTCCCGAAGATGCCCATGTCACTTTGGTAGAAGGAAGTGTAAAAGTAAGCGATGCCCGGCATAAAAAGGAAATACTCATGAAACCGGGACAGAATGCTACTCTGCAGCAAACAGGCAACTTCACCATAAACGAAGTGGAAGCCAAAGCCTATAACTCTTGGGCAGAGGGACAATTCTATTTCGATAACACCGAACTGGTAGAAATCATGCGTGAACTGGGGCGTTGGTACAACATCAATATCATATTCACCAGCAAAGAAGCCATGCACTACCGCCTGCATTTCCAATCGGATAGGAGTGAGTCACTTCCCCAAGTCCTTGATTTGCTGAACAGTATGCAGAAAGTGAATGCAACGCTGAAGAATGATAAAGTAATAGTCAGCCTGTGAAATTAAAATTATTTCTTCGTTCTTTTATAAAATACCAGTTTCCACAGTACCCGATTCTGCAGGCTATCCGTATTATTAGCAAAAGAACAAAATAAAACAGTTATTTATGAAAACAAGACTTATTTATCTTTTGCTAATCTTATGCAGCCTGCAACTGACTGTCACAGCACAAACAGACAAGAGAATCACTCTTGATTTCCGGAATGAAGCATTACCTTCGGCACTCAAGAAACTGGAACAAGCATCAGGATACCGCATCCTATTTACCTATGATGACATACAAACATATAAAGTAACGACCTCCATCCAGAATGAAACCATTACACAAGCTATCAGCGATCTACTGAAAGACAAACCGCTGAACTATACACTGAAAGGAGACCAGTATGTGGTAGTAGTATCCGCCTCCGTGAAAAGCGTGAACAGCCTGAAAGGACGGGTACTAGATGAACAAAGTATGCCGATGGAAAGTACCACCATCATGTTAAAGAAAGGAGAGAAAGTAGTGACCGGCAGCATCACCGATGCGGCAGGCAATTACTTCATCCCCAACATCCCTGCCGGAGACTATGAGCTCTGCATTTCTTTTTTGGGATACGAAACCTTTACCCAACCCATCCGGATAACAACCGATACAGCCCTGCAACCCATAACCTTAAAAGACGGTGCAGTAGCCATGGGAGAAGTTATAGTGACCGGCTCCGCACCCGCATTCAAGATGAAAGGCGGAAGCGTGATTGCCAATGTAGCCAATTCCGTACTGAGCCGCGAAACCAGAGTACTGGACGTACTCCGCAAGATTCCGGGCATGACCATGGAAGGCGGTAACCTCACCTCTTTCACCGGCGGCACACCACTGATCTACATCAACGGAAAGAAAACCCGTTCCATAGACGAAGTGAAACAACTGGAAGTAAAGAACATAAAGAATGTGGAACTGATCACCAATCCCGGTGCGGAATATGACGCATCCGTTGGCGCAGTGTTATTGATTACTACCACCAAACGGATGGAAGGCTGGTCTGTGCAACTGAACGGAGAATTAACCCAGAACCACAAACTGAGCAATGAAGAAAGTGTGAAACTGAACTACCAGACCGGCGGGCTGAACCTCTTCGGCACCTTTACCTATGGAGACTATCGGCGGAAAAGCCATCAGCTGATGAAAACCGTCATCACCACCCCCGACACCATTTGGACACAAGACCTTGACCAACAATGCAAAGCCATGCAGTACAGCTCTTACAACTATTCAGCCGGAGCCGATTATGCTATCAGCGACCGGCATAGCATTGGTATTCAGTATGACGGCTATCTGTCTAAAGACTATAACGATGCTCCTTCTTTCAGCACCATCACGACCAATGGTGAGCCATACGACTACATCAAAGGCAATTCTCTATTGAAGAACGACAATGATTATTATCATCATCTAAATGCATACTACACCGGCAAACTGAATGAAAAACTGAAACTGGATGTTTACACCGACTACGCCCATACCCACAACGGACGCTTGCAAAAAGTGACAGAAGAATCAGAGCGTTCCGGACTATCGGAAGTGACCAATACCAATGAAGCCGATTATAACGTGTATGCCATCAGCCCTAAGCTGACTTACAACCTGACCGATGAGCATTCATTCGTAATGGGCGGGGAGTGGAATAAGGTAACCGGAAACAGCTTTCTGGAATACGAAGGCGGCACGGGCAGCAACTCCAAATCAGAAACAGAAGAAGAAAAATATGCCGGATTTATTTCGTACAGCTACTCCAAAGGGGACTTTTCGCTGAATGCCGGACTGAGATACGAGAACGTCACTTACAACTATCGTGACCTGTATGATGCCGGCAATAACATCAGCCGCACTTACAGGAACTTCTTCCCCAGCTTTGGAATTTCTTATAAGACCAAAGAAGTTTCCCAGTCACTCAGCTACCGTACCGGTATCAGCCGCCCGGATTTTGGAAGACTGAACAACTACTCATACTATGTCAACCGTTTCGATTATCAGGAAGGGAACCCGTTACTGGTTCCGCAAACCTCGCATCGCTTTTTATACTCTCTTTCTTATGATTTCCTCTATCTGTCCTTGGGTTACACGTACATCAAGGATTTCATAGGATTCTATATGTACAGCCATCCGCAAAAGCCGGAAGTCAGCGTCAACACTTGGCGCAACTATGACAAGCAGCAGCAGTTGAGTGCCGTAGTAAACCTGCGCCACCGCTTCGGCTTCTACGAGCCGTCACTGACAGGTATGTATAGACAATGCATCCAGAAAGTGGAATCCATTGACGGGGAACTTTCTGTGGACAAACCCACCTGGATAGTAACTTTCGAAAACAACTTCCATCTGCCGAAAAACTGGTTGGTCAATCTAGAATATAATTACACCAGTTCGGGCAGTTATCAATGGATTACTTCTCGCGCCCAGCACAACATGAACGTAAGTATCAGCAAAACCTTCCTGAACGAAAAACTGCAAGTGAGGTTGGCCGGTGAACATTTGCTGGAACGTCGCATGAGCTTGTATGACGGACGAATCAATAACATCTACTTTTGGCAAGATGAAGACCAGGATGAACGACACGTATCACTGAGCGTAGTCTATCGCTTCAACAACTATTCCAAGAAGTACAAAGGAAAGAGTGCTGCCGATGATGTGTTGAACCGACTATAAACTTAAAGGAATTCGATATGAAGTTACATTCGAGTATGATTAACCTTATATCGAACTTACGTTAAATAGATATCTTATATTCATTGCGCTTTATAATCAAATTGTTACTTTTGTATCTGGCAGAATAATAATTATAAAACCAATGAATATAAGATTTTTCATTATATGGATACTTGTAGCCGTTTATTCTCTTGGAGGATATTCCCAGGCTACTTTAGAGATAGGGAATACAGCTTCCGATACCTCAAAGGAAGTAAACTTAGAGGCCTCTATCCGTAAAATCATCGAAAATAAGAAAGCACAAGTAGGAGTAGCCGTTATTCTGAATGGAAAAGATACGATCATAATAAACAATGACCACCTTTATCCCATGATGAGCGTTTTCAAGTTCCATCAAGCATTGGCTGTTGCCAATTATCTCCAACAGAATAACCTGCCCCTCAGTACAGAAATCAATATCACCAAAGAGGATTTGAAAACAAACACCTACAGTCCGCTACGTGATAAATTCCCGGAAGGAAATATTTCGCTACCTATCAGCGAATTATTGGCTTATACCCTGCAGTTGAGCGATAATAATGCGTGCGATATTCTTTTCAATTATATAGGCGGTCCCCAAGTTGCCGATGACTATATCCGTTCTTTGA
>OGHO01002958.1_pt1 | contig 12052 bp, 8 predicted proteins | sample 1571421 | NCBI WGS metagenome assembly OGHO01 (sample SAMEA2581937, study PRJEB24529) | metagenome | biome: Human gut stool | place: China | collected 2011
AAGTGAAAAGTAAATTAGTAGATAGTTATGCATGGGATACAACATGTAAATGGCTTAAAATTTGTGGAATAGTAAAAGAAGAGAGCACAGGGAAAATGGATAGTACAAATTATGAAAATTACAATAATTCAAAATTTACAATATCAAAAGGAACATCGTATGTAAAACATTTATATTTAACTAAAAAAATGATGGAGTATCAACAAATTGGTATTTCTGGAATGGTGGAAAAGGAAAATATAATTATGGAATAGTAAATGACAAAAGATGATGCAAGTAATTATTATACAGCAGAAGGGAGAATAGAAATAGCAACAGGTTCAAGTGAAGAAACAAGAACAAACAATATATATGATTTAGCAGGAAATATGTGGGAATGGACAACAGAAACAAAAATTAGAAAAGTTAATGAAAACAATAATACTAGTACATTTGCTGTTTTGCGTGGAGGGAGCTTCCATAACAATGGTTCTGGCAACCCAGTTGTTTATCGTCTTGGTTATGGTACAGTTGAAGGTATGAATGTTAACATTGGTTTTCGTACTGTACTGTACATAAAATAACTTAAAAATGACCTTACCAAATCTAGTGTGCAAAAGCACACTAGATTTTTTTAGCCCAAAATCTTGCAAAAACAGACAAAATATAATAAAATAAAAGTCGTAAAAGCAAGAAAGGAACGAAAAAAATGGAAGCAAAACAAGAAATAGAAAAACAAAAAGAATACATAGAAAAAGTTAAAAAAATAAACAAAAATAAAAAACTAAAATACAACATATACACAATGGGATGTCAACTAAACGAAAATGACTCAGAAAAATTATGTGGAATGATAGAAGACATGGGTTATGAAAAAACAAATGACGCAAAAGAAGCCAATTTATGTGTATTTAACACATGCTGTGTAAGAGAAAACGCAGAAGACAAGCTATTTGGAAAACTAGGAGAACTAAAAAGATTAAAAGAAACAAATGGCTTAATTATAGCAATAGGTGGATGTATGATGCAAGAAAAACACATAACAGACAAAATAAAAGAATCATACCCATTTGTAGATATATTATTTGGAACACATACACTTCACAAATTTCCAGAAGACCTATATAAAATAATAGAAGAAAAGAAAAAATTAGAAGACATATTAGACATAGACGGAAAAATATATGAAGGATTACCAATAAAAAGAACAAGTAAAACTCAAGCATCTGTAACAATAATGAATGGATGCAATAATTTTTGTACATATTGCATAGTACCATATGTGCGTGGAAGAGAAAGAAGTAGAGAGCCAAGAGCAATAATTGAAGAAGTAAAAAAACTTGCAAAAGAAGGGTACAAAGAAATAACATTACTTGGTCAAAATGTAAACTCATATTTAAGAGTAGAACGTGAAAAAAACATTCCATTTGAAGAATATGATGGAATAAATTCATTTGCAACATTGTTAAAAGCAGTAAACAAAATAGAACAAATAGAAAGAATACGTTTTATATCACCACACCCAAAAGATTTTACAGATGATGTAATAGAAGCAATAGCAACATGTGACAAAGTATGCAAATTAGTACATTTGCCACTACAATCTGGAAGCACAAATGTGTTAAAAGCAATGAATAGAAAATACACAAAAGAACAATACCTAAACTTAGTTGATAAAATGAAAAGTAAAATACCAAATTTGGCATTATCAACAGACATTATAGTAGGTTTTCCTGGTGAAACTGAGGAGGATTTTGAAGACACACTAGATGTTGTAAAAAAGGTTAATTTTGAGCAAGTATATATGTTTATTTATTCAAGAAGAGTAGGAACACCAGGAGATAAAATGACAAACCAAATTCCAGAAGAAATAAAACATAAAAGATTTGATAGGTTAAAAGCATTATTTGAAAGCCAAATTGAACAAAATAATCAAAAATATATAGGAACAGTTCAAAAAGTATTAGTAGAAGGCGAAAGTAAAAACAACAAAAATATGCTAACAGGAAGAACTGATAGTAATAAAGTAGTAATTTTTGAAGGACCAAAAGAATTAATAGATAAAGTAATTGAATTAAAAATAGTATCAGAACATATGTGGTACTTAAAAGGAGAAATATAAAAATGGAAGACATTAGTAAATTTTCACCAATGATGCAAAGATATCTTGAAACTAAAGAACAGTACAAAGATTGCATTTTGTTTTATAGATTAGGTGACTTCTATGAAATGTTTTTTGACGATGCAATTTTAGTATCAAGAGAATTAGAAATAACATTAACAGGAAAAGACTGTGGACAAGCAGAGCGTGCCCCAATGTGTGGAGTTCCACACCATGCAGCAGAAAGCTATATAGCAAGGTTAATTGCCAAAGGCTATAAAGTAGCAATATGTGAACAATTAGAAGACCCAAAAACTGCAAAAGGAATTGTAGAAAGAGGAGTAATAAGAGTAGTAACACCAGGTACAATTGTAGAAAGCAACATGCTAGAAGAAAGAAAAAATAATTATATAATGTCAATATATAAAACAGGAATTTATTATGGAATAGCAATTTGTGATATATCTACAGGGGAATTTTATGCATCACAAATAAAGGACAATCAAAATTTTTCACTTTTATTAGATGAAATTGCAAAATTTAATCCATCAGAATTAGTTGTTAATTCTAACTTTTCAAATTGTGATGAAGAAATGTCTAAGGTTAAAGAAAGATTTACGGCATATATAACAAAATATAATGATAAATATTTTGAAAGTAATTATAACTCTATAAAACAAAGATTTACAATAACAAATGAATCACAAAAAGAGTTAGAAATTGAAGAAGATAATTTAGCATTAAATGCAATAAGTGCATTAATAGATTACATAGAGCAAACACAAAAAACAACACTAGAACATCTAAATAGAATTGTAATGTATAATACATCAAAATACATGTCATTAGACATAAATGCAAGAAGAAACCTTGAAATAACAGAAAAAATGCGTGATAAATCAAAAAAAGGAACTCTTCTATGGGTGCTTGACAAAACATCAACCTCAATGGGAGGAAGACTACTTAGAAGATGGCTAAATGATCCACTAATAGATGTACTTGAAATTAATAAAAGACTTTTAGCTGTTAAAGAATTAAAAGAAGACATAATGCTAAGAGGAGATGTTATAGACAATTTAAAAAAGGTTTATGACATAGAAAGAATTGCAGGAAAAATGGCTTATGGAAATGCAAATGCAAGAGATATGATAACATTAAAAAATTCTTTATCAAAACTTCCAGATTTAAAAAGTTCACTTAAAAACTGTAAAGCAAAATATTTAAAAGAATCATATGAAAACTTAGATGAACTACAAGATATATTTATGTTGGTTGACAAAGCAATTGTAGAAGACCCACCAATGAGTGTAAAAGATGGTGGAATTATAAAATTTGGCTATAACGAGGAAATAGATAAATTAAAAACAGCAACAACGGATGGAAAAAAATGGATTATAGAACTAGAGGCAAAAGAAAAAGAAGAGACTGGAATAAAAAATTTAAAAGTAGGTTTTAATAAAGTATTTGGTTATTTTATTGAAGTTACAAAATCAAACTTGGACCAAGTTCCACAAAGATATATAAGAAAGCAAACTTTAACAAATGCAGAAAGATATATAACAGAGGAACTTAAAAATCTAGAAAATCAAATTTTAGGAGCAGAAGAAAAAGTAATAAACTTAGAGTACAATGAGTTTACAAAAATAAGAGAAGAAATTGCAAAAAACATAAAAAGATTGCAAAAAACAGCAAATATTGTATCAACAATTGATGTATTAGCATCATTTGCAACAGTTGCAGAAGACATGAATTACTGTATGCCAAATGTAAATAATTCTGGAACAATAGACATAAAAGATGGAAGGCACCCTGTTATAGAAAAAATGTTAGGAGCAGGTTCATTTGTTGAAAATGATACATATTTAGATGAAGGAGACAACAGACTTGCAATAATTACAGGACCTAATATGGCTGGTAAATCAACATATATGAGACAGGTTGCATTAATTACATTAATGGCACAGGTAGGAAGTTTTGTTCCTGCACAAAGTGCAAATATTGGAGTAGTAGATAAAATATTTACAAGGGTTGGAGCATCTGATGACCTAAGTATGGGACAAAGTACATTTATGGTTGAAATGATGGAGGTTGCTACAATTTTAAAAGAGGCAACAAAAAACAGTCTAGTAATATTAGATGAAATAGGAAGAGGAACATCTACATATGACGGTCTTTCAATAGCATGGGCTGTTGCTGAATTTATAGCAGATAAAGAAAAATGTGGAGCAAAAACATTATTTGCAACACACTATCATGAACTTACAACATTGGAAGAAACCATAGAAGGAATAAAAAATTATTCAATAGCAGTAAAAGAAAAAGGAGAAGATATAATTTTCTTAAGAAAAATTGTAAGTGGTGGAACAGATGAAAGCTATGGAATACATGTTGCACGTTTGGCTGGGGTTCCAAAAGTTGTTACAACAAAAGCAAATGAAATTTTAAGAGGATTGGAAAGAAAAAATATTATAACTGGCAAAAAAGAGGAAAAAAAGGACAAAAAACAAGTAGAAGGACAATTTGATATGTTTAATTATAAACTTGCAGAAATTGCACATGAAATTGATAAAATTAATTTAAATGAATTAACACCAATAGATGCATTAAATACTTTAGTAAAAATAAAAGAAAAAATGAAGTAGAGTAAAAATTAATTATAACTAAAATTTGCAAAGAAAATAAAAAATCTTTGCAAATTTTTTGTTTTACTGTAACTTTTTATATGTTATAATTTTATAAGAAATATAAAGGGGGAATAAGAGTGGGAGAAAAAACTGACAAAGAGTTATACCATGAGTTTTTGCAAGAAAACATGACAAGTTTTGAAGAAATAATAATAAGGCACAAAGATAAACTAATATATTTTATAATGAGATATGTAAAAAATATAGACATAGCAGAAGACTTAGCACAGGATGTATTTGTTTATATATTAATACACAGACAAAGCTATGACTTTAATTATTCATTAAAAACATATTTGTTTACAATAGCAAAATCAAAATCTTTAAATTACTTAAAAAGAGAAAATAAAATTTCAAGCCTTGACGAAAATAGCATAATAGACCTTCAAGACTTAGAAGAAAAGGTATTTTTAAATGAAAGAAAAAACAACTTAAAAATTGCAATGCAAAAATTAAAACCAGAATATCAAAATGCAATTTATTTAGCAGATATTGAGGAACTAAGTTATAAAGAAATAAGCCAAATAATGAAAAAGCCAGAATCAAGCATAAAGGTTTTAATTCATAGAGCAAGAAAAAATTTAAAAGAAATATTAAAAAAGGAGGCGGAGAAATATGAAAGATAACAAAGAATTTATAAAAGGGGTTTATGAAAAATACGAACAATATAAAAAAGATGAAAATTCAAAATGGAAAGTTTCAAGCCAACAGGTAACTGGAATAAATAAAAAGAAAGTTGCACAAAAAGTTTTATCATATGCTGCAGCAATTACAATTGCAATTTCTGGTGTTGTTGTTACAAATAATTATATAAATAAAAATAATGAAATAAGTAGACCTTCTGAAACTAAAACTTCAAATAAATTGACATTAAAAACAGTAGATAACTTTGAAAATTTCTATGAAATTGCAAAAGAATATACAAAAACTACGAATAATAATGCGAGAAATTTAGAGTATGATGATTCTTTAAGTATTAATGATAGTGATTATTCAAAATCATCCTCATTAAGTCCTGGAAGTATAAACCAAAGTACACAAGAATCTAGTAATTATTCAAAAACAAACATACAAGTAGAAGATGTTGATGAAGCAGATATTGTAAAGACAGATGGTAAATACATTTATTATGTAGTTGGTAAAAAAATAATAATTGCAGATATAAGTAAAAAAGATGAATTATCTCAAATTTCTGAGATTGACTTTAGCACAGAAAAATATACTCCATCAGAATTATATATAAATAAAAATAAGTTAATAATATTAGGAAATGAAAATGAATATTCATATGATACAGGAATAACTGTAAAAGAAACAACTGATAGTGTTTATAAAAAAGGAATTTATAAGCAAAAAACTGTTGCAAAAATATATGACTTAAGTAACATTGAAGATCCTACAAAAGAAAGAACAATTGAAATAGAAGGAAATTATGTATCTTCAAGAATGATAGATAACAACATATATTTTATTGGAAACAAATCAGTATATACCAATAATATTGCAAAATATGAAATAAACGATTTAGACGAAGATACTTATAAACCAATGTATAGAGATACCTTAAGTAGTAATTCAGAAAAACTAATAGATTATGATAAAATATACTATTTTGACAATATAGAAAGCTTAAATTATTTAACACTTGCCGGGTTTTCTTTAGATAATAAAAAAGAAGCAGATATACAAACATTTTTAGGGGCAGGAGAAGATGTATATTCATCTAACCAAAATATGTATATTGCAAAACAAAAAAATGTATATGATGCAGATACACATAAAAGCTTAGGCTATGATACAAAAATATTAAAGTTTAATTTAAATAATGGAAAAATTAAATTTAAAGCAGAAGCAGATGTAACAGGTGGAATTAACAATCAATTTTCTATGGATGAAAATAATGGCTATTTTAGAATAGCAACAACTGTAGGAATATCAAGTTGGGATATTGATAATGATTCTTCAAGCAATAGCTTATATATATTAGATGAAAATTTAAAAGAAGTAGGAAAAGTAGAAGGAATTGCTAAAGGAGAAAAAATATATTCTGTAAGGTATGTAGGAAATAAGGCATATGTAGTAACATTTAAAACAATGGATCCATTATTTGTAATAGATTTAAGTGATGTAAAAAAACCTAAAATTTTAGGAGAATTAAAAATACCAGGCTATAGTACTTATTTGCACCCATATGATGAAACACATCTAATAGGCTTTGGGTATGACACAAAAGAAAATTCATCTGAAGATGGTTATGTTCAAAATGGATTAAAAATGTCAATGTTTGATATAACAAACTTAAATAATCCAAAAGAAATGTTTACTGTAAAAATAGGAGAAAATGGAACAACATCACCATTAACAGAAGACCACAAAGCATTGTTATTTTCAAAAGAAAAAAATATAATTGCATTTCCTGTAAATAGTTATAAAAATGGAAAATATGTATCAAAAGCTCAAATTTATAAAATAGATTTAAATAAAGGATTTATATTACAAGGTGAAATACAAAATTCAGAAGTATCTTCAAAAAATTATTCTTACCAAAAAACAATAGAAAGAATAATTTACAGTAATGACGTATATTATACACTTTCAAAAAATTTAATAAAAGCAGTAGATATGGAAACATTAAAAGAAATTACTAAATTAGAAATAGAATAAAAATGTTATAAAAATCTTCTTAAAGTAAATAATAACTTTAAGGAGATTTTTTATGTGGGATAAAAGTATAGAAGAAGTTTTTGAAAAATTAAAAACTAGTAAAAGTGGTTTAACACAAATTCAAGCGGAAGAAAGATTAAAAATAGATGGAAAAAATGAAATTCCAAAAGCAAAAAATAAAACTATATTTAAAATATTTATTGAACAATTTAAAAGCCCTATAGTTTTAATATTATTAATTGCAGCAATTTTTTCAATATTTACTAAAAGCTATGCAGATGCAATATTTATATTTGCAGTAATAATTATAAATGCATTAATTGGAACATACCAAGAATGGAACTCTGAAAAAAATAGTGAAAAATTAGCAAATTTAATAAAAATAAATTCTAAAGTGTTAAGAGATGAAGAAGAAAAACAAATAGCATCACAAAACATAGTTTTAGGAGATATTATTTTGTTAGAATCTGGAGATAAAGTTCCTGCAGATTTAAGACTTATAGAAACAAATAATTTAGCAATAGATGAATCAATTTTAACAGGTGAATCAATTCAAAAAGACAAAGACATAGAAATAAAAGATGAAGATGAACATTTAGCAGACAGAAGCAATATGGCTTATGCGGGAAGTATTGTAACAAAAGGTAGAGGAAAAGGTGTTGTAGTTGCAGTTTCCCAAAACACAGAATTTGGAAAAGTTGCTAATAATGTTTTAATAAGTAAAGAAGAAGAATCACCACTTGTTGTTAGAATGAATAGATTTGTTAAACAAATAAGTATAGGATTTTTAATTTTAGCTGTATTGCTTTGCATAGTTTTATATTTTAAAGGTTATACAATAACAGAACTATTTTCAACAGTTGTTGCATTAACTGTTTCTGCTATACCAGAAGGACTTACAATTGCTATGACAATAGTGCTTTCAATTGCTTCTAGTAAAATGGCAAAAAGAAATGTAATTGTAAAAAAATTAAATGCAGTTGAGAGCTTAGGAAGTTGTACAAGAATTGCAACAGATAAAACTGGTACATTAACTGTAAATGAACAAACTGCAAAAAAAATATTGCTCCCAAATGGAAAAATGGCATATATTAAAGGTGTTGGTTATAATGATATTGGAAGTGTAGAATTTGATGAAGAAAGTTCCAAACTAACTAAAAAACAGGCTATTCAAATAGCTAAAATGGGGTTTTTAAATAATGAAGCAAGTTTAAAATTAAAAAATGGAAAGTGGATTCATCATGGCGATGCAATAGATACTGCATTTTTGGCATTGGCATATAAAATGGATGTAAAAGATGTAGGAGAAGTTGTATATAAGATACCATATGAATCTAAAAATAAGTATTCTGCAGTTTTTATAAAAGAAGAAGGTAATTTTTATGTGACTGTTAAAGGGGCTGTAGAAAGGGTTTTAGAATTTTGTAATAAAATGCAAATAGAAGGCCAAGATGTTTTGTTAGACTATAATAAAATAATTTTAGGAGCAGATAAATTATCTAATGAAGGTTTTAGGGTTATTGCTGTTGCCAAAGGAGAGGCAAAACAAGAAGAACATGAAGAAAGTAAAATTAGGAATTTAACTTTTTTGGGATTGGTTGCTTTTGTTGATCCGATTAGAGAAGATGTAATAGAAGCGGTTGCAAAATGTAAAAAGGCAGGAATTAAAGTTTCTATGATAACTGGGGATTACAGTTTAACAGCAAATGCAATTGCAAAAAGAATAGGTATAGAAGATGTTCATTCTAGAGTTTCACCAATTGGAAAACTAGAAATAGTAGAAAACTTTAAAAAACAAGGAGACTTTATTGCAGTTACAGGAGATGGTGTAAATGATACGCCAGCACTTAAAGCTGCAAATATTGGTGTTGCAATGGGAAGCGGAACAGATATTGCAAAAGAAACAGGAAATATGATAATTGTAGATGATAATTTTTCAAGTATTGTAAATGGAGTTGAAGAAGGTAGAAAAGCTTATAATAATATAAGAAAAGTAATATATTTGCTTTTATCTACAGGCTTTTCGGAAATAATTTTATTTATTTTTACAATAATTTTTGGTTTACCAATTCCTCTTATTGCGATTCAACTTTTGTGGCTTAATTTAATTAGTAATGGAATTCAAGGAGATGCTCTAGCTTTTGAAAAAGATACAGAAGATGTAATGAACAAAAAAGTAAAAAATACTAAAGAAAAAATTTTTAATAAATTAATGGTGCAAGAAATTGCAATTTCTTCTATAATTATGGCACTTATAGAATTTTTTACATTAATATATTTATTAAAAATAAAACATTATGATTTAACTTTAGTAAGAAGTTATTTGTTAACTTTAATGGTATTTATGGAAAATATTCATATTTTTAATTGTAGGAGTGAAGTTAAATCAATTTTTAAAACTTCTATGTTGAATAATAGATTTTTAATGCTTTCGATTTTAATTACTTCTATAATTCAAGTTATGATTGTAAGTTATGAGCCATGGGCTAAGTTTTTTAATTTGACTGTTATTCCTGTTAATAGCATATGGGTTTTGCTGCTTTTAACTGTTCCAATATTGGTTGTTATGGAAATTTACAAATTTGTTAAAAGAAATAATGAAAATTGAAACAAAAATCTAAATAATAAATAAAAATCAAAAAAAGAGGTTTTCCAGACAATGTGAGGAGAATCTCTTTTTAAATTACATTTCAATTTTAGGAGCTTTTAATAATAAAAAATGTTGAAAAATTTTGATTATAATATTATAATAGTTATAATCAAAAAATGTAGAAGGAGGTAAAAATGAATCAAACAAGTAAATTGAGTGTGGCAATGGAATTAATAGAAAAAAGAATAGCAGAATGTAGTATAAAATTACATGAAACAAAAGAAAATAAAGAGTTAAATAAAAAATATCAAGAATTATTAAGGATAAGAGATAAAATTTATAAAAACGATGAAAAAGAAATAGAAGCAATAATAATAGAAGAAAGGAAACAAAAAAATGATTAATCCAAATGTAAGAGCAAAAGACAGAATATATAGTGAATTACCAGAAGAATTAAAAGCATTAATGAGAAAATATATATTATCAGAGGATGAACACAATTTAATTTTGCAAGACATAAAAAAACAGTCATATGCAAACAAAAAACCAGTAAGTAATCCAACATTTTATATAGTAACGGGACAAACAGGAAGCGGAAAAAGCAATTTAACATCATATTTATACTCAAAAGAAGAAAACGTAGTAGTTATTGATTCAGACAAATATAAAGCATATAGACCAGATAGCCAAGAAATATTAGATGAACATTTAGCAGAATATGCATTTTTAACTGCACCAGACTCATATTTACATAGAGATGAAATGATTGTGGATGCAATAAAATCAAAATATAATATTTTAATGGAATGCGCAACTTCAGAAAAAGAAGGACTATTTGTAAATACAGAAATATTAAAGAAAGCTGGCTATAATGTTGAAATACATGCATTAGGTGTAAGTTCATTAAATAGTGTAATGTCTGCCCACGAAAGATATGAAGCATTGTTAGAAATAAATGATAATGCCGCAAAACTTACCAGTATAGAAAGACATGATGATTCTTACAACTCTTTGGGAAAAGCAATAATGGAAGAACAGCGAAAAAAAGGTGTGAAGATAAATGTGTATAAAAGAGGTGATAAAAGGCCATTTATACCAGAAGAAATATATAATCAAACAGATAAAAAAAGGAAGATATTCATGCCCATATGAAGCGTTAATAGATGCACAAGCACAAGATTTACAAAAAACATTACCAACATTTGAAAAAAGATATAATGTGTTAGTAAATCAAATGGAAATTAGGAAAGCTCCACAAAAACAAATTGAACAGTTAAAAAAAATAAAACAAAGATATGAACAAATTGTTGAAAAAACAAATGGAAAGGAAATATAAAAAATGAAAATTACAATGTTAGGAACAGGACATGCAACTGTTACAAACTGTTACAATACATGTTTTACTATTAGTGAAAATAATAAACATTTCTTAGTTGATGCAGGTGGAGGAAATGGAATATTAAAACAATTAAAAGATTCAAATATAAAACCAGCAGATATAGTAGCAATGTTTATTTCACATACGCATACAGATCATATAATGGGAGCTGTTTGGATAATAAGAGTAATAGGAAGAAAATATCTAGTAGAAGATTATAAAACACCATTTAATATTTATGGTAACAATGAGGCTATAAGTGCAATTCGAAAGATGTGTGAGGCGGTGTTACCACAAAAATGGAATGATTTGTTTGAAGATAAAATAATACTAAATGTTGTTGATACTGGAGTAGAAACAAATATTTTAAATAAAAAAATTGAATTTTTTGATATAAATGCAAAAAAAGTTAAGCAAACAGGATTTATGATGTGGCTTAATGAAAGTGAAAAATTTACGTTTATAGGTGATGAAACCTGTTCAGAAACAACTAAAAAATATGTTGAAAATAGTAAATGGCTTTTTGCAGATGCTTATATGGCAGGAAAAGAAGCAGAAGAATATAACCCAATACAAAAGCATCATCATAGTACTGTGAAATTTGTTGCGGAATTGTGTAAAGAACTTAATGTAAAAAATGTGATTATGTCACATAC
>OGHO01002961.1_pt1 | contig 12046 bp, 14 predicted proteins | sample 1571421 | NCBI WGS metagenome assembly OGHO01 (sample SAMEA2581937, study PRJEB24529) | metagenome | biome: Human gut stool | place: China | collected 2011
ACATATAAAAATAAAGGGCATAATCAAAAGATTATACCCATAAATTATTAACGTGCTTTGATGTATGTCGCCACTCTCTCGCCTGTTACATTGTCCGAATAATAACACCTATGCCGATTGATTAATGCGCATATAATTTCGTCTGTTTGTGTGTAGCCCAGACCATAGCGCCGCATATATGAAAATGCTTGGTCTGTGTTTCTAGTGTATGTTACACGGTCTTTAAGAGGTTCTAACAGTGGGTAAAACATGATGTAATACCCATTAGGATATTGTCTTAACTCTCGGCATATATACCCATCGTCACACTCAATTTGCGCCCTGTCGATAATTTTGAATTCATCTCTAGGCGCGTGCGGATAAATTTTTAAAGCCCAGTTTCCCCGACCACCTGTTATACCAACCATTTTAGAATTATTCCAAGCACGGAAATATTTACTGATTTTCGCTTTTGTGGTTTGCTTCTTATTGACCGTAGGAATGTAGAACACATTAATTACAACACCGTCAACATCATAATGTTTGAAGTCCCCCGGTTGCATTTTACGCGCTGTTTCAAGTAGTCCCATTTCAAGCAAATAAGGCGATGTAATGTCAGTCAGGTTTCCTAATAAGAAAATTACGGCGCTTGTCCTATCGCGAATAATCGTACTGAGTAGATTATTAAATATAATAAACTCATCACGCAAATACATTTTATCAGCCCTCATATACTCATCAAATATAATGAAATCGCCTTTAGGCGCGTTATACGTTGACCTTAAATCATGCTCTTTATTTATACCAAGACAAACGCAAAAAGCGTCCTGCGCCTGTTCTATAACCTCACCAGTTTCCGGGCTGATATTTACAAAATACCAACGCCGCCGCCAGTATTTAACGTTGTTATATTTGCCGTTGGTTATTTTCTCAATATAACCGCCGCCGATTATAACATCAAATAAATCTTGTGCCTTGGAAGGTGTCAGCATATCATCATACTGACGAATATACTGTATCTGTATTCCGTCTGTGACATTCCAACACATTCCCAGTAATAGTGTGTTTGTTGTTTTACCTCTTGAGCGGCTCGAATTTAGTATGTTCCAGTCCCCGAACTGGTGTCCGGGGATATCTTCAATCGGGTTGAAAATTTTATTGCCGTCCTTATCGTATTTAGGAATGTTAAGGGATTTAAAAAGGGCTATGGCTGATTTGCTGATACTCATTGTGATAACTCCTTTCGTTTGCTTATAATAAGCAAAAAACCACTGTCAACACGCATACAAAAGCCAACACTATAAATATAGCATGAACCGTATTCGTGCATAGTTTCCCCGGCAATTATTGCCGTTGTTTCATCATTGTATTTATGCGCGTTTTTGCCCGAGATGTCAAAAGTTAAATCAGGCTCAAAGCGCTTAAATGCTTCATCGTTTCCGATTTGTTTTGCAAATGCCTTGAATGTGTTTTTAGGTAGTCCCGCTACTGTACATTTTACTTCTAGGACACCTTCTTTATTAGGTTCTTCCACGATGTAACGTTTAGCGCCTAAAGTCTTAAAGCGCTTATATGTACCTTCATAGTCGAATTTTCCTAGGTTCTTGAACACATTGAAGTCTAGCTTGTATGTATCACACATACGTCTATTTACATCTTCAATATGCGCGTTGAAGCTGTTAAAGTATTCAAATGTGGCATTGTGCTTTATGCTGTCTGTATCGCTGTAATAAGCGTGTTTTCCAAGTGCCGTTATTGCTGTGCATATCGTCAACCGTGTGTACGCTGTTATGTATATGCCCCAGTATGGAGATAATACGGATTTGCGTATTTCTTCATTATAAGTCGTGTTTCTGGTTTTGCCCCAAGAGCCATTATAGGTGACTTCTTCTAGATTCAGTCGAGCAACACACATTCCGTAAAAGCTATTTAGCTTTCCTTTTATGCTCATGTACATAGCTTTCAAGTCGCTGTTATCCGTGTCAGCTTTTAACTGTTTTCCGATATCCTCTTTTTGCTGATATACAGTAAATAAGGATTTTAAGAGATAATCGGGTAGAGGTGCTTTAGCCGCCGCTTTAGCGCCTAATATCTTCATGCCGGAAAAAGTATACATCATGTTGTATATTGCTAAATCTATTTCAGTAATAAACACCGTGATTTTATCGGCATAATATAAGCGCCCATTATCATATTCTGCGCCGCTTTCTTCTATGACTTTGTGGCGACTCTCTAGAACGTGCGCCCCGGTTGCCCTGATATTGTAGAACTCTACAAGCATAATCACAGCAAAACCGCGTTTTATATGTTCGTCTACGCTGTCAGCGGGAATGGTTCTAAATGGTGACATAGGATACAGCCGATGTGCCATTTCCGCAGGGTATGCGCTTTTTAAATCATGGCTGTGAACGTCTGTGAGTTCTTCCCCGCATATAGCTGTTTGAGCATGACAAAATGCGCCACGGTATAGCCATTTCATTGTAAAGTTATATTTATCAACTGTTTGTGGATATAACCGGGAAACTTTTTCACAAGCGTTTTTATAGTCCCAACCATGGAACTGTTTTTTTACAAGACGGCGAACAATTCCGGTTGCTGTATATGGTATTTTAGCGCCCTGCCGGGTAAATTCGTTGTGAAGGTATTCCGCATATTCGGACAATATTAAAACATCATTTTCACAATATGCAAGCTCTGTCGCTGTAAGAGGTGTTGAACTGTTGCGCGGGATTGTATAATCAAGGTCACCCACAAGCTTTTGTGTTCTACAGTAATTTTTTGCAAGGGCTTGTAAGCTCATGTTTGTTAATGCCATAGTGTCACGGAATATAAAACCGTCAGACGTTTCAACCTCTAGAGGTTCACGGACTTCACGCGCGAATATACGCGATAAATTCCCGGCTAGGTATAAGCGGGGTAGAAGAAAAGACATTTCAAAACTCATGTTGTGAATAAAAATAATAATTTTCCCGGTCAGTTTCTGACGTAAGATAGCCAGTAAGCAGAAAAATTCGTCCCATGTTCGCCCATAGTAGGCATGGCTATCAATAGCAATTTGCCATATGTACATATATGCACTTTCAGTAGATTCGTCATTCGTTGTTTCGATATCAAAGCCGATACAAGAAGTATTAATCGTCTGTCGCGTTTTACCGCGCCCGATGATTTCAACGCTGTTTCTTATTGTTGCGCTTTCGAGTTTTTCCCAACGTTCCACTAGTTTGCGCCCCCTCATCTGGAAAAGCTTCACCTAAAGACATATCCGCTAAAATGTCGCGTAAATCATTTTTTGCTTCTTCCTGTTCGCTTTTCACAGTATTGTACATCAAGTCGATATAATGTTGTCGTATGCGCCCGAATTCGTTAAATACCCGCCGTGTATCACGTTCTTCAGCAGATTTGCCCGATGATATATCACTGAGAAGTCGCCCAAAATCTTTATTACCTTCATACTGGTATATATAATCAAGCATATTTTGTATTTCATATTCTTGCAAATGAGCCTTAACACGCGCTTGAATTTTTTCTTTACTTACAAGGTGTTTTTCTAATTTTTTGCGCTTCTGCTTATCTTTTTTAGTGTTACTCTTGTAAAACCGCTTTGCTGTCTTTTTTGCTTCTTTTTCAAGTTCCTTTTTGATGTTCGCACGATATTCTCCGGCTGTTTGAGGTTTGTATTTCTTCAACGCCTTTTCAAGTTCTTTGATTTTTTCTCTATTTTCTTTTGTGTTCCTTATTTTATATCGTCCATCTTCTTTAGAGAATTCAAGACCGCTTTCCCTGATTGCTCTACTCCATTTTGCAATTAGCGGGTTATTTTCAACCCCCGGCGCTTCTTTTGTTAGTAGTCTGTTAACGTCTGCCAACTGTTCATTTATACGTTTTATGTATTTACTTTCCGGTGACTGGTTAAATATCTGCGACATGTTGTACACTCCTTTATAGAGAAATAAGGCGGGGAATTAACCCCGCCTATGGAATTAAAATGGCATATTATCTGTTTCTGTTTTGCCGTCTGTCAGCGTAATAGGCAAATAGGTTTTGTTACCCTGCTTTGTCTTTTTAGGTGTGCCGATGTTAATGAAATAATGGTCTGTCATGATTCCCGATTCGTCAAACGTGCCGCCATTCTCCGGAGTGCACACAGCCGTCGCAAGCTCGGTTGCTACCTTCCCACACAAATAGAACTCACCCGGGCGCTCTGCGAATACCATAACACCGTATGTGTCGCCGTTGCTGTCTGTGTAAATCAGCGTTTCGGTGACTTCAACGTCCGTGTTGTAAAGGCTTTCCCATGAACCCTTAACACGGTTCTCAAAAATCGGAGAACCTACTGCGTTGACCTGCTTTCTTACCGCTTCAAGATTGAGTGCCATAATAAGCCTACTTTCTCCCGGTATAACGCCACCGGGCGCGATGTTTGTAATTTGCGTTTATTGTTCGCCAACATGGAGCGGGACTATAGCGCCCGCGATACTTTAATTAAAAATCCTTGAACATCTGAACACTCTTTTTAAAAGGCTGTCATATGTTGTTTCGTAAAGCTGATAAAGATATTTATTTGTTGCCTTTTCAAACAGCGCCGCATAATTCAATTCTGGCACGATAAAAACATTGACTTTACCTACTGTTATTTTCATTGTTGTACACCTCCCATGGATATTTTCCACCATAGTACAGATTTTTATACATGGTTTGTTTGCTGTCTGAAAGTGAAGAAAACCGCGCCCATGCTTTATGTAAGCTTCTCAACTGTTCGGCTTCTGTCTGACGGAGTGTGCATGCGCCCGGATTAGTGCAAATACATGGTGTTCCACGCTTACTCACTTTGCAAGTACACACATTAAGAGAATTAAGAAAACGACAAGCCATTAGTTATCACCCCCTTAAGCACCTTTCTAAAGTATTTTTCAGTTTCTTCAAGCGTTTTAAAGCGCGGTTCAAAAGCAATTTGTTTGCTAACATCTACCAAATACCAAAAATCTTTAGTATCATCGCGCCCGAGTGGTAAATAGCGATATGCCCAAATTGTTTCAGACAACTGTTTCTCCCACATATAACCTCACTTTCTATGCGTTTCCGGCAGGCTTGTGACCGCTCTTAGCCGCATTACCGGGAGGGCGTTAGCCCTGTCCGTCACTCTGCGTTGTTAAGTTCTATGACTAAATCACAATAATTTTTTCCGGTGAGAACGTTTAAAGCGTATTCAATGCCTTGTAACTTACCGATAATTCTTGCAATATCTACCATGAGAATATTTTTTAATTCTTCGGACATATTGCCATCATCTCTAGCCATTTCAATAGCGGTTTCGTTAAGCGCTCTATAAGTTCTTACAAGTGTTTTAACTGATTCGTTCATAATTAATACCTCTTTCTTTCCTCTGGGCTTTCGCCCTTCCTTATCTTGATTATATTATAACACATAAATTCGGAAAAGTGAAATGTTTTAAAAACATGGCGGGTATATCAATTAAGACATACCCGCATTGTTCATGTGGAACATCACCATGTTAAATATTGAGATACAAACAGTTCTACAACGTAATATACAAGCTGATTTTTTACCCTGAGATTTATTTCACTTTCCAACATCTGTTGAGAAGTTGTAACGCCGATATTTCCCGATCGTGTCAACGTGTGTTCTGTATTATCCGTTGTGTCATCTGTGTCCGTAATATTGCCGTTCTCTGCTGTCGTTAAATTTCTAGTGAACTTTTCGCCATTCTCATTTTTGACTGTTCCGGTATTCGTTGTTGTGTCTGTCGTATCGTTTGTTACTGTGCTTGAACTTGTGGCAGTTGTTGCGACATCGCCGCCGTGCGTTACATTGTTATTTGTCGTTGCTGTTCGCTCATTTGTCGCTGTTCCAGATGAAGAATCATGCCCCACTAGTGTTGCGCTGTCGTATGCGCTGACGTTGTTTGTATTTCCGGTTGTGCCTTCATCTTTAGTTGTTTCAGATGTAACATTGCTGATTGTGCTTGTATCCGTTGTTTTGCCCGTTGTCGTTCCTTCTGTACCCACTGTCCCGGTATGCGTTGCCGTTTCCGTTAAATTGTTTGTTGTCGTTCCTGTCGTTTCCGCTGAGGTTGTGCCGCCCTCAGTTACTGAGCCTGTTGAAGTACGTGTATAGTCGCGGTCAACTATCCTTTTATCTGAGCCGCTTTCAATCATGTTGTAATTGTCTAACGGTTTATATTCAGCCGTAAGCGCGTTTTTAAGGCGCGTTATATCAGATGTATGCGTTGCCGCAAATAAACTATATATAGCGGATAGCGCCGCCGCCGCCGTTTCAGTGTCCGCGCTGGCGGCTGTAAAACAGCGCTCATCATATCGGGCTAACTGGTTTTTTACGTCCGCACCCGCCACAATGACCGCACCACCGTCCGCGATGTCTGAAAAAGTCATTTCGTCCAGTATCTCATATAGAGGATATTTAAACAGTTTCCGCATTTTCTTCAACCTCCTGTTCGTCTTTGTTCTCATTTGCGGTAAATTCAACACCACGTGCAACGCCCTTTTCAACGCTGATATCATAGCCCCATGAACGCACTATATCAAGCTGTCTAGAGCGGCATTCAAGGCGGCTATCTATAATTGCAGCTGTCGCGCTGTCCATGCTGTGAAGCTCTGACACACTGACTTGTGCCATTTTATTGACACATTCGACGGATAATCCGTATTCATTCAGAAATGCGCTTAATAGGTCATCGCGATATCTTGTGAGATACTGTAATTTGTCTGTGTCCTTTGGGTCGGTAAGTCTGAGTATATCAAACCTTTTTGCGCCGTTGTCGAGCGCGTCTATTTCTCTGTAAGCAGGCGGGACTTTTACAACTGTTTCACCGTCGTTGATAGCCTTTACAACGTTATCCAACGTTAATTTATCCGTGTTATCCGTAGCGGTTACAAGCGCCGTTATACGCGCCCCTCTGAGAACGTTTAATATACTTTTATCACTCTCTACAAAGCGGCTTGCATATGCGCTTATTGTGGATATATCCCCGGTTAATGTATGGTTATTCCATAACACGGCGATATTTTCGCCTACATTTCCGGTATAGGTTTTTCCGTTCAAAGTTGTACCAACATACTGTGAACCGGGTAAATATTCTGTAGGTGTGCCTGAATAATTACCACGAATAACAATAGGCGCGCCGTTATCCGGCTTGTATATCGCACACTGTCCGGATTGTATCAAATAGCGTTCAAATATGTAATCAGGCGCAAAATCGCAACGCCATACGAACATGCGCGCAACATATTCATACAGATAATTGCAATAGTCCGCAAAAGTTCGTGCTTTTGGCGCTGTACAAATATTAAAATCGTTCATATTAAAATACCCCCTTGTAAAGCTGTTATTATTTCTTGTGCTTCCTGTTCTGTCATATTTGCCGCCCTGTTAAGTTCTACATGAAGTGCTTCCAGATATCCGGTAAAGCTTGACACTTTCCCGCTATAGCCTGCACTATATCCCATATCTGCCGCCCACGTTGACGGCAATGCCGTGATAGGTCTATTAATTATCAAGTATGGAATCTGTGGTGCATATAGTCCTGCTGTGGGCGTTAACGTTCCTAGACTTTCCGGTTTTATCGCCTGACCGCCTAAAAGCGTTGAACCCGCATTTACAGCCCCGCCATAAACAGCGGCTACATTGCCAGTAGCTACGCCGCCTGCAATAGCCCCCGCACTTGATATAAGTTGTGTTGTTGATTGTAGCACGTTTAATGCAACCTGATTTGCCTGCGAGCCTGACAATGGGAAAGCTACACCGAATGAGCCGGTGAAGCTATCAAGTGCATTTCCTAAATCGCCGAATCCCTGACCGTCAAGCCCTAAATGAGCGGTGACTTGACGTGTATTGAAATCGAATGTATAGCCAACATTCAATGTATGACCTGTTACACGGCTTGAATCAAGTGAACGGACACCGATATATGGCAGATATATTGATATGCTTGTGTACGGCTCATAGTCAAGATATGAGTTGTAATAAGGCTCTACGTGATATGCACCCATATAATGAAATCTGTTGCCGCTATCCGGGAATATAAGACCGGTCACTTCACTGTTTATATTGCCGACAATTATTTGTTCTTGCGCTCCTGTCATGTTGAGGGTGTCAGGTCTTAACGGATAATAAGTCAGGTCTATAATATATTCAGCGGGGTTTTCCCATAGCCTTGAAACGTTATCAAGGAAAGTTTTCTTAAATAAAAACTCCTTGAGTTTTACAAGTTCGTCCGGCGTTATCCAGTACTTTGTATAAGAATTCGGAATGTATGACACGTCCGGGTACTCTACTGTGTCACTGATGTTGTCGCCGTCACCGGGCTTATTGTCAACCGGGTTAGAAGGCTGTCCGGGTGTTATCGGTTTGCGTAAACCGTCACCGTCCGGAGATTTTACAACATTAATATCCCAACTCCACGGCAAACCTAGAGAATCAAAAAACTTTGTCCAATCTGCTTTTTTACCGTAAATAACACAGTCATCGAATGACGTTCTATGTTCATCTGCTGTTCTACCAAGCATTAAAAACTTTAATGGTGCATTATCAAGTAAAGACAGCCATAAAGCAATATTAGTATTTGCTACAACGCCGTTAGTTGAAGGCGAAACAATGCATGAAAGCATGTTAACCCATGTCGGAATATTTACGCCTTTATTAGAATCATAAACTTGTACAACACAAGTTGGTTGATGTTTTATGTTTGTATAGTGTTCTCTATCCCACAATAATGTTTGTTCGTTTCCGTCTGTATTATTAGAATAATAGGAAGCATATTCAAACATAATATCGTCATCATCAAAACTAAAATCCCTAAATAATGTTGCACCGGGTGCATAATAACGGATATCTTTTTGCGAACCAAAATCATATACTTCAGGTACTACGTTTGAAAAAGAGTATATATTAGACACAGCAGGATAGGAAACGTAACTAGATTGAAACGCTTTAGCACTCATCATTTCCGGATAAAATCTCGGAAAAATATTTTCCGAGTTCTGTTTTACCCTAGCTGTGCTCTCATCTGAAGTTGAAATTTTACAAAAAGTATTATACCCAAAAACTTGTGTAGCAGATAAAGTTCTATCAAAGTTCACGTTTTTAGAACACATATAACGATAATCAATATAACTGGTATCAATTATGCTATTAAATCTAAAAGAAATCCCATTAGCTAAACCAAAGTTATGCAACGCCGAAAGACCTTGCATAATATAATTAGGATTCTGTATGCGTATGCGCTCTGCTGTAGTGTTCCAAGTATCTTGCATTGTTCCCATATGTTATCCCCCCACTGTCACGGTTGCTGATACTGTGTTGCTAGGTTCGCCAAGAGCAAAGTTACTGAATGCACGAACGTAATACATGTAAGTGCCTGATACTTCTATCAAGTCGTCATATAGCTGAACTGTGGGCATGGCTATGACTTTATAATCCGTTTCATTTTCGCCCTTGCGATATACATAATACTTTTCAGCACCTTCAACTTTTGTCCATGTTAATGATACCAGATTATCATTGACAACGGGAGTGTTCAGAATTATAGAACCGCCCGGGGCTTCACCACGACCGTTAATAACGGTGAGCAATATTGAAGGGCTTGTGCTGTCAACAACATCTGAACCAAATTTTCCGGTTGCTGTTATACCCCCGGTTAAACGCTTGTATAATACGTTACGTTTCGCTAACAGTGGTATTGAATCCGGTAACAACTTATTGCCGTTGTTCGTACTCCGCGAAGCTATAACCGTGCTATCTTTTATAGCCGCCTTCCAACTCATAAGCACATCAACACGCAATGTATATTCGACAAGTTTTCCGATTAATACGCCTTTTCCGTTAAGATAATAATATCTGTTAAAATCGGGAATGTAGACATAATTAAACGCTGTACTTATATAAGACGGTGACAAGCGTATAACTGGCGTTATAAAGTCCGTGTTATCTTTTAACGTTACCGTTATTGTTACTACTTCTATAACCGTCTTATTAAGTTTATTCGGTGGGTCTATCGTCTGTAAAAGCTGTATATCCATATTTACTCCTTTATATGCGTTGCACCCCGGCTAATGCCGAGGTGTAACATATTACCGCTTAATTCAGTGTGAATATAATAGCCGTGTTCCTAGTGTCTATCCAGTACCGCACATTGAAGTCGCGGAAAATTGTGTAAAAATCACCATCGGCATTATAAGACGTGCGCGGTGAAATCGGTGTCATGGTATAACCTACAGCATAGCGATCGTAGTACATACCAACAACATAATCGAGCGATTTGTTATTAGCCGCGCTCGGCTCAGCCGTTGCATCACCGTCATTATAAATAATGTGGCAACTGTTTTTCAGAGTAGGCACTAGGCTGTCTGTCTGAGCGTTCCAGAAAGGTGTATCAACGTTTACACCCCCGAAATCGCTATCAAGTTTCAGCGAGTTCAGACGATTTTTGAAAATGCTGTTGAGAATACAAACAGAACTTTCACGTGTCTGCCACGTCGAGATTGTACCGTCATTGTACTTCTTATTCATGAATTTGGCGGCACTTGTAATGTTTGCGATTGTTTCGCGCGCCCACTCCATGAAGTACCTATTATATATACAGTTCTCCGATGTAACTATAACCTGCTCGCCTTCTGTCCACGTTGTTGGTTCCTTGCCGATTGTGCCCGTGCTCTTACTCTGTGCAACACTTCCATCGGTGAGCATAGCGTTATACATGGACACAAGATTTATAGCTTTGCCCTTTATTCCTAATTCGGAAATAAGGTTGTGCTCAAGCGCTGAACTGTTGCGACGTATGGTATTGTCAAGCCATGTTTCAATAAGCGCTACAAGGCGGCTGGCGTTCTCAGGACTGTCAAAACACTTCTTGTACATCTGATTGGGAATACTTTTGGCAATACTCCAATTAGTATCTTTTTCATAGATTTTCGTATTGAATGCCGTTCCGAAAAACTTATTGACATCGTTGTAAACCTGACCGTCAACCAAATTATAAATGTGGCTGTCGCGGGTTTCCGTTGTGTCACTCTTTATGCTCTGGAGAATGCCACCGTATTCCTGAGAATCAACGAATAAGGGAAGTTCCTCAGGTGAATAACCGCGGCTGTCAATGTAAGTCTTAACAGCGGCGGCGAATTCATTAAGATATGTCTTGAACTGATCGGCGGTCATTACATTGATAGCTGTACCCAAATCGCAAATGTTGTCTAGATTCGGATTAACCGTGTAATCATCGCCCATTATAGCGGGGACGATTGACGCGTTAAGCGTTTTTGAAATTTCTACTAGTGTCATACGTTGTTTCCTCCTGTCGTGTCCTTATCATCTTTTACCCCGGCTTGTGTACCAAAATAAAAGATAACTATCATCTTGTAAACCTCCGCAAATATTTGCGGAACGTCCTGAGCCGTTAAGCTAAGAATCAGAAAACCCACAGTCAAAAGCACTGTCACTATGCTTTTCACTGTTAATAGCCGCTGTAGCCTATAACTCATTATACAACCCCCTTTGTAATCATGCGATGAAGTTCTCGCCATTCATCTTCAAAATATGAATAATATTCGGGACACCTTTTCCCGGTTAAGTCGTAATGTCTAACAACCTTATCGGCTGAAATATGCCATTTACGCATTAAACGCCGTACCAGTTCGCGCAAATTAGCTATTGTCGTAAGTTCAAACCGACCGTCGGAATCACAATAACATACTTCAATGTTGATGATGTGTGCGTTGTGCCCGGTCACACCATACGACATAAAGCCGGCGGGAATAAGACAAATGACTTCATTACAATCAACAGCATAATTACACGACTGATTGTAACCGCCGTTGTTATTCACAAAACATTCGGCTAATCTGTCCGCTCTACAACCCGGCACGGCTGTGTAATGTATTACGATGGTGTCCGGCTTTATCCTTTTTCCGGGGTTGTTACCCTGTTTCGGTATAAGCTTTGAACGTATTTTGAATGACATTATATCACCCCTTTCATTATACATTATAGCATATTGTGTTATAATAGTCAAGATTTTGCCAAATTTAATTTTACA
>OGHO01002969.1_pt1 | contig 12024 bp, 8 predicted proteins | sample 1571421 | NCBI WGS metagenome assembly OGHO01 (sample SAMEA2581937, study PRJEB24529) | metagenome | biome: Human gut stool | place: China | collected 2011
GTGTACCGAAGGAATCCCGAGAGTGTATCGAAGTAGATCCCCGTTTTCAGCCTTATCTCATCTTGTCTTGTCGGGGATGTGGTTTACTATAAGCAGGTAAGTTTGGTAAATTAATTTGGGGAAAGCGACCCCGTCTCTTTGGGTATGTTCTTCAGTATGTTTTGCCCTTTAAAGGCAAGATATTGTCATTAAAATTGTTAAGGGAGTTGTATCAAAAGAAAGAAAATATTAACTTTGAATTCATGTAAAGTAAGTGTTTCTTGTAATTAGTACTTATTATTTTGACGAAATCAGAGGATGTTTTAATAAAAAAGTTCCGGGCTGGAAATGGTGTGATTTTCAAGGAGATTTTTGATCGATACTATCTCCCCGTAAAGTCGTATGGTTCCCAGTATGTCGAGGATGATGAGATTATTGAAGATTTCGTGCAAGATGCTTTCCTGAAGGTGTGGGAGAAACGGGCGGACTTTTATTTTGTTGCGGCGATTAAAAGTTTCCTGTATATGAGTGTCAGAAATGCTTGTTTGGATTACCTGCGTCACCAAAAAGTGCAACGTCGCAATGAGCCGGAATTAATCCTGTGGCTCACGGAAGGGGGGGAGGAAGAATTTATTCTTGAAGAGGAGGTCCATGCGATGGTGTACGATGCGATAAAGGATTTGTCGGAGCGATCCCGTCGGGTCGTGATTCTGACGATGGAGGGCCTTTCCAATCCTGAAATCGCGAAAGAGTTAGGGGTTTCCGTGAATACGGTGAAGACGATTAAATTACGTGCTTACAGGGTGTTGCGGGAACGGTTGAAGGGTATTCAGTGGTTGTTATTACTTCTTTTGGGCGTTTAAAGAATTTTTTTTTACAAAGGGTGTCACCCTGTGGGGAGGTGTTCACGTTTTAGGGGAAATTTTTGAAAAATGGAGAAAATTGATCCTAGGATAGAGCTTGTTATTTATCGTTTTTTACGTGGGGAACTCTCCGCATCTGAACGGGAAATGCTCGAATCCTGGTTACGTGAAGGAAGGCATAGGGAGTTGTTCGAGAAAATCTGTAACAAGGAGAATATGCTGGAAAAGTCGTTCTATTTTGATCGACTGGATAAAGGGAGGGAAAAGACATGGAATCGTTTGGAACGGGCGATCGGATTGCGTCGTCGAGTCGTGTTGCGTCGTTGGTCGATTGCGGCTTCATTGATTGTTCCTCTTTTGATCTGTGTGTTATATCTGAACGAACGTCAGATTATCCCGGAAATACCGGGGCGACAGTTGGAACGAATTGTTCCGGGAATCTCTACGGCACAACTTTATCTGCCTGATGGTAACGTGGTCGATCTCGGTAAGGATAGTGTGTGTGATTTACAGTTGCTGGAGGGAGGACGTTTTGTGAACGAACGGGGTACATTGACTTACAAGGGGGATAGTTCGGAGGTGAAAGTGGCGCAATACAGTGAAGTTCGGATACCGAGGGGAGGAGAGTATAAGGTCGTGTTGCCGGACGGAACGATCGTGTGGTTGAATGCCGAGTCGTCACTTCGTTTCCCGACGTTATTCACGGGAAAGGAAAGAAAAGTGTATGCAAAAGGAGAATTGTATTTTGATGTGAAACACGATGATACAAAACCTTTTATCGTAGAAGTGGAGAAAGATTACTCGGTTCGGGTGCTTGGAACCGAATTTAACCTCCGGGCATACAGCGGTTTTCCCGTGGTAACAACTTTGGTGGAAGGACGTGTGCAAGTGAGGGGTGTGGGTAACACGGTATCGTTGGCTCCGGGACAGCAAGCGCTCGAAGTGTCAGGAACTCGTGACATTAAAGTGCTTGACGTTGATGTTGCTCCTTACGTGGCATGGCATGAGGGGAAATTCTATTTTGTTCATGCCCCGTTGAATAGTATAATGGAAGAGTTGGCGCGTTGGTATGATGTAGAGGTTGTGTTTGAGAATCCGGCAGTGAGGGAAGAATGTTTTACGATCGAGATGCAGCGGTTTGATGATTTTAACAAGGTGTTGAGATTAATTGAGCGAACAGGTATGGTGACCATCTCGGTGGATGGACATATCGTGACAGTAAAATAAAAAAACGGGAGATCTGGATCATCCCCCGCTTTAAGTAAGGTGCTTAAGGCACAATGTAAAATTTTAATTCTACAAAGTTATGAAAAAAATCAGAACGAGTGGGTTCTTTAGGCGAATCCATGGGAATTTTTTGTTGATGATGAGGTTGACAATGTTGTTCCTACTGATGACCTTTGTCTCGTTGACGGCCACGGCGTTGGGGCAACGAACGACGATCAAATTGGACAATGTTGATTTGCAAGTTGCTTTTAACGAGATTAAACAGAAAATGGGATACACATTCGTGTACAATGATCAAGTGGTGAAGAATGTGGGGAAGGTTTCTGTTAATGTTACGTCTTCGGATATAAAGTATATCTTGGCTAAATGTTTGGAAGGGACATCTCTCGATTTTTACATTGAAGATAATATCGTGGTGATTAAATCAAAAGCGGAGCAGGCCCGGGAGACGGAGAGAAAGCCGGTAACCGTGAAGGGGAAAGTGGTTGATGAGAAGAAACAGCCTTTACCCGGGGTTACAGTTTTGTTAAAGGGTACGACTTTGGGAGTAACAACCGGGGGAGAGGGTGATTTTTCGATTGTGATTACTGATACGACCAAGGCTGAACTCGTATTTTCATTTATCGGTATGGTGTCTCAAACAATCCCTTATAAAAGTATTCCTAAAGGGGAGTGGACGATCGTTTTGAAGGATGATGTACAGGAGATGGATGAAGTTGTTGTTACGGGTATTTATTCTCGTAAAAAGGAGAGTTTTACCGGATCATCAACAACCTATACGGCAAAGGAATTGAAAACTATCGGGAACCAGAATGTGCTTCAGAGTTTGAAAACGATGGATCCCTCGTTCGCGATCGTGGAGAACAATCAGTTTGGATCCGATCCGAACCGTCTGCCGGATATTAACGTGAGGGGTAAAACCAGCGTGATCGGTTTGACGCAGGAGTACGAGGTCGATCCGAATCAGCCCTTGTTTATTTTGGATGGGTTCGAGACAACTTTAAAGACGATCAGTGATTTGAGTATGGATCGCGTGCAAAGTATTACGGTGCTGAAAGATGCGGCAGCCACGGCAATTTATGGTTCGAAAGCGGCGAATGGTGTTGTGGTGGTGGAGACGAAGGCTCCCGCTCCCGGAACATTAAGGTTAACGTATAACGGAAATTTAAATCTTTCTTTTGCTGATTTATCGGATTATAATTTGATGAATTCTAAGGAAAAATTGGAATTTGAACGTTTGGCCGGGTATTACGGAGATTTGGATGCTAACGGGGAAATTGAGTCTGAATATTACCAGCGTTTGTATTACCAGCGTTTGGCCGAGGTGAAACGAGGGGTGGATACCTATTGGATGAGTGAACCGTTACGGTTCGCAACTTCTCATAGTCACAACCTTTTCGCCGAAGGAGGGGATGACAGGATGCGTTACGGCTTGGGATTCAGTTATAACAAGACGCAAGGGGGGATGAAAGGATCTGATCGGGATGTGATTAATGGCAACGTGCAATTGTTGTATCGCTACAAGTCATTGTCATTCAAGAATTACTTGAATTTGGATTACTCGATGTCTTCACGAGAGAAGGTCGCGTTTTCAAAATTTTCACAGGCGAATCCGTACCACAGGAAAAAGAATGAGGATGGTGTGGTGGAGCAAGTGTTAGAGATTTACACTGATTCGGATGCAAATTCTCCTACTTATCTTCAGGAATTAAAGAATTATAATCCTCTATATGATATGACTTTAGGCTCTTCCGATGAAACCTCCTCTTTTGGTTTTACGAATAATTTCGAGATCGATTGGCAGGTGTTTGATGGTTTGCGGGCGAAAGGTCGTTTTAGTATTTCAAAGTCAACGGACCGGGGGGAAGTTTTTAAATCTCCCAATGCTTCCGATTATGCTGAAACCGCTTCAACGGAACGCGGGTCTTACCGGGAGACAAGAGACGAGAATTTGAGTTATGATGGAGATCTTAACGTGACCTACGCTAAATTGTTTAACGAGGTACACATGGTAAATGCCGTGGGTGGAATTCGTTTGGCTTCGAGCAAATCACAATCCAGTGGTTACGAGTCTATCGGGTTTATCGATGACCGTTATTCAAATCCTTCTTTTTCTTCAGGGTATCCTACGGGAGGTAAGCCATCGTATTTCACGAGCGAGAAGCGTTCGGCGAGTTATTATCTGAATGCCGGTTACGCTTATGATGATCGTTATCTGCTGGACGTGAATCTTCGTTCGGATGGTTCCTCCGTGTTCGGCTTGTCTCAACAATTCACCACAACTTGGGCTATCGGGTTGGCGTGGAACGTGCACAAGGAAGACTTTTTTCAGAATCAGAACTGGCTGAATTTTTTGAAATTGCGTTTTTCTATCGGTAATCCCGGAAATCAAAACTTTGATGCTTATATTTCCATGAACGTGTACAAGTACGCGACCGGTTACCCGAATCCTTTCGGGGTAAGTGCTATTGTTTCGACTTGGGGAAATAATGATTTGGATTGGCAGAAAACAATCGACCAGAATTATGGTATTGATTTGGCTTTTTTGAATAATCGGTTGAAAGTTACGGTTGATTATTTCTATAAAAATACCGATCCTCTATTGGTTTATGTTCAGACGCCGACCTCTACCGGAACCTCTACTGTTCCGATGAACCTGGGTAAGCAAGTTTCTCAGGGATTGACAGCAACATTGAATTATATGATCCTGCAGCGAGAGAATATGAGTTGGAATTTTAATTTTAATGCTCGTCATATTACTTACGAGTACCGGAATATCGGGACCGCCTTGGATAAGTTTAATCAGGAGAACAGGAGTTCTAATTTGGTGAGATATTACGATGGGGGAAGTCCTTCCGATTTGTGGGCCGTGCGTTCCGCGGGAATTGATCCGGCTTCCGGGCGAGAGATATTCATTAAAAAAGACGGGACGCAGATATTCGAGCATGATTACGCGGACGAGGTTGTTGTCGGGAATTCGGATCCGAAGGTGGAAGGGGTAATCGGTACTTCTTTCTATTACAAGGGATTTTCTGCTTCTGTCAATTTGCGGTATCGCTTGGGAGGACAAATATTTATGTCGACTTTATACGACAAGGTGGAGAATATTTCGGAAAATGCCTTGCAATATAATCAAGATAAACGGGCATTGTATGATCGTTGGCAAAAACCGGGTGACGTGAGTAAATATAAGTCTATCTCGTTGACGGACGCGACCCCGATGTCGTCTCGTTTTATCGCGGATGAAAATACTTTGAGCGGAGAGTCGATTTCTTTTGGATATGAAACTCAAGCCAAGTGGTTGCATCGTATCGGGGCATCCTCGATGACTATTCGGGGGTATATGAATGATATCTTCCGGATTTCCACGGTAAAGAATGAACGGGGATTGGATTATCCTTTCGCACGTACCGTGGCTTTTTCTCTTGGGTTAACGTTTTAATGAATTAAAGAGTTTGTTTATGAATATAGTAAGAAATATAAAATCAGGTTTGATTGCTGGTGTGATGTTGTTGCTCGTGTCGTGCAATTCATGGTTGGAGGTTGATCCTGACGATAGAATAATGGATAATTCTTTGTTTAAAGACAGGGAAGGTTTTCTTGCGGCTTTGAATGGCGTGTACTCGGAAATGAATGATCCTAAATTGTATGGGGCTAATTTAACCATGGGAATGCTTGATGTGATGGCACAGTATTATAATTGCAGTTTTACGGATCATGATTATTCTGTCTATGCGAATTATTCATACACGGAAAAAGGGTTTAAAAGTACACTGGATAATATTTGGTCCGGGTTATATTCAATGATTGCAAATTGTAATGCTATACTTGTCCATTGTGGGGATGGGAATCCTGTTTTGTCTGATACCTATTATCGCCTTGTGAAAGGTGAGGTCCTAGGTTTGCGGGCAATGATGCATCTTGATCTTTTACGTATGTTCGGGCCTATTTATTCGGAAGAAAACAAGGGAATAAAATGTATCCCGTATATGACGAAAGCGGATCGGAGCGTGCAACCGTTGTTGCCTGCCGATAGTGTGATGTATTATGTTATCAAGGATTTGGAAATGGCGTCAAGTTTACTTTCAACAGTTGATCCCGTTATCACGGAAGGAGCCAGGAATTATGATTCGAAGCAAGGTGCGAATGATTTGTATTACAGACAATATCGTATGAATTATTTTGCCGTGAATGCATTGATGGCTAGGGCTTATTTGTGGATGGGAAATACGCAGAAAGCAGGGGAATGTGCTCGGATCGTAATCGAAAAAGTGAGCAACGAGGATAAGCCTTTATTCCCGCTAGTAGATGTCGATTATATGACAAAGAATTCGCCGGACGGGGTGTTTTATCCAGAGGTGTTGTTTTCTCTTTACAATACTTCTCGCGAGAGTAAAGTGTATAAAACTTTTTTTGATCCTTCCTTGTCTATAGCCAGAATTTTGACTATGGCCGGAAATCTTTCGACGGGACGGGTGAACGGGACGTATGATGATAAGGATGATTATCGTTATAGAATGTGGGCTTCCACAATATCCAATAGTAAGGAGGTGACTTATTTGAATAAGTATAAAGATGAAACGGAGGCGGATTCCGCGTATCATTATCGTTATATGATACCTTTGGTACGGGTTAGTGAATTATATCTGATTGCAGCCGAGTGTGAACCGGATGTTCCGACGGCTCTTGAAAAGTATTTTAACAAGTTGCGTTTTGCCCGGAATTGCGTGAACCAAAATGCATCATCCGTGGAGGAGTTAAAGGGGTTAATTCGTTCTGAATACGTGAGGGAGTTTATCGGGGAAGGACAATTGTTTTTCTATTATAAGCGGAACGGTTTACAGACCATTCCCGATGGAGCAACGGCAAGTGGCACGATGAACATGCAATTGGAGAATTACGTCTTCCCGTTACCGGATAGCGAGACAAGCCAACGTGCGGAATCACAAGATAATGTTTCACAAGAATAAGTAATGGTTATGAAAAAAATATTATATGTTCTCGCTCTTGCATGGCTTGTTTGCGGCGTGGCGAGTTGTGAAAAAGAAGTTAAGGATTACGATGGACGGGAAGGGGTTTATTTCTACGTTCAGTACGGACCGGAATGGGGGGATACTACTATTTGGGCGAGCCAGTCTTTTACCCCGGTAGAGTTTGTTAAAAGCACGGGTGATTACCACGATGTGAAGTTACGGGTGATGACAACCGGAAGAATTAAAGGGTATGACAGAACGTTCCGGGTTGTCGTGGATAAGGATTCGACTACTGCTGTCGAAGGGGTGAATTATGATCCTTTCGATGAATTTCAGGTGGTTAAAGCCGGAAGTCATTATGCTGATTTGGTGATTCGTTTGAAGCGGGATGAGAGTATTCAAACCGAAGAACGGGTTTTAACGTTGAAGTTGGAGCCAACGGAGGATTTTGGGATTGGGATTAACTGGTGGGGAGAGGTTCCCGGGTTGTGGTCTAGTACTGGAGGAAATGATTTTGATGCTTCCATGCACAAGATTACCATGAATGATTTTCTCGTTCGACCGGCTCGTTGGATACCGGCAATCGATTATGAACCAGGGCAAACAGAAGGGGGACTTTGGGGGGCTTTTACGCGAAAGAAATATGATTTGATTTGCGAAAAGTTTAATTTGACGTATGATGATTTTGCCTCGGAGGTGACGATGCCGAATGCCAAACGGACAATGATTAAGAATTATTTCGTGAATTATTTGCAAGAACTTTACGACAAGGGTACTCCGGTATTGGAGGAAGATGGGCGTGCGATGTGGTTCATGGGGGTATCATGGAAATCAATCGTGGGACAACCTTGGATCCCGGCAGAATAATGGTTGAACAATGTAAATCTGATAATTATGAAACGAGTTATATTACTTTTTTTAACGAGCGTGTTCATTTGTTTGGCCGTGGCTTGTTATGACGACAAGGGTTCTTACGATTACAAGGAGGTGAACGAGATTGAAGTGGACAGCCTGGGAAAATCACATAGCGTGATCTTTAAGAAAGACACGTTGAAAATAACTCCCCTGCTGAAATTTACCGAAGATAGTTTGTCCTTGGATCGTTACGCTTACGAGTGGCTGGTGGTCCCAAGTACGTCTACCGAGGAACTTACCCGTGAAGTGATTGGTACGGAACGTAATTTGGAATATTTCGTGGAGTTGGAACCAGCAACTTATACTCTTTACTTGAAGGTGAGAGATAAGGTCACCGGTTTGTTGTGGATGAATTATACTTCGCTTGTGGTTAGAACTGCGACCAGTTTGGGATGGTTGGTTATCGGGGAAGATGCCGAAGGATTTGTGAATTTGGATATGGTTGCCATGGCGGGTGATACGATTGTGTTATATAATCAATTATCGAATAACGGTTTACCACGGTTAAAAGATCCCAAGAGTGTCGTGTACACGGGACGTGTAAGAATGTCGTCTTACGCACCCCACGAGAGATTGTGGATTGCAACCGGGGAACGTTCATACCACGTGAATCCATCAACCTTCGAAGGAGATCTGTCAAGTACGTTTGAACCGTTGGTTTACTCGTATTTTGAGTTACCGGAACAATTGAATCCCGTGTACATGATTACTAAAGCAGCGGGTGGTGGCATGATGAATAGTTCGAGAACGGTTGTTTGTGAAGAAGGACACGTGTTCCATATATCTAGTTTTTTGTCAAGTAGTGAATATGCAGATCCGATAAATCGGACAACGGTTTCTCCCAACGTTTTGTTTAAAGCGTACCCTTATATTTTTGCTTCTTTGGGATACGCTTCCGGGGGAATACTTTATGATACCGATAATAATCAATTTTTAAGGTATACGAGTTATTCCACAACTTGTTCGTCTTTATCTGATAAGGCTGACGATGCTTTTCCGTGGGTGCAACCCGAGGGGCGTACGCTCGTGTACGGGGAGAATACCATGGATACCGAGGGTGGGGGATATGGTAATTCATTCGCCTTGATGAAAGATGCCGGGACGAACGGGTATTATATCTATAAATTTAAGGCTGCTGGCCAGAAGGTGGCAGGATACGAGGTAAATAAGTCGCTCGCTACGGATATAGACAAGGCCGAGTTATTCGCTTTCGCCTCAAATCGTTCCATCCTACTGTATGTGGTGGGTAAAACCTTGCATGCTTATGATTACAAAAGAGGATACGAGAAGAAGTATTCGGTAGAGCTGGAAGACGAGATCACGATGGTTAAATTTGATATTTTCTCGGGATATGGAGATTATAACGATTTATACGTGGCGACTTATAATAGTACTACGCGAGGAACTTTGCAAAAGTACGTGTTAGGAACTGATCAGAACACGTTCGAGTTAAAACCGGACGAGAAGTGTAAATGGAACGGGTTGGTGAAGGTGAAAGATATTGATTGGAAAAATGGTGTTCAATAGAATGAAGATAAAATTAGTTTTGTTTTGGATGATAGCGGCAATTTTGCCGCTGTCGTCTTTTGCCCAGGGGGTTGATTTTAAGGAGTTGACGATGCAAGAGGCTCTAACTCTTGCCGAGAAAGAGAAAAAAATGGTATTTGTTGATTTCTACACGACGTGGTGCGGGCCGTGTAAAATGATGTCTTCGGAAGTTTTTACGCGAGAGCAGGTCGGGGCCTATTTTAACCGGGAGTTCGTGAATTTGAAAGTGGATGCGGAGAAAGGGGAGGGAGTGGAACTGGCGAAAAAATACCAGGTGAAGGCTTACCCTACATTCGTGGTATTGAAAGCGGACGGGACGGAGGTTTATAGAACATCCGGGGCTCGTCCAGCGGAAGAGTTTGTCGACAAAATTCGTAAAGGGATTGATCCCAAGTGGTCGCCGGAGGGGTTAACTCGTCGTTATAAAAAAGGAGAGCGTACCCCGGAGTTGGTGAACGAATATGCCTTGTTACAAATGGAAACGGGGAATGGCGAGCTGGGAAATCAAGTGGTACGGGAGTATTTTGATAGGTTGTCAGATAAAAGAAGGGTGAAACCGGAAAATTTTTTTCTTTATACTCGTTATGCCTTAAATTACCGGGATCCGAAAGCGGACTACATGTTTGCCAATAAAGATCGTTTTGTAAAAGAGAACGGGCGGGAGAAAGTAGATAGTTTGCTGTATGGCTGGTTGAGACAGCAGGTTATGCCTTTTGTTTCGGCCCGGATAATTTCGGGTATGGAGGTAAACGAAGGGGAATGGATACGGTTGAAAGAGAAGATCCGCAATGCGGCTTTGTCGAACGGGGAGGGACTGGTGGAATTGGGAGAGATCGCCGAAATACGGTTGAAAAATAACATGAAGGATTATTTGAATATCTGTCGGAAAAAGTTCCCACAACTGGAAGAACGAGATCGTTTCTCGATATTGGTAGGGTTTGGTTTTTTGAAGGAACAGGATGAAGAAATTCGACAGATCGCGGCGGATTTGTTAAGGGATAATCTAAACGTGGCGGAAGGATTGAATAATCGGGTGCTTTACTCGATCATGTTGGAATTAGAAGGAAAGAAGGAGTTCCGTTTACGAGCCGCAATTGATGCCGTGAAAAAGGGAAAAGTGATTGTGTCTTATTTTTCTAAGGAAAAATTTGTGCAGGAAGAACATGAGTTTGATAATCATGTGCTGGATATCAGTATGGCAGGGAAAGATACTTTATCCGCGGGGGTAAGATTTTTGTGTGATGAGTTGGCAACGCCGACCGCCAGAGGTACTAAGCAAAATCCGCATTTCAGTTTTATGATCGTGCCGGGAGAATTTGCCGTGTTGAAACTTGATTTGGAAAAGGGAAAGATTCCCGTGGTGAAATGGGAGAGGGGAGGACCTGTTTCCCGTGATTTCGTACGGTTGAATTATGATTTGTTGACCCCGGAAGAAGAGGCTTACAACCAGTTAATGGTTGATAATATTATTCAAGGGGGAGATATTCGTGATTATCCCGGGGAGTTTCAGCGATCGTTTGATGCAAACAAGCGGAAAACGATGGAATTTATACGAGGTAATCCGGATAGTTATATTGCTCTTGTCAAGTTGGCCGAGCATTATATTTGGTTTGACGAGAATGAAGCGGAGGATATTTACAGTCGCTTCCCCGAGAATTTGAAAGGAAATCCTTATGGCCGTGTTATTGCTCAACGTTTGGAAAGAAGTCGGGATTTTAGGACGGGGAGGCCTGCCAAGAATTTCGAGAAGAAAGATATGAACGGGAAAACGGTGTCTCTTGAGAAGTTGCGGGGGAAATACGTGTTGTTGGATTTTTGGGGGAGCTGGTGTGGCCCTTGCCGGGAGTCTCATCCTCATTTGAAAGAATTGTACGAGAAATACAAAAAGCAAGTTATTTTTATAAACGTGGCCCAAGAGAACACGAGAGATTTGAATGAAGCCCGGAAACTTTGGAAAACGGCGGTGAAAGAAGACGGGATGACATGGACTCAAATATTGAATAACGAGGGACGGGAGACGTGTGATATGATCCGGTTGTTTAATATTTCTTCTTTTCCGACTAAAGTATTAATTGATCCGAACGGGATTGTGGTTGCAAGGATGGTAGGAGGAATGGTGGATGCAGGAGAGGTGTTAGAGAAAATGGTTGATTGAAACGAGAAATAAATACCCCCGCTTCCGGCGGGGGTATTTATTTTATAGTTGGTTCACAACTTCAACGCTGTTCATACCGGTCTGGATGGCCTCGATGTTCATCGGGATCATCTTGTGGTGACGTGCGGGTAAAGATTTTTGTAAACCTTTTTCCACGTTGTCAAGTTTCACGATCGGTTTTACTTTCAAGAATCCTCCAAGGACGATCATGTTGAACACTTTCGGGTTACCTTGCTCTGCGGCAATGGCGGTTCCCTCGATTTTGTAGATATTGATGTCTTTTCTGGTCGGTTCGTGAGTAATACCGTTCGGGTCATAAATTAAGGTACCACCCGGTTTTACCATGCTTTCGAACTTGTCCATG
>OGHO01002970.1_pt1 | contig 12021 bp, 6 predicted proteins | sample 1571421 | NCBI WGS metagenome assembly OGHO01 (sample SAMEA2581937, study PRJEB24529) | metagenome | biome: Human gut stool | place: China | collected 2011
TACTAGTTTCGCAGCCAAAGCCGACAACCGAGAAATCTCCGTATTTTGATTTGGCAGAAGAATTTGGATTGAAATTAGAATTCAAATCATTTATAAAGGTAGAAGGTGTCACGGCAAAAGAATTTCGTCAGGAAAGGATAAATATTCTTGATTTTACCGGGATCGTTTTTACCAGTCGTACGGCTATTGACCATTTCTTCCGGATCTGTACCGAAATGAGGGTAACCGTTCCCGACACGATGAAGTATTTCTGTATATCAGAGGCTATTGCTTTCTATCTTCAGAAATATATCGTGTACCGTAAGAGAAAGATTTTCTATGGGGACAAGAAAGTGGAGGATATGACGAAAATTCTGTTAAAGCACAAGACCGAAAACTTTTTGGTTCCGGTTTCCGACGTGCATAAAGAAAATATCCCTGCTTTGATGGATGAACTACACTTGAAGTACACGAAATCCGTATTCTATAAAACCGTGTCCAGTGATGTAGCCTCTGAAATTCCGGATTTGAAAGAGTATGATATCTTGGCATTCTACACTCCGGCTGGTATCAAGTCATTGTTCCACAACTACCCGAATTTTGAACAGGGTTCGACAATTATTGCGGCCTTCGGGGAGGCGACAGCCGAGGCGGTAGAGGAGGCTGGGTTGAGGCTTGATATAAAAGCCCCCACGGAAAAAGCCCCTTCGATGACCATGGCATTGGAACAGTTCATTAAGGCTTACAACAAAGAAAATAAATCAAAATAGGAAAATGGACATCAAACGATGTCCATTTTTTGTATGTTTGCACTCGTATATGGATGAAATGATAAAATACACGTTTTGCAAGGAAGAACGGTTATGCCGGAAGGGGGGATTCGAGGAACTTTTATCCTCGGGGTATAGTTTCGTGTCTTATCCGTTACGAGTGGTAATCCGGTTATACCCGAGGGGAGAGAAAGATTTCCCGGCCCGGATAGCAGTGAGTGTTTCTAAGAGGCGTTTCAAGCGAGCCGTGAAACGTAACCGGGTAAAACGTTTGATTCGGGAGACCTATCGTCTGAATAAAAATATATTGTACTCTTATATCCCGGAGGATAAAACGATGGATATATTGTTCATATATTTGCATGACGAAATTTTTGAATATGGTAAAATCGAAAAAGCGATAACCGGTGCTATTAAAAAAATTAGGAGCTATATTGAAAAAGATGGTAGTGGGGATATTGCTGATACCCATTAAATTTTATCAGTTATGTATTTCCCCCTGGACTCCTCCGAGTTGCCGCTATACCCCGACCTGTTCACAATATGCGGTGGAGGCGTTACGGAAACATGGTCCGGTAAAAGGATTATATCTTGCGATAAAACGGATATGTTCCTGTCATCCATGGGGAGGTTCGGGCTACGATCCGGTACCGTGAAATTTGTTATTTTGTTGGATATATACTATTTTCGCTAGATTGTTATTAAAGTAAGATTATGAGAAAAAATACACGTGTAATTATCTTCATTTCGGGAGTCTTGTTACTGGCTTTCGGGATGCTTGGCTTGAAGGAAGACGATAAAAGATTCCAAATTAGTAAGGGATTGGATATTTTTGCCACGCTTTTTCGGGACGTGAATCTTTTTTACGTGGATGATGTGCAACCGGAGAAAATGGTGCAGGACGGGATTGACGCCATGTTGAAGAAACTGGATCCCTACACGGTTTATTACCCGGAAACTAAGTTGGATGAGTTCAAGATGATGACAACGGGAGAATACGCCGGGATCGGTTCCGTGATCGGCATGAAGGATGATTACGTGGTGATTCGCGAACCCTATAAGGGATCTCCTTCTTACAAGGCTGGATTACTTCCGGGTGATTTGATTCTGGCAGTTGACGGGGAAAATATGAAGGGAAAGAATGTCGAGTACGTGAGTTCCCGTCTGAAAGGGCAACCCGGTAAAGAGGTGGTGCTTAAACTGCAACGTGTCGGGGAAGAAAAGCCTTTGGAGAAACGGGTTCTTCGGGAAGTCGTACAGGTCCCCAGTGTACCTTACTATGGAATGTTGAATAACGAGATTGGGTATATCTATTTTACCGGATTCACTGATAAGGCTGCAGATGACGTGAGAAGTGCGATCATGGATTTGAAAAACCGCGGAGCGCAGTCCCTTGTTCTTGATCTTCGCGGTAACGGGGGAGGATTGCTGGATCAGGCAGTGGAGATTGCCAATTTCTTCCTGCCGAAAGGTTCCTTGATTGTAAGCACGAAAGGAAAGATGAAACAATGGGATAAAGAATATCGCACGACGAGAAATCCCTTGTTACCGGATATGAAACTGGCCGTGTTAATCGATCGGGCTTCAGCTTCCGCATCAGAGATCCTTTCCGGTTCTTTACAGGATTACGATCGGGCAGTTGTAATCGGCGAACGTTCATTCGGTAAGGGGTTGGTGCAGACAACCCGTGATCTGGTCTATAACACGAAATTAAAGGTAACCACGGCGAAATATTATATCCCTAGCGGACGCTGTATTCAAGCAGTAGATTATTCTCACCGTAATCCGGATGGTAGCGTGGGTACGATTCCCGATTCTTTAATGAAACCCTTTAAAACGAAAGCCGGGAGAACGGTGTACGACGGCGGTGGTATCACTCCGGATGTGAAGATTGAGCCAGAGAAATATGCTAAAGTAACTCAGGAACTGGTGTTACAGGATATGATTTTTGATTTTGTCAATGAATATGCGGCAACTCATCCCACGATTGCGACTCCTTCTGAATTTGTTTTGTCGGATGAATTGTTCAACGAGTTCAAGGAATACTTGAAAAAGCGTGAATTTGAATACGAGACAGCTTCCCAGCTTGTTTTGGAAAGATTGGTAAAGGCAACTCAAGACGAGAAATACTATGATCAGGTGTCCAGCCAGGTAGAGCAATTGAAGAAGAGTCTCGGACACTCTATTGATCGGGATTTGGATGTTTTCAAGAAAGAAATTTCCGATATATTGTCCGACCAGTTAATGGAACGGTATTACATGCAAGAGGGTGTGATAGAGTATCATATTCGTAATGACAAGGATATAGCCAAGGCGCTGGAGGTTTTATCGAACAACGAAGAGTATCAAAAAATATTGAAGTAGTACGAAAAAATAGATAGTAGTTTTTTGAAATCCCAAAAAACTACTATCTTTGCACCGCAATAAAACAATTGCCCTATTGTGTAATGGTAGCACTACAGATTCTGGTTCTGTCTGTCTGGGTTCGAATCCTAGTGGGGCAACAACATGAAGAAAACCCTTATAGTTGGAAAACTGTGAGGGTTTGTTTTTTTTAATGAAATTTGTTGATTAGCAGTGCTGTTACTCCTCTTTGCTATTTTGTCTGAATAATTTGTGATATTAGGATTAGGGGATAATTTGAGGCATAAGAGGTATCATAAAAGGTATCATTTGTTGTTTTTGGAGAATTTTGGAGGTATCATGATAATATTCTTATTATCAGTATTTTAACATTAAATATTATGATAAGGAGGATATGTATTTCATTTTTTAGGTGGAAATCCAGAAGTAACCCTAAAGGGGAAGCACCTATTTATTGTAGGCTAACACAAGATAAAATCAGAAGACAATTTTCCACAGGTCATTATGTGTTAGCAAAGGAGTGGGACAGTGAAAAACAGAGGGTAAGATCAAAATTTAGACAAAGAAGAATAGATTTGATTAATGAAGATCTGGACATGATTTATAATAAGCTATACAATTTAGAGAGTAAATTGATTGTGGAGGGGGCAGATAATATTGTAGAGGCTGTTTATAATATTTATATGGATAAAGACACTTCTGTTAATTTTTTCATTCAATTATTCCAGAAAAGATATGAGGTTGCATCTAAAATGGAGGGAATAAAGTTTGCAAAATATACCCTCTGGAAATTTAGGCATATAATGGAACAAACTCAAGAATATATCAAATGGAGGTATGGCCAAGAAGATATTCCATTGCTTAAAATAGATACTTCTTTTGTTTTAGGATTTGAAGAGTACTTGTTATTGGAAAAGAAATTAGCTCCAATCACAGTGAACAAGGTTTTGCAGAGGGTAAAGCAAATTATCCAGTATGGAATCAAGTGTAATTACATAAAAGTTGATCCATTTGTTGAATACAAGCCATTAAAGACAGAGAAAGAGCTAGTTTTTTTGACAGAAGAAGAACTTAATATGTTGGAAAATTATCAATTTGCACAAGAAAAATTGGGTAAGGTGAGAGATTTATACTTGTTCAGTGTCTATACAGGCTTGGCTTATCATGAGGCTTTTACACTTCAAAGAAAGCATATTATCAAAGGGTTTGACAAGGAACTTTGGATAAACATGAAGAGGGGAAAAACTGGTAAAGCTTTTGAAGTTCCCTTGTTGCCTAAAGCCATAGAGATTATTAAAAAATATGGAGAATTGGGTAATGATGATTCCTATATTTTGCCTAGGATGAGTAACCAAAAAATGAACTCTTATTTGAAAGAAATTGCAGATATAATAGGGATCAAGAAGAGGTTAACTCATCACACAGCTAGAAAAACCTTTGCCACCACAATATTACTTTACAATGATATTCCAATAGAGATTGTAAGTAGTTTGCTTGGTCATTCATCAATAGCCATAACCCAGAAACACTATGCAAAAGTGGTCAATAAAAAAGTTAGTATGTGTATGGAAGAACTTAAGAATAAATTGATGCAGAAGGGTTCTTAGAAAGAATCTTGCTATATTTGTAAGGACTGGCTGTGACTATTATGTTGCAGTTAGTTCTTATTATATTACACAACTAAATGTAACAAACTATGTTGATAGGTGAACCAAGAAAATCGCTAGTAAGAGAGATAAAGAATTTGAAAGAATTGGCTTATTCTGAGAAAGACTGTGATGTAAAAAATCCAGAATGGATTAGCAATATAGATAAATATCCTTATCATGTTATACAGGAGGTTAATCCAGAAAACCCAGAAGAATATAAGGTTTTGAAATTTAATGGAGCTAAAATTAAAAAAGATTTTGTGCTACATACCTATGTGAAGAGGTTAGCAGATGATAAAGGGAAAATTCAAGCTATTGAGTTTAACATGGAAGGGAAAAAATATCTGGGAGAGGTGTTTGATAGTATTCCTTTTGGCATTTTGAACAAGAATAGAACAGGAGTAGGAGCTACAACTTTAGAAATTGAGGCTAAAAGAAATTCCATAATTGTTTTCCCTAATAAATCACTAGCATATTCAAAATCAAAAACAAAAGATTCATTATTATATGTTGGTAGCCCTATTGGAGATAGTACTTCTATCATTTCCCCAAAAGATATTAAGAAATATATTGATGAAATTGATCAGAGAAGATCAGATGGAGAGGAGGTTTACAAGAAATTTCTAGTTGTTGCAGATAGTTTGCCTAAAATATATGAAGTAATTGCAACAAAAAAGGAATCTTTTGATTCTTACTTTCTTTTAGTAGATGAAGTGGATATGATCCAATCTGATGTCACTTACAGGCCAAAATTAGAAGATGTTATTGATTATTATTGTAAATTTCCTCAATCTAACAGGGCTTTAGTTTCTGCAACAATTAGAGATTTCACTCATCATGAGGTGCAGAAAGAACCAATGTTGATTGCCAAGTATGTTAATAAAGAAGAGGGGCAAAGACCTTATCAAATAACTCATACTGATAATCCTAATAAGGCTGTAGCAGAATATATTGAAAGTAGGCATGATAGAAAAGAAAAAATAGTAATTGCTTATAATTCAATAACTGATATTAAGGAGATCATATTTCTATTACCAGAGGATTTAAGAAGCAAATGTGGGGTTTTATGTAGTGAGGAGAGTGAAGATAAGGTGAAAGATTATTATGTGGAACTAGTGGATGGGAAATTAGAGAAAGATATTACTTTCATGACTTGTGTTTACTTTGTTGGAGTTGATATACATGAGAGATACCAACTAGTTTCTGTAATAAATGCCAATGTTCCTTATACTTTATTATCCATTGATAGGCTAACCCAGATAAGAGGTAGATGCAGGCATAAGGAAGGGTTAATATCTGAAACTATTTATTATTCAACTAAAGAGGATAATAAATATAAATTTGGAGATATTTCAAAGGAGGAATACAGGGATAGATTATTAAAGAAAGCAGGTAAGATTATTCAACTTTATGATGCAATAGACAATATTGTTGATGAAGAACAAGATGGGGAAATGAGAGATGAATTTGATAGCTTATTTGATAAGGTTAAACCTGCAATCCAAAGGTATGCAACAGAGAAAGTGGGAAATTTGGAAGTAAGCTTAACTAGAAGAGATATAGATGGAAACTATCAAATATCCTATTTTAATATAGATGCACTAGTAGAAATGTTTGATTTGTTGAATAATTTGTATGATAAAAAGGGAAAGTTAGAGGGAAAGTATGGATTAGAGATTGGTGATACACTACACTTTGAAATTACAAAAGAACAAGAGGAATGCAGGAAAAAAGTGCAGGATAAGAAAAAGATGAGAAAGGATGAATTAATGACTGCTGCTAAAGAAAAAATATTACAACTACATGATAAGGGAAGGTTGACAACAGAAGAGATAGAGAGTTTAAGAAATGAAAAAGGTCAGAGGGATATTGAAAGATATTATAATGGGGTGAGAGATCTTTATGAATATGTGGAGATAAATAAGTTATTATCTTTTCTTGATGAAGATCCAGATCCAAGAGAATATAGAAATTATAAGAATGGAGTTATATTTAAGGCATTAGAAGATACTAATCCTTTTAAAGCAGCATTATTAGCTAAATTTCCTGTATCTGAAACTTATTATTCAATTGATGAGATAAAAGATTTTATGAGCCAGAAAGTTGAAGAATGTTTAAATAGAAAGATAGATTCTTCAAAAAATACATTAATGTATTTGTTTAGATCATTCTTTACAACTAAAAGAAATAGATATGGTAATGGCTATAAAATTGTTTGTATAGGTAATAGAGATTATCCAGATCCTATTAAAACTATAAATACAAGTAAAACATATGATTATTTTGATATATAATTAATTTAGATATAATAATTGAAGCTTATATTTATATAAGCTTCATATAATCAAAATAAAAAACAACCATCCATTCCCATGTTTTGGTAACAGATTAAAAATAGCTGAACATGGAAACAAACAAGAATTTACTAAAATTAAACTATGTAGAGTTGATTTATAAAAGTAATATCAAATCAAGAGACAGGATAAGAATAAATGATCCTGATGGTGTCTATCTACTGGCAAAAGAGATTTTAGGGGATAGAATGGAACATCATGAGGAAGTTTACTTGATCTTGTTAAATCAAGCCTCAAAAATATTAGGTGTGGCTCTAGTAAGCAAGGGAAGTATCAACAAAACAGTTGTGGATATAAAAATTATATTCCAACATATCATCCTCTCCAACTCTTCCAGAATCATATTATTTCACAATCATCCTTCTGGAAATTGCAAGCCTAGTAAAGCTGATGATGAATTGACCAAAAACATAACTCAACTTTCATCTTTAACAAGTGTTGATTTTATAGACCACCTCATTGTGAGTGATGATGATTATTATAGCTATTCAAATGAAGGCAGGTATGATGTATTAAAACCACAATCAATGATGAATAATTTATCCCCTTTTTTGGAAAAAGAAGAGATCATTTTACCTAATCCTTTATAATACAATAAAATACATGAAATAAGACCTCAAATCTTTGATTTAAGCCACTTTCTCTGTTTTACTAATAGATAATATCAATAAGAAATAATATAGTCTTAAAATCAATTTATGAGGCATTATTTAGAAACAATCAAAATAAATTCAAAATATTCTTTTGGTCCCAGATGTTTTTCATGAGTGTTTATATAATAAATATAAAAAATCATCTGGGACTAGAGAAAATATTTCTGAATTGTTGCACTTACTTGTATATAATATCATAATCTAAATGCAACACACCTTCACTAGTTGATCTCTTAGTTTACTATAATTAAATACAAAGTAAGAGCTCTATTGTGGAAAATATGTTGCACATAGTTGCTATATAATACACAAACTAAGTGTAACAATGTTTTTTCTGATTAGAAAAAGTCCTGCTCCAATTCTATATTATATAATAAAATTGGACCTGTACCCATCATCTTTTTCTTAAAGATAAAGGGGTACATAAAAGAAATTATTAGCCAAACACACCAAGGATATTAAATATGTGATATTTTTGTTTTTAACATCCCATGAGGGCATTTGTTTATGATGTTGAATATATTTACTTTTGTAGTGTTGGAATGAAAGCATTCCAGCAGACATAGTGAATGTAGAAAGCATTAGCTTATCCTGACTTTAGAGAATCTGGTAAATTTAAAAAAGGTACAGGGATAGTGACAGATGCTCAACTTGCCATATATATCATCAAAATATATAAGGTCAAGCATGGGATGTTATTATCTGTATCTTGGGTTTACCAGAACCTTCTAAAGTGGATAATCTCAATTCCCATGCTTTCTTTGTGTAATGACCTCTTGGGGAATTGGAGGATTGTTATTGTACCATGACAGACCTTATCAAGCAACTTAATCTTAAAATGAACCAGAACACACTAATTTTTCTAATATCCATGATTGGTATTGGCATAGGTGAATATTTTCATTTATGTACCTTGTATTACTGCTCACTAATAGTAGGAGGGGCCTCAATAGTATCTGTACTATTTTGCCTTAAGGCTTACACTAAAAATTACATGAACAACAAAAACAATTCTAATAAAAATCAAGATCATGAAAAATAATATCATTTTAATCCTATTCATCCAATTAGTTATTTGGGGATGTGGGAAAGATAAAGAAACAGGAATTGATGATCCAGATATTCTAGATATTCCTTCAACAGCATCAACTCTTGAAGTATCTGAAAAGAAATTACTCACACAAGCAGAAGGAGGGGAATTAAATTTTAATATAACTTCCAACTGTGATTGGGTTATCAGATCATCAAATTCATGGTGTAAATTATCTTCTGATCAAGGAAATGGAGATGCATCCATTACAATCAAAGTACTACCTTTTGAAGAGTATGAACAAAGAAGTGCAGAGATCACAATTAAAGCTGATACAATGATTAGGATTATTGAAGTCATTCAAAAGCAAAAAAATGCTTTAATCCTTTCAGACAATCATTTTAATAACATCCCTGTGGAAGGTAAAGAAATATCTGTTGAAGTTAAAAGCAATGTAGACTATGATATTATTATTCCAGATGAGATGGATTGGATAAAACAAGTTTTACCTAGTAGGGCTTTAGAAAGCAATAATTATAAATTTGAAATAACTGCTAATTCACTCTTTGATGAAAGGGAAGGTATTGTAATTTTTAAAGATATATCTAATGTTCTTACAGACACAATTTTTATTATTCAAGATGCAGTTAAAGCAGTTTTTGATATTAAAGAGAAGGAGTATAAATTGCCAGTTGAGGGAGGTGAAATTTCTGTAGAGGTAACAAGTAATGTTGATATAAAAATATTAATTCCAGATGAATTTAAGAGCTGGATAAAATCAATTCAACCTTGTGAATTAGGACAAAACAATCTCTATTTTAAGATTGAGGCAAATGAAGAATGTGAAACAAAAAAGGGAATTGTTGTTTTCAGTAATGAACTTCATAATATATCTGATACAATTTTTATTGAACAAGAAATAAATACAAGTGAAAGAGCTGCACTTGTTTCCTTTTACAAGGCTTTAAATGGAGATAAATGGTACATAAAAACAAACTGGCTAAGTGATAAACCTGTTGGAGAATGGTATGGCATCACAACAAATGCTTTAGGGCAAGTTGTAAAAATTGATATGAAGGAAAATACAGGGCTATGGGGAAATATAAAATTTTTGGAGTATTTAAGTCAATTAGAATACTTAGGTTGTAAAGGGGCTACAATTGTATCATTTAGAATTAAAGATCACTCTAACATAAAAGATATTGTAATGAGTGCATGTGATATTTTTATTGAAAGTTGCCCTAACTTAGAGACAATGAATAATTATGCAGATATACCTTCTCTTTCTTACAAGGGCTCTATTCATGTAGTCAACTGTCCAAAATTGTATGATATGAGTTCTGCTGGAAAACTTGTATTTGAAACATTTAAATTGGAGAGATGCCCTAATTTGACAAATTTAACTTTGGGACAAGTAGTAACCACTTCTCTATATTTAACATCTGTTAAAAATTTGGAGGAATTGAAAATTCGAAAGTGTCAAATAGATTATTTAAATATAGAAGGATTACCTAAATTACAAAATTTTTCAGCAGAGTCAGGAACTTTGAAAAAAATAAATTTTAGTAATTGCATGGCTTTGAGAAATGTAGAGTGTTTATATAATAGTCTATTAGAACTGGAAATTGATAATTGTGATAATCTAACAACAATAAATGTAAGAAATAATAAATTAACTCAATTAGATGTTAGTACCTGTCAAAATTTAAAGTATTTAACTTGCAATGCAAATTATATATATGAGTTAAAGCTAAATTCCCAGTTGAGTTCATTATATTGCTTTGATAATCAACTTCAAGTTTTAAATTTAACCAATAGTCCAAATTTGAGATCACTTGATTGCAGTAATAATAAATTAATCTCTTTAGATATTAACCAAAATAGCAATTTAGAAACACTTAAATGCTCAAATAATCAGATTCAATCTTTAGATTTAACCAATAGTCCAAATTTGAGATCACTTGATTGCAGTAATAATAAATTGTCTTCACTTGATATTAGCCAAAATATTAAGATGCAGAATTTATCATGCTCAAATAATCAGATTCAATCTCTTGACATTTCTAATAATTCAATTTTGATATCTTTAAATTGCTTAAATAATCCCATTCCAATTATTTGGGTATGGGAAGGATTTGATCCTTCACTCAAGCATTGGTCTGTTCCAGAAGGTGTAGAATATAAAATAAAGCAATAAATATATGAGATGGGAGTATAATATAATCACTCCCACTCTATCTTTTAACTAAATCTGTTATCCCCTACCCTTAATAAACAACATACATCATTTACTTAGATATGGTGTTGATAGGTATTTTTTGAAGCAATTCATGTGGCTTTTCTTTAGATTTGAATGTCAAAAAATATTTATCTTTTTACCCACTCAGAATAGGAAGGAGACATGAACTTAGGTTTGTGTTTCCTTTCAAATTATAGAATTGTTGTGTTTTCTATTGTAAAATGAGAAATAAGGCTGTTTTTAAGCCTTTACAGCCATTTTTACACCACATCTGATTAAAATATTAACTTGAAAAATAAATGAAAATATGAAGAGAAAAAAGCATTATTCACATTCTGGTTAAGATCATATTCATGAATCTTTAATTCAAATTTTGTTGCAGATAGATTTTGTATATATTAGCAAGTAAGTGCAACAAAGATAGAGAGTTTGATTAAAAATTAGTGAAATTATGAGGTGAAAAAGCAGTTGTTTTGTTTGTTTAATGTATTGATAGTCAATGATTTAAATGTAATTTTACAGGTATCATTAGAGGTATCATCACATTTTTATCTCTATAACTTATTGAATATTAGTATGATACATAAAAATCCTTCTCCTAGTGGGGCAACAACATGAAGAAAACCCTTATAGTTGGAAAACTGTGAGGGTTTGTTTTTTTTAATGAAATTTGTTGATTAGCAGTGCTGTTACTCCTCTTTGCTATTTTGTCTGAATAATTTGTGATATTAGGATTAGGGGATAATTTGAGGCATAAGAGGTATCATTTTAGGTATCATTTGTTGTTTTGGACAATAAATTTAGGTATCATATTAATGTATTTATTATTAGTGTTTTCTTATGTATGTTTGGAAGGAATAAGTAAGGATTGTACTTGTTTGTGCTAAGGTTTATTCTAAATTTGTAATTAATAGGTAATAACTAACGGATTACTACCGAATATAATATTTTTATTACATTTTATAAATACTTTATGAACCTTA
>OGHO01002990.1_pt1 | contig 11958 bp, 10 predicted proteins | sample 1571421 | NCBI WGS metagenome assembly OGHO01 (sample SAMEA2581937, study PRJEB24529) | metagenome | biome: Human gut stool | place: China | collected 2011
TCTGCATTTCATTCAGCTTTCAGTATACCGCGAACAGGGGGTGATTGTCCAGTGCGCAGAAAGATTTGAACGGGTCTGTGCTGACGGGCTGCGGGACCCGGCAGCGCTGCCGGTGCTCCCCTTTTGCTGCCGCCCTGTTCAAGTCCGCTGTTCTGCCAGTGCCGCCGAAGGGAAATTGCCGTATAAAACAAAAAAGACAGCTATCAAAAGCTGTCTTTTTTGTGGTGCAGTAAAGCAATCCAAATCCGAACCATTTCCCTTTGAAGCAGCTTCTGTCGCTTCCTCAAATGTGATGGTCTGTGTGCCTTCTTTATAGTTAAAGGTTATTAAAACCTTATCGTCATACAGGTAAATCGCATTGATGAACGTATCCACCAATGCCTGCCGCCGGTCTTTCAGGCTCATGTCCAGCTTACGGAACCGCAGCAGCCAAAACCTGATAAATTCTTCGGTTACTTTCGGCTTCGCCAGCTTTTCTTCGGAGGGAATCGCATCGGGAATCAGGATATCGCGGTATTTCAGCTCTCCAATGTAACGGCGGTTGCTCAGCATATGCTGGATGGTGTTGAAGGTCATCGGGTCACCACGCTGGTTCTTGATGCCTTTCTCGTTCAGCCGGTCCCAGATTTCCCGCATGGTCTGACCATCGTTGTACCGCTGAAACGTTTTCGCTACGAACGGCGCAGTCAGTGGGTCAATCTCAAAACGGCGGTCTGCGTTGATGGTGTATCCAAAGGGGATTGCACCACCGGTGAATTTGCCCTTGAGAGCATTTTCTGTCATGCTACGAATCACTTTCTCTGACAGGTCGGCAGAGTAGTATTCCGCATAGCCCTCCAGCACCGACTCCAGAATAATGCCCTCCGGGCCAGCCGAAATGACTTCCGTTGCCGATACCAGTTTCACGCCGTTTCGCTTCAGCTGAGTCTTGTACCGGGCACTGTCGTAGCGGTTTCGGGCAAAGCGGTCGAGCTTCCAGACAATGATGATGTCAAAGATGCCACGCTCACTGTCCTTGATCATCTGCTGGAACTCCGGGCGGTTATCGGTCTTGGCGGAGATGGCACGGTCAATGTAATACTTCACCACCGTGAAGCCGTTCTTTTCCGCATAGGCGGTGCATTCCCGGATCTGGCCCTCGATAGATTCTTCACGCTGGTTATCACTGGAATAGCGGGCGTATATCACGGCAGTCATGGCAGGCACCTCACTTTACACATCATTAAACGGCGAACGGTTCTTTCAAAATGTAGTTTCGTATAATGTATATACCATATTTTATGAGGCATTACAAGACATTTTTCTAAAAAAGCGAAGAAAACGCGAGCATCCAGAAGAAAACTGCTACAGATAAAGCAATTCTTGTCAAAACCCCCAAAGTAGCACCATAAAAATCATACAGATTGACGAAAAGGCTTTGTTTTATAGTTCTTTTGCCTTTTTGATTGCCGCAAATTATTTCGTGGACACTCCTGTGGGAACATGGTACACTGAATGCGTCCAAAGGGCACAAACAAAAGAACTCGTCGTTAGCATCTTTTGTAGATATTGCTCTCGGACGCACAGTATTGGATTCAAGCAGCCTGTGGCTGTATGGATGCACGGTATCATTCATTGATGGAGGTAATCAATTATGAAGAAGATCATCCTGCTTTGCAGCAATGGTATGTCCACCAGCATGATGGTGGCAAAGATGAAGGAAGCCGCCAAAAAGATTGGTTATGACTGTACTATTGCGGCCTATGCTCTGTCTGCCGCCAGCGAGGTGACTGCCGATGCCGACTGCATTCTGATCGGACCTCAGGTCAAACACAAGCTGGGCGAGGTACAGGCTGCCTGCCCCGGCATCCCCGCCGCCCCCATTGATATGAAAGACTATGGCATGATGAACGGCGTAGCCGTCCTCAAGGCCGCCCGCAAGATGATGGGCGAGGAGGTCTAATAATCATGGCAAAGAGAAACTTCTCCGAGACGCTGACGCTTGCCAGTGACAAGGTCAGCCGCAATATCTACCTGCAATCCATCTCGCAGGGCTGCATGAGTATGCTGCCCGTCGTCATCATCGGTTCGTTCGCCAGCCTGTTCAGCGGCCTACCGGTGAATTTCTGGCAAAACTTCATCCAGTCCACCGGCATTTCCGGCATTCTGGCGGCCGTCGTGTCGGCGACCACCAACATGCTGGGCGTCTTCTTTACCTACGGCGTCGCCTCTGCCTACGCCGAAAAGCTCAAGATCACCAACAAGGTGGCTGTCATCCTGGCCCTGGTGGTCTACATTGCCCTGCTGCCCACCGCTACTCTGGATACCGGCACCACTACCCCCAGCACCAGCTATATGGGCACCTCCGGCATGATTGTCGGCTTTCTACTGGCTTTCCTCACGGTTCGGCTGTACAAGGCCATCGTGGACGCCAACATCGTCATCAAGATGCCTGCCGGCACCCCGGACTACGTCTCGAACACCTTCGTCTCCCTGATTCCTGGTTTTATCGTGGTAATCGCCGCCATGGTACTACGCGGTCTGTTCAGCCTGACTCCTTGGGGCAACATCTTTGATTGCCTGTACAACCTGCTGCAGATTCCTCTGACCGCGTTGATCGGCAGCAACGTCATCTCTCAAATGATCCTGCAGATCATCGGCCAGGTATGCTGGGCCCTCGGCATCCACCCCGGCTTCCTCACCAGCGCGACCGGCCCCATCATGTTCGGTCTGGACGGTATGAACCAGGCTGCCTACGCTGCCGGTCAGCCCATTCCCAACATCATCGGTATGGCCTTTTCCTACTCGATGACCATTGCCGTCCTCTACCCGGCCTTTGCGCTGGCCGTCCTGATCTTCTCCAAGTCGAATCAGCTTAAGACCGTCGGCAAAATTTCCATCGCACCCGCCTTCTTCGGCATCTCTGAGCCGCTAATGTTCGGCGTTCCCGTTGTTATGAACCCCTTTATGGCCATCCCCTGGATCATCTCCCCAATGGTCAATGTTCTGCTGGGCTGGCTGGCCTGCTCCTCTGGCCTGGTCGCTCGATACGCCGGCGTCACTGTCTTTAACTTCCCGATGGGCGTCACGGGTATCCTGAATGGCAGCTTCACCATCGCCATTCTGGAGGTCGTGGTCTGCATCATCGACATCCTGATCTTCATGCCCTTTGTCCGCATCCAGGATAAGAAGTACCTTGCTGAAGAAAAGGCAGCGGCAGAAGCGGAACAATAACGCGCGTTTCTCTTATTCTCTTTTTCCCCGCAGCCATGTGGGCGACGCCGTGCGCTGCCTGCATGGCTGCTTTTAATGATTTTAATGAAAGGATTCTACGATGCACATTGCGTTTGTATCCCTTGGGGCCTTTGGCCACATTAACCCCACTCTGGCCCTTGTCACCGAGCTGGTCAAACAGGGCGTTCGGGTAACTTATTTTACGACCGAGGCTTTTCGGAACATTATTGAACCCACCGGCGCAAAGTTTGTCGCCGTCCCATCCTGGATGGCGGAAAACGACAAGCACAACGACGGCGAGAAAAAAGAGGACGACGGCGGTGTGGCAGCTGCGGTGCCTTTCCTCTTTTTGAACGAGGCCGGAGCCTACATCGACACCATCCTCGATATCCTCCATGACGATAAGCCCGACGCCATCGTCCACGACTTTGCCGGCATCGCCGGCACCATCGCCGCCGACAACCTGAACGTGCCCAATGTCATGCTGTACACCAGTTACCCTTCCAACGACAGCTATTCGGTGGCCGCCGGTTTTGAAAGCTGCCCTGCAGACCATCCGCTGCGCAAGGCTGCCGCCGGTATTGCGGCAGGCTACGCCGAAAAGTATGGCTGCCGGGTCATGACCGTAAAAGAGATTTTTGACGGACACGGGGATTTCAACCTGGTCATGATGCAGAAAAAACTGGTGCCCAATTACGAGAGCTTCGATGACAGTTTTGTGTTCACCGGCGTTCAGATTGGCAAGCGGACCGCCTTCGGCAGCTGGAAAGCCCCCGACAACGGCAAACCTCTGCTGTATTCCTCCCTGGGCACCGCCTTCAACAACTGGCCCGAATACTATCCCATCCTGTTTGATGCAGTCCGGGATCTGGATATCAATGTGTTTGCCGCCCTCGGCTTCATCGACCCGGCCAGCCTGAAAGACATCCCGGCCAATGTGGAAGTCGGCCAGATGGTGCCTCAGCTGGACATCCTTTCTCAGGCGTCGGTGTTTATCACCCATGCCGGGATGGGCGGCACCGGCGAAGCCATTTATTACGGCGTGCCCATGATCGCTATCCCGCAGATGGAGGAGCAGGCCATCACCGCCCGGCAGATCGAGAAACTGGGGCTGGGCGTTGCCTTTCTGGATAAGAGCGCCATCACCAGCGAGGCGCTGAAAACTGCCATCCAGAAGCTTCTCACTGAGCCCTCCTACAAGGCTGCGGCGGAGCAATTCAGCGCGGACATGAAGACCCTGGGCGGAGCCAAAGCATCGGCAGAGGCGCTGCTGCATTTCCTCAGCAAGCCGTAAAGGAGAAAGAACTATGCCGAAATTTCCTGAAAATTTTTTGTGGAGCGCATCCACTGCGGCCACCCAGATCGAGGGCGGCTGGAACGCCGACGGCAAGGGCGAGTCCATCTGGGACACGCTGGTTCATGACGGCACTGGCCGCATCGCCCACAGCGAAAATGCCGACACCTCCATCGACTTTTATCACCGCTGGAAAGAGGACGTGGCCCTGATGAAACAGATGGGCCTGAAAGCCTACCGCTTCTCGATCAGCTGGCCTCGCATTCTGCCCGAGGGGGTGGGCCAGGTCAATCAGGCAGGGGTGAAATTCTACCAGGACCTCTGTGACGAGCTGCTGACAAACGGCATCCAGCCTCTGGTGACCCTCTATCACTGGGACCTTCCCACTGCTCTCTATCGAAAAGGCGGCTGGAAGAACCCTGAGATCGTCGAATGGTTTGCCAACTATGTGGACGCGGCCTCGAAGGCCCTCAGCGGCCGTGTCTCCTACTGGATGACCTTCAACGAGCCGCAGATGTTCTGTGGGCTGGGACTGGTGGCCGGAGTCCACGCCCCCTTTGAGCACAACGACGATGCCGCCATGATGGCGGTGACTAAAAACATCCTGCTGGCCCATGGCCGGGCGGTGAAGATTCTGCGGAAAAACTGCCCCGGCGCCAAAGTGGGTATGGCCCCTACCGGCGACTGCTGCCTGCCCAAAGACGACTCCCCCGAAGAAGTGGAGAAAGCCCGGCAAAAATCTCTGTCCGAATATCCGGGCTATATCATGTCCAACACCTGGTGGGCAGACCCCGTCTTTTTGGGACGCTATCCCGACTGGGCGGCAGATAAATTCGGCGGTTTGCTTTACACCATGACCGATGCGGAATGGGCGCTTGTCTCCCAGCCGCTGGACTTTTACGCCTACAACTGCTATCAGGGCACGGTGGACCTGGTGCCTGACCCGTCCCGATACGACGAATACGCCTACCAGGGCAGTCCCCAGACGGCCACGGCTTGGAACATCACCCCCAAGGTGCTCTATTACGCCAGCAAGTTTTGGTATGAGCGGTATCATCTGCCTATCCTTATCACCGAAAACGGCTATTCGGGGCTGGATCATGTGATGCTGGACGGCAAAGTCCATGACCCGCAGCGCATCGACTTTCTGCACCGGTATCTGCGGGAGGTGGCCCACGCGATCGAGGACGGTATCCCGGTGATTGGTTACTCGGTCTGGAGCCTGTTCGATAACTTCGAGTGGGCGGCGGGCTACAGCTGCCGCTATGGCCTGATCTATGTGGACTACCCGACACTGAAACGGACCGTCAAGGATTCCGGCTGGTGGTATCGGGATGTGATTGCCGGGAACGGCAGCAACTTGTAAAACATCATATTTTGAAAAGTGAGGGCTTATTACAATGAAACGCAAAGAAATTTTGGACCGGATGGGCCTATGTCTGCCGCAAGGCAAGCAGATTCGCGTTGTCATCTCCAGCGACGTCAGCAACGAGGCGGATGATCCCTTTGCCATTGTCCATCAGCTTTTGACCCCCATCTTCGATGTGCGCGGGGTGATCGCCGCCCACTACGAGGGCAAGACTCACGGCGACTGGCAGTCGATGGAGAACAGCTACCGGATGCTGACCGCCCTGATGGAAGCCACCGGGATGACTGACGTGCCCATGCTGCGCGGCTGCGCGACCCCACTTGCCGGTGAGCATGATACGCCGGACGCAGAGGGGGTCCGTTTCCTGATCGAGGAAGCACAGCGTGACGATCCCCGTCCCCTCTATGTGACAGTACAGGGCGCGCTGACCGACGTGGCCGCTGCTCTCAACCGCTGCCCGGCCATTGCCGGGAAGATGACGGTGGTCTGGATCGGCGGTATGCCTTACCCCAAGGGGGGCTGCGACTTCAACATGAAGCAGGACCTGGCAGCCGCACGCGCTGTCTTTGGCAGCGAGGTAGCGCTCTGGCAGCTCCCGGTCAATGTTTACGGCACGGTGGAGGTGACGATGGCCGAAATAGCCCACAAAATCCGCCCCTGCGGAACAGTTGGGCGCTACCTGTACGACATGATGGAGCAGTATAACCTCACCAACAACGAGCCGTATACTCTGCGCAAGGGGGAGAGCTGGAACTTTGGCGATTCGCCGGTGGTGGCGGCCCTGCTGGGCTGCGACTGGCGGCAGAATTTCCACATGGAACCCGCCCCCGTCCTCGCGGACGGTGGGCGCTATCTGCCTGGGAGTGGGCGGGCTATCCGGGTCTACGATTCAGTGGACGTGCGCTTTTTGCTGGAGGACTTTTTTGCAAAGCTCGCTCTCTGCTATGGGCCGAGGACAAACAAAGCGTGAATCCGCGCCGCTTGGGTGCAAACTGACGAATCCTGTTCCTGTTTCCTGTCAAAAATGACGAAGCCAAGGACGTGCAGGGCCGGCTATCGTCTTTGACGGCGGCAAAAAACTTCGTGGAAAAACCGGCGCGGAACTGGTACACTGGTAGTGTCAGAAAAGAGTGTGCGTGATCGAAAGGAGTAGGGAAAAATGAAGATCATTTTCCGGGCCGACGACCTGGGTTTCAGTGAGGCGGTCAATTATGGCATCCGCAAGGCCATCGTAGACGGGGTCATCACCTGTACCGGTCTGATGCCCAATATGCCGTATGCAGCCGCTGGTTATGCGCTAGTAAAGGACACCGGCGTCGAGGTGGGCCAACACACCAATATCTGCGTAGGCCGACCACTGACCGATTCGGCCCGTATTCCTTCCCTGGTACAGCCCAGCGGCGAATTCTGTACCAGCCGCGAAATACGCGCCCGAAAACAGGATACCATCGTCCTGGAAGAAGTGGAACTGGAGATTCAGGCGCAGCTCGACCGCTTCCGCGCCATCACCGGGCGGGATCCCGCTTACTTCGAAGGACACGCGGTTATGTCGCCCAACTTTTTCCAGGGGTTGAAGAATGTGGCTGCCCGTAATGGCCTGCTCTACTGCGACCCGGTGGATCCGCAGTGGTCGGTCGAACACGGCATCCAGTGCTCTGCTTTCTATCGACTCGACGAGCGCGGCCTCTACGATGTGCGCAAATTCGTCTTTGAGGACGAGGCCGGGCTGCATGGCAAAGAGTGTTCGGTGCTGGTTTTTCATCCAGGGTGGCTGGACCAGTATCTGCTGGAACATTCTTCCTATACCTTCATCCGCCCGATGGAGACCGATTTTCTGTGCAGCCAGGAACTGAAAGATTGGCTGGCTGCCAACTACGTGGAACGGACCACTTTCGCCCGCCGGGCTGCCGAAGTGAAAAAAGAACAGGAAGAACGCCATGCTTGACAGCAACCTCATGAGCCTGCTCACTCTTTTGTCGGAGAACGACTATCTCACAGCCCAAACATTGGCTGTCAAAAGTGGCGCCAGCAGCCGTACTGTGCAGACCCGCATCGGGCAACTGCGCGCGGAACTGGAAGGTCACGGTGCAACTGTTGAGTCGCGCCAACGCCACGGCTACCGCCTCCGGGTGGAGGACCGCAACGCCTACGAGACATGGTACAACGAGAACCGGCACTCTTTGGCCTCCGCCGTCCCCAATACAGTAGAGGATCGCTTCCGCTTCCTGCTGGCCTGCTTTTTGGACGGCGAGGAATACTTCAAGCTCGATGACCTCAGCGAGGAGTTGTATGTATCCAGCAAGACCCTGTCGGCCGAGCTGAGGCAGGTGGAGTTCGTTCTGGGGCAGTATAACATTACCTTGAAGCGTAAACCTCACTACGGTGTGCGTGCGCATGGCAGTGAATTTGACCGCCGCCGCTGTTATATGGACTACCTGGTCCAGTCTCAAAACTCCCTCTTTGCTGACCAGCGTGACCAGGCCGAGATGCTGCCCAGGATCGGCGAGGTTCTGCTGGACATGATGATACGCCAGCGGATCAAATTTACGGAGGCAGCTTTTCAGAACATCGTCATCTATCTGTATGTAGCCTTCCTGCGCAGCGGCGCGAGCCACCTAGCTGCCGCCAAGCCCGGCGAGCTAGCCCAGGTGCAGGCCATGCCTGAATATCAGGCTGCTCTGATGCTGGCCGACAGGCTGTGTCAGGCGGGCATCGAAATTGCGCCGGAACCGGCCGAGACGATGTACATTGCCATTTACATCGCAGGACGGCGCAGCTTGGGCGAGGGCTACCATCCCCAGTCCAGTAGTCCAGGAAAACGTCAACCGGCTGACCACCATCTTGCTGGACTGCGTGCAGCGGGTCTACAACCTTAATTTTCGCGATAATCTCAACGTCCGCATCTCGCTGTACAACCACATCGTCACCTTCAACATACGGATGAAGTACGGCATCCAGATGGAGAACCCCATCCTGGAAGAGATCAAGCAGAACTACCCCTTCGCCTTTGCGATGGCCCAGCGTGCTATGGCTGAGTACGAAAAATTCTATGGCAGGCCAGTGCCCGAATCCGAGACGGGATACTTTGCCATTATTCTGGAAATGGCACTGGAATCTCTTAAAGCGCAGATTGAGAAAAAGAACATCCTTCTGGTCTGTATGACGGGCAAGGCCAGCAGCCGACTGCTGGCCTTCCGTTTTCGCAACGAGTTCGGAGTCTACATCGACCGACTGGATGTGTGTAGCATGTACGAATTCGAGCGATATGACTTGAGCCGGGTGGACTACGTCTTTACTACTGTACCGCTGCAGACCGCGACCGCCGTCCCTATCTACCAGATCGGCAACTTCCTCGACGCCAGCGATGTGCCGCAGGTCCGCAGGCAGCTGGAACTGGGCAGCGTCAACTTCCTGAAAGACTACTATCGGCCCGATCTGTTCTTCCCGCATGTGCAGGGAAACACACGGGAGGAAGTCATCCGGCAGATGTGTCAGCTGATGGGCAAAGTTTACCCCATGCCTGAGGGCTTCTGTGACTCGGTGCTGGAGCGGGAGGCGATGGGCGGCACCGACTTCGGCCACCTGGTGGCCATCCCACACCCGGCTGACAACCTAGTCAATGAGAACGTGGTCTGCGTCGGCATTCTGGACAAGCCCGTCCTCTGGTCGGTCAACAAGGTCCAGCTTGTGATCCTAGTGGCTATCTATGACTCCACCTCGGCCCAAACCCAGAAGTTTTACCAGCTGACCACCGCCCTGATCACCGACGAAGTGCGGGTCAAGCGGATCATCAGCCGGCGGCAGTATCCCCACTTTATGAAACTGTTCCAAGAATAAGCCGAAAAACGAAAGGAGAGCAAAATCCATGAGCCTTCCCAAAGACTTTTTGTGGGGCGGCGCGGTGGCCGCCAACCAGTGCGAGGGCGCTTACCGCGAGGACGGAAAGGGTCTAAATATCGCCGACGTGATGACCGTCGGCAGCAAGGACAAAAAGCGCCAGATCACCGACGGTGTGGTGGATGGCCTCTACTACCCTAACCACGAAGGGATCGACTTCTACCACCGCTACAAGGAGGATATCAAGCTCTTTGCCGAGATGGGATTCAAGTGCTTCCGTACTTCTATTGCGTGGAGCCGCATCTTCCCTCAGGGGGACGAACCCTCTCCCAACCCCGCCGGCCTCCGATTCTACCATGACCTGTTTGACGAGTGTCATAAGTACGGCATTGAGCCGGTGGTGACCATCAGCCACTACGAGATGCCCCTCGGCCTCGTGCAGAAATACGGCGCATGGCGCAGCCGCAAGCTGGTGGATTTCTTCGAGCGCTACTGCCGCACCATCTTCACCGAATACAAAGGCAAGGTCAAATACTGGATGACCTTCAACGAGATCAATGCCATCGAATTTGGCCCCTGGAACCCGGCCGGCCTATTGATCACTCCCGGCGAAAATCGGGAGCAAGTCATCTACCAGGCAGCCCATCACCAGTTTGTAGCCAGCGCCAAAGCGGTGCTGCTGGGCCACCAGATCGATCCGGAGAACAAAATCGGCTGCATGACCCTGTTCGGCGTGGTCTACCCCGAAACCTGTCACCCACTGGACGCTAAGGCCGCTGACGACATGATGTCCACCATGCTGGCCTTCGCCGACGTGCAGTCCCGCGGCGAATATCCGCCCCACCTGCTGAAAAATCTGGAGCGCCACGGCATAGCTATCCAGATGGAGCCGGGCGACCTCGACCTGCTGCGCCGCGGTACGGTGGATTACATCGGCTTCAGCTACTATATGTCGATGGTGCAGGCAGGCCGTCCCACCGAGGCAGGCCAGGCCAAAGGCAATGTGGTGGCTGGCGTGGTCAACCCCTACCTGCCCTCCAGCGAGTGGGGCTGGCAGGTGGATCCGATGGGCCTGCGGCTGACGCTGCGGCTGCTCTACGGCCGCTACCAGAAGCCGCTGTTCATTGTGGAGAATGGCCTGGGCGCAACGGACACCGTTGAGACGGACGGTTCCATCCACGACAGTTACCACATCGAATACCTGCGAGAGCACATTCGGGCCTTCAAAGCCGCGGTGGAGGAAGACGGCATCCCTTTGATGGGTTATACCCCTTGGGGCTGCATCGACTTGGTCTCGGCCGGCACCGGCGAGATGAAAAAGCGCTACGGCTTCATCTATGTAGACCGGGACGATGCGGGCCATGGTACCCTGGCCCGCAGCCGCAAGGACAGTTTCTATTGGTATAAAAAGGTCATCGCTTCCAACGGCGAAGACCTCGCATAAACAATACGTAAAAACGGTACAAAGGAGATATAACTATGGCAGAAATGACGGAACAGGAAGAGCTGCAAGTTTTTCAATTGATCACCGCAGCTGGCAGCGCCAAGAGCACCTTTATGGAGGCCCTTTATAAGGCCAAAGAGGGCAAATACGATGAGGCCGAAAATCTCTTCAAAGAAGCCGACGGCTACTTTGTAGAAGGACACCACGCCCATGCAGCCATGATCGAGGCTGAGGGCCAGGGCGTCGAGACCACCGTCCGCTTGGTACTGGCACATGCCGAGGATCAGCTAATGAGCGCCGAGCTGACCAAGACGATGGTTGAGGAGATGATTGCCCTCTACAAAAAGCTGGATCAGCTGGAAAATAAGTAAAAATCTCCCGTTTCCGCAGCCATGCGAGCAATGCTGTGCGTTGCCTAGGTGGCTGCTTTTTGTAACAGGTCCAGAAAATCTTCGTGCATCTTTAACAATAGAAAAGATTACACTTTGTGGTCTCTGTTAAATTGCAAGTTACCTGCTTGACAGAATACCACCTCTCATGGTATTCTCTTACCCATCCCGGCCACTTTAGTATGCTAAACAGCCGCCCCGCAACCGCACCGAACCATTTTGCCGCCGCTTTCCTCCGACAAAATCCTTTGGTCTTTTGCGGGGCGGTTTTCTTTATTTCCCGAGAGAATTTGCAGCCGGGCGACCGGCCTGCAATTCTTCATACCCGAACCTTGAAAATTGCATGAGCCGACCGAACGTGATACCGACTTTTCGTCAACGCCGCTGCACAAACAGGGGCAGGAACTTCGTT
>OGHO01002992.1_pt1 | contig 11949 bp, 9 predicted proteins | sample 1571421 | NCBI WGS metagenome assembly OGHO01 (sample SAMEA2581937, study PRJEB24529) | metagenome | biome: Human gut stool | place: China | collected 2011
TACTTCGTGAATCCGGTTATGACGTAAATCGTTTGAATGGTACTCGAAAGTTAGTTCTCATTACCGGACATCGACGTGAGAATTTTGGCGAAGGTTTTATTTCGATGTGCAGAGCAATAAAGGCCTTGACTGAGAAGTATCCGAATGTTGATTTTGTTTATCCGATGCATTTAAATCCCAATGTTCGCAAACCCATTCACGAAGTATTTGGTGAAGACTTATCCGATTTGGATAATATGTTCTTTATAGAGCCATTGGAATATCTTTCGTTTGTTTATTTGATGGAGAAATCTACCATTGTTCTTACCGATAGTGGAGGCATTCAAGAGGAAGCGCCAGGACTTGGTAAGCCTGTTTTGGTTATGCGTGATACCACGGAGCGTCCGGAAGCTTTAGAAGCGGGAACTGTAAAACTGGTGGGTACGGATTATGATAAGATTGTAAATGAAGTTTCTGCTTTACTGGATGATATGGATTATTATGATAGGATGAGTAAGGCTGTAAATCCATATGGGGATGGATTGGCGTGTCATAGGATATGTAACTCATTGAACTCATTTTAAATGTTAGTAGTAAGTAAGTTAAAAAGGAATTTTGCAATATTGGCTATTGCAACGATTTGTAGTAAATGTATCGGTTTCTTTAGAGAGATGTTGTCTGCACAACAATTTGGGCTATCGGATAATTTTGATATTTATTTGTCTGTATTTGTTGTTCCAAGTATGATAACAAGTCTTTTATTATATGCTGTTCCAAATGTAGTAATACCTAAACTTAAATTAAATAATAATATTGATGATAGATCCTTTTATAGTTATTTTTCATCTCATTTTTTTTGGCCATATCTTCTTGTTTTAGTACTGATTGTTACTGTATATAATTTTTTTTTAAATTATTATGTAGGTTGTTTAGGATTATCTAATGAAAAATTTTTGTTGGCAGTACAGATTGGGCGCTTATTGTCATTGTATATATTTTTTGAAGCTATGTTTAACATGTTGACTGTGTTATATAATGCAAAAGAAAAATTCGTTTTACCTGCTTTTTTACATTTAATACTTCAATCTACAGTTATAATTTCTTTACTGTTAAGTTCTTATAGTATTGGAGTTTTATCAATTGTATATGGATTAGCTATAGGTGCTTTAGTAGAATTTATTGTATTTCTTATTTTTTTACGTAAACAAGAAATTTTGAAATACTTTAAATTGAATTTTTCTTTTACTCCTCATTTGTTATCAAGTGGTATTATTATTTTAATAATAGAATTTATGGGGCAGTTATATTCTTTTGCAGATAGAATACATTTGACAAAAGTACCTCAAGGGTATATAGCAGGATTATATTATGCAAACATATTAAAAGAACTACCGTTTGTTATTTTTGGAGTAACTTTGGGAGGAGTATTATTGCCTAAAATAACTAAAATGTATCAAAATCAAGCTTATGGTTCATTAATAAAATTAATGCATAAGATTTTATTAAATGTATTTTTATTAGCATTATGCGTTGCTTTGGTTCTTTTATTTTGTGGAAAGTGGATTGTAAGTTTTTTATTTGAACGAGGTGCTTTTACGCCAGAAAATTCTATTTTAACTTCAAAATTATTATCATTATATGCATTAGGTTTGCCTTTTATATTTATACATTTTCTGTTGATAAAACTTTATTATTCAGTTAAATTAGAAAAGATGGTTTTAATAACTACTTCAATTTCAATTCTCCTTAAATATATTTTGAATGACTATTTTGTATCAATAGAATATTATGATGGTTTAGCATTATCTACATCCATTGCATTTATATTGAATGCTAGTATATTAGTTCTGTATTATATTTTTAAACTTTCTTCAAAATTATCAAAAAGATAATTTAATGAAATTATTTGTGAATCAAAAATTGGATGTCTATTGCGTTCCTTTTTTTGTTTTTTGTGTATTAGCTTGTGGAGATAAGGGGTCTATTTTTCGACCACTGTTAACTTATATATTTCCATTTTTATTGATTTATCGCTATTTTGTTTCTAAAAGATATGTTACATTTAGAATAAGTGTTAGTAATATTACTCCTCTAAAGTGTTTAATTTTTTTGTATATATCATGGGTATTTATTACTACGATTTTATCTGTTAATGTCTTTAATAGTTTTTATTATTTTAATAAATTAGTGATATTTTTTACTATAATATACATCATTAATGTGTGGCTTGATTCGACGCGTAAATATTTGTTGTTGTTGAAATTTTGTTGTTATGCTGGTTTTTTTGTAGCTACGTCTATTTTGATTCAATATGTTTTGATTAATTTAGGATTGTTGAATCTGGAAAGCGATCGTGTGGCAGGTATGTATGGTAACGTTAATACTGGAGGGTTTGTAATGTCCATGCTATCTTTGTTATGTTATTATGTATTCTTAATAACTAAAAGAAATATCTATCTTTTATTAATGTATTATTGTTTTATATCTGTTTTTTGTACAGGATCAAGAGCTGCTTTATTGGTTTTTATAATTGCATTTGTTGTTGCATATTTCAGAAGAAAGGTTCCAAAGAAGATTTTTATTATTTCTATATTAATTTTTTTGGGGCTATTATTCACTTTAATACTTAAGATGAATGAATTACAACAGATGTTTAGAGTGGAAAATGGAACAGCTGGTCGTGATTATCTTTGGATTGTAGCTTTCCAAATTATAGGAGATTATTTCTATACAGGTATTGGAGTTGGAAATTTGAAAGAAATAGGTACTGTTTATTTGAGTAATTTACCTTTAATTTCAGATTGGGAACGTAATCTTTTGTTAGAACATGCAGTGCAGAGTAGTCATAATATGTATCTTGAAACATTTGTGGATACAGGAGTTATAGGTCTTATCTTTTATTTATTAATTTATTTTCAAATAGTATTACAATATAAAAGAGGTATCAAATCAAAGTTATATATTACTAGAGAATTTAGCTATCTTTTACTAGGTATAATAATTGCTGTTGCTTTTCGTGGATTATTTGAAAGTAATGGTTTTTTATGTAAAGGATGGTTGAATGTAGATTTGATGTTTTGGATTTTTTTTGTACTTTATAAAAGAAAGAGTTTATTATATGTCAATTCTAATAATTTATCCACAATTAGATAAACCTTCTACAGGAGGACAGTTTTATGATTTTGCTTTTTTACAGCAATTGAAAAGTATTAAAAAAGATTGTTGTGTGACTTTGGTTGATAAAGATTTAGGGGCAGGGAATTCTTTTTTATACATGTTGAAATATGTAAAAAAGATAAGATGGATTTCCGATTTTGATATAATTATTTCTAACAGTAGATTATATCCAAGATTGTTACTTTTATTTCTTCTGTTGAAAATTTTTTATACTAAAAAGAGGACTGTAGTTTTTCATCATCATTTTAATTATATGACTCAAAAAGGTTTTAAGAGATACATCCATAAATTTCTTGAACTATCTTTTTTGAAGACTGTTGATACTGTAATTATTCCTAGCCCTTATATACGTGATTTGATGATTAAATATTGTCCTAATATAAAAATTGAATATTTGGAGATTGCTTTTAATCATAAAGATAATATTAATAATAGAGTCAAAAGAAAAGGAAATCGATTGCTTTTTGTTGGTTCTGTGGAACCTAGGAAGGGAGTTGAATATTTAGTCGATATGGTTGATTATTTAGTTGCTAATGGTTTTTATTTTCATTTGACTATTGTAGGTGGAATTTCTTCTCAATCTTATTATCAATTTTTAATTTCAAAGTTGAATAAGAAGAGATTAAATGCATATGTTACATTTACTGGGAGAATTTCTGAATCTCATTTGGAAGAATTATTTGTAGAATCTGATATATTTACATTCCCTTCTCTACATGAAGGATATGGTATGGTTTTGATTGAAGCTATGTCTTATGGTCTACCTGTTGTAGCTTTTAGTAATTCAGCGATGCCATATACAGTGAAAAACATGAAGAATGGGTTGTTGGCGGAGAATATGAATTTGGCAGATTTTAGTTCTAAAGTGTTATTACTATTGAAAGACCAAAAGCTATTGAAGTACTTATCGCAAGGGGCATTTGAGACTTATGTTAAGAGTCGTACTACCGATGTACTAAATGAAGAAATATCTTTATTTGTGAATAGATTATGTGAAAAAAAAGAGTAAAAATTTCTTTGTGTAAGAAAAATACTTTATAAAATATAAGTTATATGCGTATAGAACTTTGGGGAACCTATCCTCCTCCCATTGGAGGGGTCTCCATTCATATTTATAGATTAATTCATTATTTACATGAAAAGGATGATTCCATTATTCTTAGAAATTTTGGAAAGACTTTACCTCCATTTACCTATATAAAGCCTTTAAATAATTTCTGGGTTGAATTTGTTAAATTATTGTTTGGATCCAGAAGAGTAATCCATTTACATTCTAATAATGTATTGGCGTTCTTCTTATTTATTTTGTTTGGTTTTAGACATAGGGTTGGGGTTACTATCCATAATAAAAACTTAATAAAAGAGACTTCTTTTGTTAAAAAGAAAGTAATAAAAAGGTTTCTACGAAGTTCTGCTTTTATTATTTTAAATGATCAAGATTATAAGGATAAATTGATTGAATCATTTCAATGTGAGTCAAAACATATTTTTATATTGCCTGCCTTTTTCCCTCCTATGAAAATGGAATATAAAGGTTTGAGTGCTGATATACATAATTTCAGAAATAATCATGCTTTTGTATTGTCTGCAAATGCCTATAAATTACGTTTGGAGAATAATATTGATGTATATGGATTGGATTTACTAATAAGGCTTGTTAAAGAGTTGAAAGATGAGAAAGTCGATGTAGGTTTAATTTTCTGTTTACCAGCTATTGGTGATGTAGAATATTATAATAGATGTTTATCTAAAATTGTAGATTGGGGTTTAGAAAATAATATTTTAATAGTACAAAAAGAGTTATCTAATGGTTTTGAAGTTTGGAAATTGTCAGATTTGTTTATTCGACCTACTTCTACTGATATAGAGGGTATATCAGTGAAAGAAGCTCTATTTTGCGGTACATTGGCAATAGCAAGTGATGTTTGTGTTAGACCTAAAGAAGCTATTTTATTTGGAAATAGAAATTTTGAAGATTTGAAACAGAAAGTTTGGGATTGTTATATGAATCGAAATATTTTAGTAAAGGATAAGATTTATATTAGTGATAATACAGTGGACGAAATTTTAAATATTTATAAATCAGTAATGTAATAATGAAACAAATCATTCAAGATATGAAATCCGGGCAAACTATGCTCGAAGAAGTTCCGTCACCACAAGTGAAGTCAGGCAGTGTATTAATTAAGACTTCAAGATCTTTGGTATCTTTAGGTACTGAACGAATGCTTGTAGAGTTTGGTAAAGCCAATCTGATAGAGAAAGCTCGTCAACAGCCGGACAAAGTAAAGCAAGTGTTAGATAAAATAAAAACGGATGGTTTGCAACCTACTTTGGAAGCCGTGTTTAATAAACTTGGGCAACCTTTACCTTTAGGTTATTGCAATGTAGGTACAGTTGTGGCTATTGGAAAAGGGGTTACAGAGCTAAAGGTTGGAGATAGGGTAGCCTCTAATGGCCAACATGCCGAATTTGTTTGTGTTCCTAAAAATCTGGTGGCCAAAGTTCCCGATAATGTATCGGATGAAGAAGCTGCATTTACAGTGATAGGTTCGATAGGATTACAAGGTATCCGATTGTTAAATCCGCAATTAGGAGAAACGGTAGTTGTAACAGGATTGGGACTGATTGGACTGATAGCTGCACAATTATTGAAAGCAAATGGTTGTAAGGTTATCGGAATAGATTTTGATGAAGAGAAAATACAATTGGCACGGGCAAAGGGGATTGTTGCTATAAATCCGGCTAAAGGGACAGATCCTGTAAAGTTTGTAATGGAAGAGACTGATCAGATAGGTGCAGATGCTGTTCTGATAACTGCTTCTGCCAAAACGAATGATGTCATTCATCAGGCCGCTGAGATGTCTCGTAAGAGAGGACGTATAGTACTTGTCGGGGTGATAGGTCTCGATATACGCAGAGATGATTTTTATAAGAAAGAGCTCACTTTTCAGGTGTCATGTTCATATGGTCCCGGACGTTATGATGAGAATTATGAAAATAAGGGAATTGATTATCCGTTGCCTTTTGTGAGATGGACGGAGAAGAGAAATTTTGATACGATATTGCAAGCTATCTCAATGGGTAATTTGGACGTAAAGTCGTTGGTTACGGAAGAGGTAGAATTGAAAGATTATAATTTGATTTATGGTGATATGCGTAAGCATGGCTCCATTGCTTCTATTATTAAATATCCGGAAGATACGGTAGCAGATTCTGTTATTGATGTGAACTCTTCTACTTTTTCGGCTTCTGCTGGTCAGATAGGGATAATAGGGGCAGGTAACTTTACTTCTGCAACAATGATTCCTGCTTTGATGAAAGCCAAAGCAAAGATAAGATACATTGCCAGTGCTCAAGGGTTATCTGCTAAAATATTGGCAAAGAAATCAGGTGCTTTGAAAGCAACTTCTGATTATAAAGAGATTTTGTCAGATAAGGAGGTAGATTTAGTAATGATTACAACCCGGCACAACTTGCATGCTTCTATGGTATTGGAATCATTGCAAGCCGGCAAAAGTGTTTTTGTTGAGAAACCTTTGTGCTTGACAGATCAGGAGTTGCAGGAAATTACAAATGCTTATAAAAAGGTTAGTGGAAAGGGTATTACATTAACTGTTGGGTTTAATCGTCGCTTTTCTCCTTTTGCTCAGAAAATGAAACAGTTATCTGGACAAGGAGTCAAAAATATAATAGCCACTATGAATGCTGGTTTTATTCCATCAGATGTGTGGGTGCATGATTTGGAAGTAGGAGGAGGACGTATTATTGGAGAGGCTTGCCACTTTATTGATTTGTGTTCGTATCTGGCTGATAGTAAAGTCATATCTGTTTGTATGAATTCGATGGGGGTAACTCCTGCTGAAAATACGGATAATGTAAGTATCATATTGAGATATGAGAACGGATCAAATGCCGTGATAAACTATTTTGCCAATGGTAGTAAAGCTTATTCGAAAGAAAGAATAGAAGTGTACTCACAAGAAAAAACGTTGGTTCTGGATAACTGGAGAGAGTTAAGAGGATATGGGTTTAAGGGGTTCAGTAAAATGAAAAGCACGATGGATAAAGGACACGCTGCTCAGTTTGCTTTGCTGAACGAAAGAATCATTAAAGGTGGAGAGGAACTGATTAGTTTTGATTCTATTCTTAATACTACTAAAGCTTCGTTTGCTTGTATCGAAAGTTTGAAGCAGAATAGCTGGATAGAGGTCAAGTGATGAATCGACTCAATCTCTACTCCCAAATATTGAAAAATATGGGAGGAAGATATTTTTTATTTCGTGCCTCTTATGAAATGCAACGTAAATCGGGTTTATTACGGTTTAGATATCCGGTGAACTATACGTTGCAGAAGTTTTTTTCATTGGAGGAATGGAAAGAGAAAGCACTACCGTTCTTCTTTGATTCGTCAAAAGAGGTCTCATTCAGTAGCGTACATATAAATAATTTGGCTTCTGATTTCCATCGGGTTGTAAAAGGGGAGTGCTGTTTTTTTTCATCTGCATGGTATGATTTGGGTACTGATTATGATTGGGTGACTAATCCTGATACAAATTATAAATATGACGTATCCAAGCATTGGACAGAGGTGGAAGACATTGTACAAGAAGCCGGAGATATCAAGTATGTATGGGAGAAGTCAAGATTCTCATATCTCTATACGGTGATAAGATATGACCACTCAACCGGCGAAGATCATAGTCAGTTCGTATTTGATCAGATACAGGACTGGATTGATAAAAATCCTCTGAATTGCGGACCGAATTATAAGTGTAGTCAAGAGATTTCGTTAAGGGTTCTCAATTGGATTTTTGCTCTGTATTATTACAAATCATCTCCTCTTTTAACAGAAAGTTGTTTTCAGAAGATCATAAATTCCATATACTGGCAGATAAAGCACGTCTATGGTAATATTAATTTCTCAAGAATAGCAGTTCGTAATAATCATGCTATAACAGAGACATTAACATTGTATATTGTAGGTTTACTTTTTCCATGGTTTCCGGATGCGAAGTTATGGAAATCGAAGGGAAAAAAGTGGTTCGAAAAAGAAATCGAATATCAGATAGCAGAAGATGGGACTTACCTCCAGTTTAGTATGAATTATCACAGGGTGGTGATTCAATTACTGACATGGGGCATTGCTCTTGCTCAAAGGAATGGAGAATGTTTTAGCGAACATGTCTATCAGCGCGCTTATCAATCTGTCAATTTTCTATATCAGTGCCAGGAATTATCAAATGGATATTTACCTAATTATGGTTCGAATGATGGAGCTCTGTTTTTTAAATTAAATGATTCGGATTATAGAGATTACCGTCCTCAGCTTGATGCACTTCATTACCTGCTTACCGGTGAAAATCTTTATGATGATGTATATGAGGATAGAGGTTGGTATGCAAATAATCGGAATTGTATACATACTGAATTTGCTCCTCTCAAGCAGAAGATAGGATGTATCTCTTTTGATGTAGGAGGGTACTATTTGATACGTGAACAGGATACATTGACTTTTATTCGTTGCGGTAAATATAAGGATCGTCCGGCACATGCAGATAATTTGCATATGGATGTTTGGTATAAAGGAGAAAATATATTGATGGATGGAGGTAGTTATAAGTATAATACAGATGCTTCGGATATCAATTACTTTATGGGGACCCAATCTCACAACACAATCATGTTGGGCAATAATAACCAAATGTTGAAAGGGGCAAGATTTATGTGGTTTTATTGGTCGCAAGCTTTAAAGGCCTCTATACAGGAGTTGGATGATTCTTATTGTTTTTCGGGAGTAGTAAGTTGTTTCAGGCAATTAGGACACGATATAGCTCATTCAAGAAAGATTATAAAGAAGAAAAATGCTCCGGAATGGATGGTTGAGGATATTGTTTTGAATAAACCTCAAGGGAGCAAAATACGCCAACTGTGGCATACCCAATCTTCAAGAATAGACTTTAAATCTGTAAGTCATAATTACATTTCGTCCAAGGGTATGTGCTCTGAATATTATGGACAAAAAAAAGAGAATAAAGAAATCGAATTTATAAGTGATTCAGAATCTATAACAACAATTATTCAAGTGATTTAAAATGAAAGTTCTTTATTTTCATCAACATTTTACGGTTCCTACTCAGGCTGGAGGTACACGATCTTATGAATTGGCAAAACGGCTCGTTGAACGTGGACATTCGGTTTGCATGGTATGTGGTGAAACTGCAAAGTTGGACTTACCGCGCACTCAAATGAAAAATGTGCACAGAGGGATGGTAGATGGAATTGACGTGATACAAATAGCTTTGCCCTATTCGAATAAGGATGGGATAGCTAAAAGAGCATTAACGTTTATAAAGTTTGGCTGGAAAGGAGTACAAATCGCATTAAAAGAAGAGTACGATTTATTGTTTGCCACTTCAACGCCATTGACGGCTGGTATTCCGGGAATTGTGATGAAACTGTTCCGAAGGAAGAAATTTATATTCGAGGTACGCGATTTATGGCCGGAACTTCCTAAAGCATTGGGGATGAAGAATCCGCTACTTTTATGGGGAATGAGTGTTCTGGAATGGTTAAGTTATCATTATTCGGATGCTTGTGTGGGACTTTCACCAGGGATTTGTGAAGGTATTCGAAAGCGTAGTCAATCAGGAAAACGCATAGCTATGATACCCAACGGGTGCGATTTGGATATATTTAAACCCGCTCCAAGAGAGTTTTTGAAGTTAAAGGGTATAAAATCAACAGACAAAGTTGCTGTATTTACAGGAGCACATGGAATTGCTAATGGGTTGGATGCGATATTGGATGCTGCAAATGAATTAAAAAATAGAGGCAGAAATGATATTGTATTGGCGTTTATCGGGGATGGAAAAATGAAACCTCATCTACAGGAACGGGTGGAAAGAGAAAAACTGGATAATTGTCGGTTTTATGCCCCGATACCTAAGAAAGAATTAAATGCAATTGTTGCATCGGCAGATGTGGGGTTAATGGTATTGGCGAATGTTCCTGCATTTTACTATGGAACTTCACCTAATAAATTTTTTGATTATATCTCATCGGGATTAGCTGTTTTGAATAATTATCCCGGTTGGTTGGCCGATATGATTGAAGAAAATGAATTGGGAGTAGTGGTACCACCGAATAATGCAAAAGCTTTTGCGGATGGTTTGATTAAGCTGGTAGATAATGATAATTATAGAATGAATGCCGGACAAAATGCAAGGAGATTTGCAGAAGCTAATTTCTCAAGAATAAAACTGGCTGATGATTTTGTATCGTTTCTTGAAGAAATTTCTTCGACAGATTAAGAGCCTGTTTAAATTTTCCTGAAATAATTTTATATAGGCTTTATCGACCTGTTTTGATTTTCTTTTCGGTCTATTTTCCCGTTTTTATTCGTCACATAGCCCGCTATGCTCCTCATAAAAACTGAAAAATACCCTCGAAAACAAATCTCAAAACAGTATCGAGCAAAATTTAAACAAGCTCTAATTTTTTAATTCTGGCTATAATATATGTATCGTTCTTTTTTGAAACGTTTAATTGACTTTAGTCTTGTTTTTTGTGCTTTGATGATTTGCTTTCCTGTACTTTTCATTATTACCCTTTGGTTACATTTTGCTAATAAAGGTGCGGGTGTTTTCTTCTTGCAAAATCGTCCCGGCAGAGATGGCAAAATCTTCAAAGTTATAAAATTCAAAACCATGACGGATGAGCGTGATTCAAAAGGTAATCTTTTACCTGATGAACAGCGTCTGACAAAAGTAGGTAAATTTGTCCGTTCTACTTCTATTGACGAATTACCCCAATTGATAAATGTGCTAAAAGGAGATATGGCTTTGATAGGTCCTCGTCCTTTATTACCTCAATATTTACCTTTATACAGTAAAGAGCAAGCCCGACGTCACGAGGTTCGTCCGGGTATAACCGGTTGGGCACAGGTGAATGGTCGTAATGCCATCTCTTGGACGAAGAAGTTTGAATTGGATGTGTGGTATGTGGATCATTGTTCTTTTCTGTTGGATTTGAAGATCTTCCTCTTGACTATCAGGAAGGTTTTTGTTCGTGAAGGAATCAGTTCTGATACTTCTGTTACAATGGAACCTTTTACTGGAAATAATTAAACGAATGTATTTATATGGTGCAAGTGGTCATGCCAAAGTGATCATTGATATTTTAAAAGCTAATCATGAATCGATTGAAGCTTTGTTTGATGATGATGAGTCGCTTACTCATCTTCTTGATTATCCCGTACTACGTCCGTCGGAAGTCCGGGGACCGTTGATAATCAGTATCGGAAACAACAGGATACGCTCTAATATTGCGAAGATGTTGTCAGTAGAGTTCGGCCGGGCTATTCATCCGCTTTCTATTGTTTCACAAGTCGCAAACATTCATTTAGGTAGCGTTGTAATGCCGGGTGCCATTATTCAATCTTGTGTCAGTATTGGGAAACATTGTATTATTAATACCGGTGCGTCAGTTGATCATGATTGTACAATAAGTGATTATGTACATATCGCTCCGCACTCTACACTTTGTGGCAATGTATATGTGGGCGAAGGTACGTTGATTGGTGCCGGATCTACAATAGCTCCGGGTGTGAAAATTGGTAGTTGGAGTGTGATAGGCGCTGGCTCTGTTGTAACCAAAGATATTCCGGATCATGTATTGGCGGTGGGTAATCGCTGTAAGATAATAAAGAACTTATAAATATAGAAATAAAATGAACAAGAGAATCTGGCTTTCGCTTGCTCACATGGGTGGCCGTGAGCAAGACTTTATAAA
>OGHO01002994.1_pt1 | contig 11946 bp, 12 predicted proteins | sample 1571421 | NCBI WGS metagenome assembly OGHO01 (sample SAMEA2581937, study PRJEB24529) | metagenome | biome: Human gut stool | place: China | collected 2011
GGGGCGTCTTGAGCTCTGTATCCACATTGAAGCGGCTCTTCAGCTTGGACACCAGGACATCCACCTGGATGTCGCCCGCAGCGTAGAGGACCATCTGATGGGTCTCGGCGTTGTTGACCACATGGAAGCTGGGATCCTCCTCGTTCATCCGGTTCAGGCCCTGGGCCACCTTGTCCTCCTGGCCGCGGGTCTTGGGGGCGATGGCAACGGAGTAGTTGGGCTCGGCATAGGGGATGGGGGCCAGGGAGATGACCTTACGTGCGTCACACAGGGTGTCGCCGGTCTTGACCTTTTCCATCTTGCCGATGGCGCCGATGTCTCCGCAGGAGAGCTCCTTGACCTCCTCGGCCTTCTTGCCCCGCATCATGTACAGGCGGCCCATCTTCTCCGCGCTGCCGGTGCGGGCGTTCACCAGAGCGGTGTCGGCTGTGACACTGCCGGAGAGGACCTTGACAAAGGAGTACTTGCCGTACTGGTCGGAGACCGTCTTGAACACGAAGGCGCAGGGCACGCCGCCGGGGGCCACCGCGAACTCCTCCTTGGTTCCGTCGGGAGCGGTCCCCTTACGCATATTGCCCTCAGAGGGATTGGGCAGCAGGTCCACAATGTGGTCCATCAGCATCAGAGAGCCCATGGTGTTGACCGCAGAGCCGCAGAACACGGGGAACAGGGACAGATCCCGTACGCCCTGGCGCAGGCCCTGGATCATCTCCACATAGGTGAAGTCCTCACCGGAGAAGAACTTGTCCATGAACTCCTCGCTGGTCTCGGCCACAGACTCCTTCAGGGCGTCGTTGAACTCGGCAATGACCTCGTCCTTGCCCTCAGGGATCTCGATCTCCACCCGTTTGCCGTTCTGCATCTCATAGGCGCGCTTGTTCAGCACATCGATGATGCCGGTCACCCGCTTGTTGTCATCCCAAATGGGGACCACCAGGGGGGCGATCTTGTTGCCGAAGCGCTCACGCAAAGCGTCGAAGGTGGCGTTATAGTCGGAGTTCTCCTCGTCCGTCTTTGAGATATAGATAAAACGGGGCATATCCCGCTCTTCGCAGTACTTCCAGGCCTTCTCCAGGCCCACGCTGATCCCGTCCTTGGCGGAGCAGACAATGATAGCCGCATCGGCCACGGTCAGCGCCTCCATCACCTCGCCGGCAAAGTCAAAGCCGCCCGGGGCGTCCAGCACGTTGATTTTACAGCCCTTGTACTCCAGGGGGGCCACTGCGGTGGAGATGGAAATCTGGCGCTTGATCTCCTCCGGGTCATAGTCGCAGACGGTGTTCCCGTCCGTAGCCTTCCCCATCCGGTCGATGGCGCCGGTCATATAGAGCAGGCTCTCTGTCAACGCGGTCTTGCCGCTTCCTCCGTGGCCCAGCAGGCAGACGTTTCGGATATTTTGTACAGAATAGCTCATAGTCGTTTCCACTCCTTAAGTTTAGAACATTCCGGAACACACGGCGTCGGATCGCTCCGCCCGCCCGTGGTGCGTTCTGTTGGTTATTATAACGTAAAAACGCCGTTCTGGCAACTATTTTTTTGGACTCCATGGCGGCATGTTCCATTCAAAGCGAACTGTATCCCCTGTATTTTCGTATAAAGTGCCCAATTTCAGCGGTTCCCGTCATTTTCACCAACCTTACCATCATTTTCTTTTCAATGACACAAAACAGAAACCGCCGGCAGCCCCGGTCCACACGGAAAACAGAGGCACGGGATCGTCCCTTTGCATTTACCGGAGAACGGCAAAAAGCCCGCAGGCGGACATCCGCCTGCGGGCCAAAACTCTCTTATCCCAGCAGAGCCTCCACCGCCGGGGTATCGGCAGAAACTGCCAGCAGCACGGTGCTTCCCTCCTGCCGCAGGACCGCATCCTCCAGCTTCGGGATCTCTCCGGGGCGGTAGTCCCGGTTGTTCTCGATCTGGCTCTGGAGATAGGACTCCAGGGCGCCCTGAGCGGTCTTTGCGGCGCCGCTGTCCGCAAAGATCAGCAGGGACAGCTCCTCGCAGGTGGCGCCGGCGGAGCGGTAAATAACCCCGTCCGTCAGGTCCTCCCGACTGAGGCCAGCCTCCTCCAGCCCATACAGCGCCCAGGCCGTGTCGCAGTCCAGTTCATCCAGCACGTCGGTGAACGCGCCGCTATCCAGCAGTTCCTGGACCTGCTCCTTGGTATAGCCCGCTTCCCCGCCGCTCTGTCCACCGCAGCCTGCCAGAGCCAGCAGGCACACCGCAGCTGCCGCCAAGCCGAACAGTTTCATCATTTTCACACTGCTCCCTCCTGTCCCGGATATAAGGTCTCATAGTCCACGGTATGGGTCTTGAGATAGTCCAGCCATTTCTCACAGTAGGCCTTGCGCAGATGGACGCCGTCCTTGCTGGCGTCGGCGGGCAGTTTTCCGTCCGCCCCAGTGAATTCCGGGTTCAGATCCAGGAACACCACCTGTTTTTCCTCCGCCGCCTTCCGCATCAGGTCATTGTACACCAGCAGATGCTCATTGGTCAGATAGCTGGGTCCGCCCGACTGGGCGATCACATCCTCGTTCAGAGGAATCAAGCCCTGGATATAAATGACGGCGTTGGGCTGGCAGGCCCGGATGTCGTCAATGGCCTTGCAGTAAGCATCATAGAAGCCCTGGTCATCATAATAGCCCAGTTCGTTGACCCCCAGCGATAGATAGACCTTGCCATACTGCTTCAAGGCCAGGGCCTCCAGCAGGGTATACTTCTGCCCGTCGATGGTCAGCGCCTTTTTCTCCTCCAGCTTGAAGATGGACAGGCCGTTGGAGGTCAGGTTCTCCCCACAGCCGATCCCGCTGTAAATCATAAACCCATCGGTTCGGGAGTCGCCTACAAAGGCGGCGTCCTCAAAATAACTGTTGTCCACCGCCTCCCGCTCCGGCGCGGGCTGGGAGAAGTTATATGGCGCAGCCTCGCCGCTCCCGGACGCTTCCAGGTCCTGGGATCCATCTGCCGTGCCGCTCCCAGAGGCACTGCTCCCCCCGTCCGGCGGGGTGGGAACCGAAGCAGAGCCGCTTCCCACCGGAGCGGAGACATCGGCTCCGGCGCTTCCGCTCCCCTCAGGAGCAGGCGGCTTGGATGTGCAGCCGCTCAGCAGGGCTGCGCTCAATAGAATACCGGCCAGCAGCCGGCGTTTATGTTCAAAGTACATGGAACATTCCTCCAAATTCTCAAGCAATCATTTGACCATTTTCCCCAGCCGCGCCGCCTGTCATCCGCTGTTTTTCTGACTCCCTTGAAAATAGGGGAGCAGAAGGCGCAGTACTGTAGAGGTGAGCATCGCCCCGATGGCCAGGGACGCCGCCATGCCAAAGGTGTTCAGCAGCGTGGACAGAAATTGCTGGGTATCTCCCGCCACACAGTACCGCATGGAGTAATAGATGCCGGAGCCCGGCACCAAAGGAAGCAGCGCCACCTGAAGATAGCCCGTCACAGGACAGCGCCGCACCCGGGCCATCCACTCAGAAAAAACGGTGATGGCCACCGCAGCCAGAAAGGCCGCCACGATGCTCCCCACCCACTGCCGGGCAATCAGATAGAAAAACCAGCCCAGGGCGCCGCCGAAGCCGCAGATCAGGATCCCGGCTCCCTGGATATTATATACCAGCCCAAAGCCCACACAGGCCAAAAAGGCCCACAGTGAGGGCATCAGCAGATCCGCCAACAGTTCCATAGTGCCTCCTAGTTTCCGATGGCCAGCGAGACCATCACGCCCAGCGCAATGGCGGTGGCAGTCAGGATCGACTCCGCCGTCCGGCTCAGGCCAGAGAAAATGTCGCCCACCATGATCTCCCGCATGGCGTTGGTCAGGGCCATTCCGGGCACCAATACCATCAAAGTTCCGATGGTGATAGCCTCCAGCTGGCCGCCTATCTTCATGTGTACCAAAACCAGAGCCAGAAGCGAGGCGATGGCCGCCCCGATCAGGGTCTGAAACAGGTTGTTAAAGCGTAGGCGCGGGCTGGCCCACAGCATCCAGACTCCCACCGCCAGGCCGCACAGGCCGCCGCACAGGGTATCCAGCAGCGTCCCGCCGTAAAACGCGGTAAAAAAGGCCGCAGCTGCCGCATAACCCAGCAGCAGGACCCGGGTCGGGTAGGATCTGTGGTCCTGCCCCAGCTTTCCCACCAGCTCCGCAGCCTCCGGCAGCGGAGGGACCTCCCGGCACAGCCGGCGGCATAGCTCGTTGCACCGCTCCAGCAGCTCAATATCCGTTCCGTGGGGCGGAACACGCCGCATCTGTGTGATGGGATGTCCCGACGGCGTATTGACGCTGACAATGAGGCAGCTGGGCAGGGCAAACACCTGGGGCTGGAGCCCGTACGCCGTCAACAGCCGAAGGACAGACTCCTCCACGCGGTAGATCTCCGCGCCGCTGAGTACCAATTTATATCCCAATTCCGTGCCCAGATTGAGCAGGGCGTCATAATCCATTCCATCCGCCTCCCGGAATCAGGATACCACGTTTCCGCAAAATGACAAGCAACAATTTCATTACAAAATTCGGCAGATTTCTGCCCATTCTTCGCCCTTTTATCCAATAGACAAGCAGTAAGCCCTCCCGCTCTCCACTCCGCGTCCGTCGCCTCCTTTCCCTTCCGTCTGGGCGCCCGGCGGCTGCCGCCGTACAGGCCGACCGGTTCGTGGCCGGTTTGGCAGACATTACAATAGACGCGGCGCCGGACCAAAAGGTTTCCGGCGCCGCATTTTTTATTCTTTTTTCGACTCCGTGGGACAGGCCTCCCGGCGAAGGAGCGCCACCCCGATGGGCGAGGGCCCGGTGTGGACCCCGATGGTCACCCCGATGTGGAAGGGGCACTCATACCGGGTGGGCCAGCCTCTCTGCTCCAGTTCCTCAAACAGCTGGTCCGTAAACACCCGGTACTCCTCCTCATCCAGACCGCAGCCGGTCACCACATAGTATTGTGACAGGTCCAGCCCCTCTCGCTCCACATAGCGGCAGAAGAGCTCCCGCACCCGCTGCATGGACCGCTTCCGGCCCTGGGCGATGCCGTCGGAGATCAGCCCGCCGTCCCGGTAGCCGATCAGCGGCTTTACATGGAGGAGCGAACCGGCCGCCGCCGCCGCCCGGCCCACACGTCCGCCGTGTTTCAAATACTCCAGGTCATTTGTCGTAAAGAAAATACGCCCTGTTTTCCGATTGGACTCCAGCTGAGCGGCCGCGGCCGCCAGAGATACCCCCGCGTCCCGCAGATGGACCGCCTCCAGCACCAGAACGCCCTGGAGCACGGTGGCCAGCTGGGAGTCCAGCACGCAGATCTCCGCATGGGGAAAGTCCTCCAGCAGCAGCGACCGGGCATTCCGGGCAGCCTGGAAGGACCCGCTGAATGGGGCGTTCAAGCAGACGCACAGCACCGCTTCCCCCCGCTCCACCATGGGACGAAAGACCGTCAAATAGTCCTCCACCGTGGGCATAGAGGTCCGGGGAAACACGCCGGGCCGGTCAGCCATCTGCTGATAAAATTCCCGGTTGGTAATGTCCCGCTCCTCCCGGTAATAGGTCTCACCGTCAAAGGAGACATAGAAGGAGACCAGCGTCACCCCCAGCCGCTCCGCCCGCTCCCGCCCCAGGTCACAGGAGCTGTCGCTCACGATCTGAAATCTTGCCATGTTGGATCTCTCCTCGCCCGGCGGGGGCCCGCCGCACAGGCTCCGCCCCCCGCGCTCGTTCTGTTTTATTCTCATACAGAATAGTATACTCTTTCACCCCAAAAAGCAATCCGCGGGGGCGGAAGTTCACAAGATGTTCAAAATTGAACCTCACCTCCTGCAAAAAAGCCGCCGTGGGCGGGCTCCCACGGCGGCCGGCATAGATCAGGCTGGTAAGTTTTTTCTCTTTACAGGGCAGACAGGCCATAGCTGTTGGCCAGGGCGTCGATCCGCTTTCCCGCCCGGCACATGGCGCAGCTCTCCGGGGCGTAGGTGGCATATCCCGGGATGTCCTCCGGCGTGAAGAGGCTGTAAATCGGGACCCCCTCCATCTCCTCCAGGGTGCTGAACACCGCGGCGATCCCCTGCACCCTGCCGCCGTAATACTGCGCGCACTCCACCACGCGGCGGATGCTCTTGCCCGAGTTGACGGTGGAGATCAGCAGGAGCACATTCCGGCCGGCTACCATGGGGATCAGGTTGTCCCGGAAGAGCAGCTGTCCGTTGGAGTCGTACTCCGGGGTGATGACGTTGATGTTTTTGTCGCTGTTCACTGCGAAGAGGGTGTTTTTCGCCAGGTGGCGGGCCAGAAAAGCGCCCAGCACCTCGCTCCCGTCCAGGCAAACGATGGTGTCCACGCCCTTCTCGTATGCATAGCGCTGGGCCAGCGTGACCGCCGCCTCCCGGGCCATGGTGTGCTCATGCTTCATGCGTGTGATGTCGATATAGTGGTTATTGTGGGAGTGGCGCGTAGCAAAATGTCCCGCGATCACAGACACCTCAAGCTTTGGGTTCAGTCTCGAACGGATGGTCGTTCCTTTCATAATCCCGCCTCCTATTCGTCATAGTTGCCAACTCTCCATATCTATATTATACTATTTCTTGTTTGAAAAATCAACGCATCCCGCACATACACCGGAGCAAAAATTTTTTCTCCGCCGGAAATGAAACCGGGCGCCCTGTGCGTCTAATAGGTGAAACAAAACTGTGGAAGGAGGGCTCAGCCTTGAAGGAAGCGGAATACGCCCAGCGGGCCATGGCGGAAAAGGAGCGGCTGTACCGCACCGCCCTGCTCTATCTGGGAGGCGAGGCCGCCGCCCTGGACACGGTGGACGAGGCGGTCTACCGGGGCCTGCTGGCCTGCGGCCGCCTGCGCCAGCCCGAGTTTTTCTCCACCTGGCTCACCCGGATCCTGCTGAACGCCTGCGCCGATGAGCTGCGCCGCCGCCGGCGGGAGGCCGCCTTCGCCCATCCCCCTGAGACCGCCGCCCCGGACTACGACTCCCTTCCCCTGCGGGACGCGGTGGCCCGCCTCCCCCAGGAGCTGCGGTCGGTGGTGGTGCTGCGCTATTTTTCCGGCTATACCCTGGCGGAGACGGCGGAGATCCTCTCTCTGCCGCCGGGGACTGTGTCCACCCGCCAGCGGAAGGCCCTGGCCCTGCTCCGTCTGGAGCTGTGTGAGGAGGTGTGACCATGGACCGGAAGCAAGAATATGATGCCCTGACCCAGGAGCTCCGGCAGACGCCCCCCGCCCTGGATGGGACCCTGGACCGGGCCCTGGACCGGCGGCGGGCCCGCCGGAGGAAGCTGCGGCCCCTGCGCTCCCTGGCGGCGGCGGCGGCGATCTTTGTCCTGCTGGTCAATGTCAGCACCCCCTTCGCTCAGGCCTGCACCCACATCCCCGTGCTGAGCTGGCTGGCCCAGGCGGTGTGCTTCTCCCACAGCCTGTCCTCCGCAGTGGAGCACGACTGGGTGCAAAAGGTGGACCAGACCCAGAGCGACAGCTGCTATACCCTCACGCTGGAGGACCTGATCGTGGACCAGAAGCAGATACACCTCTTTTATACCCTGGCCTGGGAGGATCCCAGCTGTGAATACGCCATGGTCTATGTGGACGGCGGACGCCTCTCTCCCCGGCCCTCCGTCCTGTCGGACAGTGTGAACGGACCACAGGACGCCGGACACATCGTACTGGACTACCGAGAGGAGCAGGTACCGGACCGTCTGGACCTGGAGCTCACCGTCCACCCCAACGGGGACGGCCCTCCCGCCGCCCGCTTCCGCTTCCAGGTCACGCTGGACCCGGCTCTCACCGCTGCCGGCCAGATCCGGCCGGTGGAGCAGTGGGTGGAGCTGGACGGACAGCAGATCTATGTGGACCGGCTGGAGATCTATCCCACCCACGCCCGGCTGCTGCTGGAGGACCACCCGGACAACACCGCCCGGCTGACCAGCCTGCTGTGCCATCTGGAGGATGAGACGGGGCAACGGTATGAGCGGGAGGGCAGCTTCAGCAGCTTCTCCGACCCGGACAACGGCTTTCTCACCCAGCTCCGGCTGGCCAGCCCCTACTTCCAGCAGCCGGAGCGGCTGACCCTCCGGATCACCGGGGCGGCCTGGCAGGAGCCGGACAAGGCGGAGGTCACGGTGGACCTGGCCTCCGGCACTGCCGCCGGACTTCCGGAGGAGATCCGGCTGACCCGGGTGGATGAGGAGGACGGCCGCACCGTGCTGTACTTCCAGTACCCCGCCCCTCCGGCCCTTCTGCCCCAGCGCTTCTCCTGGTCCTGCCGGTCCCCGGAGGGGGAGTGGCAGGTGACTGAGGGGGGCTCCAGCACTAACCAGGACACCGGACTGGAGACAGAGGACCTGCACCTGATCGATTACCCCTGGGACCAGGTCGCCCTGACCCTCAACTGGACCCGGTTCTCCCCCCTGGACGTCTCTCTGACCCTCCCCGCCGTGGAGTAAGGAGACGCCGCCCGAACCGTCCGCTCTTTGCGGACCGCGTCAAATGCCTCGATACCGGAGCTTCCGGCAAACACGGAGCGGCACAGCGTTGGCTGTGCCGCTCCACTTCTGTGACCACTATTTTGCGGCTGTCCGCTCCGCCTGGGCAAAGGACAACAGCTCATCCCGGTCGTTGGCTGCGCGCTCATCCAGGACCGCATCCAGGCATTTCTGAAGGACAGCCCCGATCTCCCGCCCCCGAAACCCCAAGTCCAGCATATCCGTTCCATTGACCGCCAGGTCCTTCAGGGAGAAGCAGGCCTCTTCCCGAAGGATCTCCTCGACTATGGCGTCCATCGCGTCAAAGACGGCAAGCCTCGGCTTGCAGACAGCCGACTGCCCCCATGTATCCGCCCGGTGAAGCTCAATGAGCTGCCGGGCGGCCTCCTCTCCGTGCTTGCTCAACAGCCTCTTGACCAGCCTTCTGTCCGCCGTGAGCGGCATATCGTGGAAGCGGACAAGGCGCACAATCCGTTCCCTGCCGTCACGGTCAAAGCGGAGCCTGTTCAGGATCTGCTCCGCCATGACAGTGCTCTGTTCCGCGTGTCCGAAAAAATGTCCAACACCGTCTTCCGTCCGTGAAAAGCAGGACGGCTTCCCAATGTCATGGAGCAGCGCCGCCCAGCGCAGGATGGGCTCCGGCGGAGTGTGCTCCACCACCGCTATGGTATGCTCCCAGACGTCCCTATCGTGGTGCGGGTTGTGCTGGTCAAAGCCGAACATGGGCGCAAGCTCCGGGATCGGGACCGCCAACACATCGGAAAAGCCGCGCAAAACAGCCGCCGCACCCTTCCCGCAGAGCATTTTTGTCAGCTCAGACTGGACCCGCTCCGCCGCGATCTCTCTGAGCAGGTCTTTATTTCTGTGGATGGCCGAGGCCGCGGCGTCTTCGATCTTCATTCCGTATACCGAAGCAAAGCGCAGAGCCCGAAGCATCCTCAGGCCATCCTCCCGGAACCTCCGGTCCGGATCTCCCACACAGCGGATCAGCCCTTTCTCAATGTCTGCCCGGCCTCCGGAAAAATCAATGACTCCGGCCTTTGGGTGATACGCCAGGGCGTTCATCGTGAAGTCCCGGCGCGCCAGGTCCTCCTTCAAGCTGCGGGTAAAGCGGACCCCATCCGGGTGCCGGTGGTCCAGATAGTCGCCATCCACGCGGTAGGTCGTGATCTCCAGCGGGATGCGTCCGATCACCACGGTCACAGTGCCGTGCTTCAGGCCGGTCTCGATCAGCCGGAAGCCGGCAAAGACCTCCTTGACCTGCTCCGGCAGGGCATTTGTGGCAATGTCCCAGTCCTTGGCGGGGCTGTTGTCTCTCACAAAATCGCGGACCGCCCCGCCGACCAGATAGGCCTCATATCCAGCTGCCTCCAGCAGCTCCAGCGCGGTGTTCACCTGAGGCGCCAGCTTCATCCTCCAAACATCTCCAACGCAGTGAGGAACAGCCTGTTGAGCTCCTCCCAGTCCCTGCTCACTTCTCTCGGGTACCGCTCCGCCAGAGCCCGCACCTCCACAATGCTCGCCTCCAGATATTCGCCGAGGACGCCGATCCTTGGGATCGTTTTCACCTCAGGGGCACGCACCTTGAGGTCCAGCAGCGGTTCCCGGATCAACGCTTCCACACTCATCCTCTCCTTTGTATGTTTTTTCTGCCGGGCGGACGGCCCTCTATCCCCTCCCGTCCCGGGGACAGGAGATCTCCACCATCTCCTCGATCATGTGGTGGAGCGCCTGGGCCTGGGCGGTATCCGCTGCCCGGTAGTATACCTCTTTCCCCTCCCGGCGGCTGACCAGCAGGTGGCTGGAGCGCAACAGACGCAGATGGTGGGCCACCGCCGGAGGCGTCATCTCCACGATGGCTGACAGCTCGGTCCCGCAGGCCTCGCAGTGGCACAGCAGCCAAAAGATCCGCAGGCGGCTGGCGTCGCTGAGCTGCTTGAACAGGACGGATACCGTTTGAAGCTCCTCTACCCGGGGGATATGCTCTGGCGGAAGGGACTCCGGCCGGTTGGGACGCTGACAGTCTGACATGGTGCATTCTCCTCTCTTTTGCACCAGTATACCACGCTCCCACCGGTTTGCAAACAGGAAGACGGCACTCTGTTCCCCCATCGTGAATGAATGTTTCCCATTCAAAAAAATACTGCGGACCACTTGACTTCCGCCACACCTGCGTGTATGATAGAAGCACAAACGATTAAGCAATCTTTTAATAATCAGAGAGGAGAGCACCTAATATGAAAAAGACCTACCAGATCGAAGTGGACTGCGCCAACTGCGCCAACCTGATGGAGGAGGCCGCGAAAAAGACCGCCGGCGTCCAGAACGCCGTGGTCAACTTTATGACCCAGAAGATGATCGTGGAGTTTTCTGAGGGGCAGGACCCCAAGGCCGTCATGCAGGCCGTTCTGAAGGCGTGCAAGAAGGTAGAGCCTGACTGCGAGATCGCGCTGTAAGGCCCAATGCCGCGCCCCGAAAACCTGCGGGTGGAGGGGCGCGTTTTCTCCCCCAACAATTCAACATATACTTAATTATCGTTTTTGGAAGGAGGCTTTCCTGTGAACAGAAAGCAGAAGAAAATGCTCGTCCGAATCGTGCTCGCGGCGGCCATGGTGATCTGCCTGGGGCTTCTCCCGGTCCAGGGTCTGCTCCGGCTGGCGCTCTACCTCACCACCTATCTGGTGATTGGCTATGACATTCTGAGAAAGGCCGGCAGGGGGATCTTGAACCGGCAGGTCTTTGATGAAAACTTCCTGATGGCGGTCGCTACCGTGGGCGCCTTCGCCCTGGCCATCTATACCCGCAGCGGGGACTACACCGAGGCCATTGCCGTCATGCTGTTCTATCAGATCGGCGAGCTGTTCCAGAGTTATGCCGTTGGTAAGAGCCGTAAGAACATCAGTGCCCTCATGGATATCCGCCCCGACTATGCCAATGTAGAACGAAATGGAAAGCTGGAGCAGGTAGATCCCGACGAGGTATCAATCGGCAGCATGATCGTGGTCCAGCCCGGCGAAAAGGTCCCTCTGGACGGCGAGGTCATCGAGGGCAGCTCCACACTGAACACCAGCGCCCTCACCGGCGAGAGCCTGCCCCGGGAGATCCAGGCCGGTGAGGCGGTCATCAGCGGCTGCATCAATATGACCGGCGTGCTGAAGATCCGCACCACCAAGGAGTTCGGCGAGTCCACGGTCTCCAAGATTTTGGATCTGGTGGAAAATGCCAGCTCCCGTAAGTCCAAATCCGAGGACTTCATTTCCAAGTTTGCACGAATCTATACCCCTGCTGTCTGTTATGCAGCGTTAGCATTGGCCATCCTGCCGCCGCTGGGACAGCTGCTGCTTCTGGGCGCGGCCCCCGCCTGGGGAACCTGGCTCTACCGCGCCCTCACCTTTCTGGTCATCAGCTGCCCCTGTGCCCTGGTCATCAGCATCCCCCTGAGCTTTTTTGCCGGTCTGGGCGGGGCCAGCA
>OGHO01003006.1_pt1 | contig 11881 bp, 7 predicted proteins | sample 1571421 | NCBI WGS metagenome assembly OGHO01 (sample SAMEA2581937, study PRJEB24529) | metagenome | biome: Human gut stool | place: China | collected 2011
AGCCTGTTGGTGCTGTACCGGCTGCTGTGCGTATATTTCTCCAGTGGCGGGGTCTCTCCAGCCCTGAGTGCCGCCCTGAACAGTCTGACCTGTCTGACCAGTGGGCTTAGTAAGGCTTACTCTCGAATTTTCGTCCATATATACCTCCACAAACCAGCTCCCGGGTTTCAGGGAGCACGATAATTTCCATACTACAAGTTTATTTTACCACACAACATGTGATTTGTTAATATGATTTCACTACATTTTCACACTCTGCGGGAATTTTGGGCATTATCGCCAAAACTCTGGTCGGTTTTTCTTACAATACACCGAAAAACAGCGCTCCCGCTGTCCGGCGGGAGCGCATATATCTAAGCACTGATGTGATTTATTCCGCTGCGTAGAACGTATAAACCATCTTTATCATATCCCCGTAGGTGAAGTCTGCCTTTGCGTTGAGCTTGTTTCCGCTTACAGCGCCCATTGCGTATGCTATAGCGTAATAGCCAACATTCTTATCGGTGTCCTTAACGTCGCTGAACGGAGACTTGTAGATGCCCTTCAGCTCCGGAATGGCGTCGCCTGCTACAGACTTTGTGAAGATCACCAGTGCGTCGCCGCGGGTCAGCTTCTTGCTTTCTTCGTCGGTATTTACGCCCATGAGCTGCTCGAATACTGCGGAATCGGCGGTGTCGTTCTCGCTGAACTTTTCAGTGGAGATGAGGTATCCGTGATCGTCCAGTGCCTTCGCCATCTTCAGTATCTTCTTGTCCTTTATGCCGGAGAGGTCGTTCGCAGCATCGGAAGCATACTGCCAGTCGTACACCGGCTCGCCGGTAGTCGCGTCAACGTAAACGTCGGAATCGGTGCCGTATACGAGCACGGTCTTGGTTTTCTTATCGGTAAATCTTGCGAGATAGTAGAGGTTCAGGTCGTTGTTTTCCCAGAACTTCTGCATTACCATATCGGTGCTGAGCATTCTGGAGGAATCTGGAAGCTTAACGTCAGTATAGCTGTAGCTGTAGTTAGTCAGCTTCATATCTGCATTAAGGCCTACGCTGATAGAATCTCCGCTGACCAGTATGTCGCTGGAGTATCTGTCCCAGGAATGGCTGCTTCCGTTATAGAATGTTTTGTTGTTCTGGTCTGTCCAGGAGTAATCAGTGGAAGGATTGCCCTTGTATTCCACAAAGCGGTCGCCGGCGTAGGTCTTTGCGATCTCCTCGGCGAGTTTGTCAGCCTTATCGAGGTCATATGAACTGGATCTGCTGTCACGGGTATCCCAGAAATAATAGCTCATTATCTGACCGCTTTCCGCGTCAACGGTGATGTTGACCTCCTGCCAGTTCTGGCTTGGTTCTACTGCCGGAACGCTTACAGAACCGTCCTCCTCGACTATCTCCTCGTAAACGTAGTCGTTCTCGTCGGGAACGTAGCTGGAGAAGTTCGCGGTGTAGTAATACTTGTCCTTACCGGTAAAGCTTACCTTGTAAAGGTCAGATGAAACAAGCTCCATATCAGTGGAATAGGTCAGCCACTTATCCGCCTGCATGAGCTTTATTACAGCTTCGCTGCTTGCGTAGGGGAGCTTCTTATCAAGCTCTGCCTGCTCCTGCTCGGTGAACTGATAGCCGCCTTCTTCGCCGCTGCCCTTTCCGGTGTCCATGTCGGCGACTGCATCTTCGGTTTCGTTGCTGCCGTCATAGTAGCCGTCGGCGCTGAAATCACTCTTTTTGCCGGTGAACGCGTTTATCTCGCCGTACTGGCCCTGGCGGTATACCAGTCTTGCGGTCACTTTTTTGGTCTGCCAGTCGTAATCAAACTCATACTGCGGGGTGAGCTGTATCATCTCAGCGTACTTCTGCTTTGCCTTGTCAAGTGAGATAGCGGATTTGCTGTCCCTGAAAGACGCATTGACATGCCAGCTCATGTGGAAGCCTATGATATCGCCGGTGTCCTTGTCTAGCACTATGGAGCCGCGGTCGTTGCTGACCGGTACGCCGTTCTTGGTTCTTACGAAAGAGAACTGCGCTTTGCTGCCGTACATGGTGATGTTAAGGCTGTCACGGTCGATGGAGATAACGTCGGCAACCGTCGGATTCAGCTTCTTGACCGCTGCCTGAGCCTTCTTGTAGAGCGCGTCGCCGGTGAGCTTTGCAAAGTGGCTGTCGGCATTCTTGGACGAATACATGGAGCTGTCGAAATAGGACAGTATCAGACTTCCGCATACGGTTACTGATACTTCCCTGTATTCGTCTGCGTCGGCAGGGGTGCTCCATGTGAGGTTGTAGGTGGTGGTCTTGTAATTTTCAGAGGTGTTGTAGCTGAATTCGGTCAGCTCCTCCGGAATGTCAAGGCGGGTCTTTGCTATCGTTATTGCGGAAGCGAGGGCTTCGCTGTTCTGTCCGTCTGCGAGTGCGCAGATACTGGTCGATGTGAGCGCGGTAACTGCCGCCATGCTCATTGCAAGTATTCTTCTTTTCATGGTGAAACCTCCCTTGGGTGTTTGATTAATACTCCGGACTGTCTGTATCCGGCGCGTTTTGGCTTTGGATCTCCCGGGCGTTCGACCCGTTCTGTCTATAAAACAAAGTTCCCCATAAAAAGGTTGCAAGTTTTTTTATATTTTGGTTTTTGCCAGGAATGCTTTAGCCCGGTTTACAAGCAGCCGGTCGTTGTCGTAGTTCAGCACCGCCCCTGCCTGACCTATCTCGACCCAGCGCACATCGGCTATTTCTTCTTCCTGGCGTTCGCATTCGAACGTTACCGCCCGGGCAAGGAAGTACACTACTTCCTTGGTTATGTCCCGGCGTGGGTTGAATACCACTACCTGGCGGAACGACGGGTCGTCTATTGATACGTCGATGTTCGTTTCTTCTTTTATCTCGCGGATTGCTGTCTGCATTTCGTTCTCGCCGGGCTCCATGTGACCCTTCGGGAACGACCAGCAGCCGGATCTTACATGCTTTATCAGCAGGATCTCTGTGTTCCCGTGGCGCTTTCTGTATACTATTGCACCGCAGGATTTCTCGTGATTCATGCCCCGTTTGTCCTTTCCTCTTATACTATATATAATATAACGATATCTCTTGTCCCGGATTCTCCGGGCGCTTTTACTATTTCTATACTATTATAACACATATCCGGACGTTTGTCACCATATATTTTTGCAAACCCGCATTCTTATGCAGATGGAGTTTACGATGTGAAAAAACATGGACGTTTCATTGTCTTAAACTAACAAACTTATAAAACGCAACATTGTTGATTTTTGTTAAGAATGACGACAAATTCACAGGTTTGATTTTTAGTGATTTTTACAAAAAGAAAACGTTTAAATTACAGATTTTTACAGAAACTCGGCTTTTAATCGAATGATTACAAATTGGTTACAAATGAGATTTGTGAAACTTCAACAAAATTATGAACTTCCGTTCGTTTGACACTGACAAGGAAAAGGGCTATAATACAAACCATCGAAGCGAAAAGCTCCGTGCGGCCTTTTGTGCTGCTTTCAAAAAAGAGAACGATCAGAAGCCGACTTCCGCCTTAGCGGAGGGTAGATAGATAACAGGCTTCGAAATGCAAAGCTCTGTTGGGGACAGTGCGTTTTGCTTCAGTTTAGGGCTTTCCCCAAAGCCTGACGCTGTACGGAAGTTACACCCGCATTCCGGCACCTGCCGGATACGGGGAGATTGCCGGGAGGGCATGAGTAACTACTCAGGAGGCAAATATGAAACCACAGATGATAAACGCCAAGATGAACAAGCTGGATCTCAGAAGCAGGCTCGTCAAGGCGGCTATGTTCGCAGCCACGATATTTATGGTGGCAGTTATGACAGGTTCGATCTACTTCAAGGATCGGGTCTACATTACGGATAACGGCGTTACAAGAGAACTCATGACGTCTGAATCCGATGTTTACGCTATACTGAAGCTCGGCAACTACCAGCTCAGCAGCAATGACAAGGTATCCTACGAGGAAGTCAGCAGCAACACCGCCTACATCACCATTTATCGCGCGTTCGACGTGAACGTCACCGCTGACGGAGAAACAAAGGCAGTTCCGATGATAGAAGGAACCGTTGCGGATGTCCTTGAGAAGGCAGGAATCACTCTCGGCGAATACGACGAGCTTTCCTGCGAACTCACCGACCGTGCTTACAAGGACATGGACATCACCGTGACCCGCGTTGAGTACGTCACCCGCGAAAGCACTTCTGATATCGCTTACGACACGGAATACACCGACAACTGCAACCTCGCCATAGGCACAGAGAATGTTGTCACCGCCGGAGTTAACGGCAAGTGCGTATACACCGTCAAGGAAAAGTACGTAGACGGCAAGCTGACAAGCCAGGAGCTTATCAGCGAAAAGACCACCGCAGAGCCTGTTACCCAGGTCGTCGAGCGCGGCACGGCTTCCGCTGTTCCGTATTCCAAGACTTCCGACCCCGAGGCTGTGAAGCTGGTAAACGGCATTCCGGAGAACTACACACGCGTTCTTTCGGGTAAGTCCACCGCGTACACCGCGGGCTACGGAGCGCGCACTGCAAGCGGCAGAGCCGCCGAGATAGGCACCTGCGCCGTAAATCCGAACGTTATCCCTTACGGGAGCAAGCTTTACATCGTATCCCACGACGGCAGAAAGGTATACGGCTACGCCGTTGCCGCTGATACCGGTCTTGGTCTGATGGACGGCACCGTGCTAGTCGACCTTTATTTCGGCAGCATGGCGGATCATTATTACGATAGCTGCGCATGGGGCGCTGTTCAGGTTGATATTTACGTTCTCGAGGAAGGGAACGGCTGATAAAAAGGCTGCGGATCCGCAGCCTTTTTAAATTATAGACATTATAAGCCCGGGAGGCTCGCTGCTTCCCGGGCTGTGTTTTATTTGTAGAGGCTGCCGTAAGCTGCGCAGGCTCTGTAATCGGCGCCTTCAAGGTCGGTGGTGCCGAATGCGCTCCATGCGTGCGGGCGGAACAGGCGGTCGTCAGAGAGGTTGTGCAGTGATACCGGTATCCTCAGCATGCTTGCCAGGGTGACGAGATCCTCGCCGATGTGGCCGTATACGAAGCAGCCGTGATTTGCGCCCCAGTTTGCCATGACGTTGTAAACGTCGGAAACGGCTACCTTATCGGGAACCGTGATGGGGGCGAACCATGTGGAAGGCCATGTCGGGTCCGTTCTGCCGAGGAGGGTCTTGTTTACGTCCTCGGGGAGCTCCACTGTGTAGCCTTCGATTATCTGTATTGTCGGACCGAGGTGCTTTACGTAATTCACGCGGGCGAAGGTGCAGGGCATAACTCCCTGTGTGGAGTAGCTGGAGGAGAATCCGCCGCCGCGGAAGTATCCGAGGTTTGCGCAGGGCCAGGTCGTTGCATTCAGGCATGCGTCGATGTCCTTTTCGGTCATGTCCCACCAGGGCTTCATTACGCTCTCGCCGTTCTCGTCCTTTACTGCGCCGGTTCCGTCCAGCGCTGCCGCGCCGGAGTTTATCAGATGGATAAATCCGTTTGCCGCCTTGCCGTTTGGAGTCCAGCCAGTCACGCGCTTCACGGAATCAGGAGACCAGTATGTGCGCACGTCTGCGAATACCGCTGCGCGTCCGGTCAGCAGGTGCAGGAACATAAGGGTAGTTCCGTTGAGCGTGTCGTTTTCCGTTGCAAAGGGGATAGGCTCGCGTGCGCCGTTCCAGTCGAAGGTGGTGTTAAGTATAGCTTCTGTGAAATCAGCATTGGGCATGAAGTCCGTCCACATTCTCTGACCCTGGAATCCGCCCAGTGCGGCGTTCCTGCCCTTGGATTCCTCAAGCCAGCCCATTTCTGCGAGCTTCGGGTTGCCCTTGAGGATATCGCGGATTATGCAGGTCATCTTCGCGATGAACTCCCAGTTCTCCTCCTTTTCCTTTGCGGAGAGTACCGGGCGCATGTAGGTCATGCCCGGGGTGGGGTTAATGTCTACGCCCTCGGGGCATTTCTCCTTTATCCAGGCGAGCGCCTTCTTGTACTCGGCTTCATCGTATATCCCCAGCTTTTCGCGGCGGATTATCTCGGTCATATCGACCCACTCGGGGTGTATACCGAGGTAATCGCGGAAGAATTCCTCGTTGCAGTAGGCTCCGGCAATACCCATAGCCTGTGAACCGATATTAACGTAGCTCTTGTTCTTCATGTCGCCGACAGCCGCTGCACAGCGTGCAAACCGCAGTATCTTTTCTTCAACGTCGGAGGGTATAACAGTATCGTCGGCGTCCTTTACGTCGTGCCCGTAGATGGAGAAGCAGGGCATGCCGATCTGCGCGTATGCGGAGTTCGCCGCTGCGAGGAACACCGCGCCGGGGCGCTCGGTTCCATTGAAGCCCCACACTGCCTTGATGGTGTTCGGATTCTCGTCGATGACCTGGGTGACGTAGCACCAGCAGGGTGTTACCGTGAGGGTCGCCACGATGTTTTCAGTGGCGAATTTGTCGGCGCAGGCTGCGCTTTCTGCGATTCCGCCGATGGTGGTGTCCGCGATGACGCACTCCATGGGTTCGCCGCTTGCGTGGCGTACTTTACTGCTGATGAGCTCCGCCGCCGCCTTTGCCATGTTCATGGTCTGGACTTCAAGGCTTTCGCGTATTCCGAACTGTCTGCCGTCAATGACGGGTCTGATTCCGATTTTTGATAACATTGGTACTGTTCCTTTCAGATTTCTCCGGTAAACGGCCATGCGTTTACATTGCTTCATGTACAATTATACCAAAAACTTTTCCTGAAATCAAGGAGTTTTTCGGAAAACATATAAAAACATGCGCAAAAAAGTCTGATTGATTGAAAACTTTATATATGACTAGTGGGGGAAAACTCTTACTTTCCCCCACACCCATTTAGTTGTTTTGGTTTCGCGCCTACGTGCAGAGTTGCCGTGCTTCGCACGGAGGTTTCGCCCTTGTCGCCCGATAAAATGGAACCCTGGTCGCTGAATTATGGTTTCTCGACGGTCTTAAGCTGAACCTGAACGATGCCGCTTGTATTGTCAATCCTCGCCTAGTTTCAGCGCCTTGTTGATGTTTATTTTGCGTATTATGCCGCCAAGCACTGCAAAGCCGCCAATCAGCATTATCGCTATTATCACGTACATCTTTATATAGTCGCCGGGATCTCCCTGCACGCGGAACGGCGGTACCTGGTCGGCTGCGTCGTACATCGTGCGGAACATCGGTACAAACATGTCGCTTGCAATACCGCCTATTACAAATCCCATCGCGATCGACACCAGGCTCACAAGAAGCTGCTCCCAGCCCAGCGTTGAGATGACTTCGCGGAACGTAACGCCCATCGCACGCAATACGCCGAACTGCAATGTCCTGGAGCGTATGGAGATTATCCAGTATATCAGGAAGCCTATGACCGTCATCAGCATTATTACGACAAAGCCGAGGGTCAGCGCGCCGTTCATTCCCTGGAGCGCCGGGTCGGTCTTTTCTTCAATGAGCATCTGGCTGCTGTCCTGGATACGCTGTATCTTCAGGTTCTTTGCCGATATGTCGGCGTAGAGCTGCTCGCTTGTCGCGCCGTCCTGGAGTTTCAGCCATATCTGGTAAGGCTGAAGCTCGGTCAGCTTACGGATATAGTTGTAATTGCATACCAGGAAGTCTTTAGTCGCTGTCTCGCCGGTGCGGGAGTCTACTTCCACCTGCTCGGTGGGGTCAAGCCCCGGCCAGTAATCTACGAATGCAAGCACTGTCAGGTCTATTGAGTCGTTTCCGCTCAGTTTTACCGATATCGTGTCGCCGAGCTGCACGCCCTTTTCCTCCCAGCCCCTGGACGCAAGCACGCCCGCCTTGTAGTCCACAAGGGCGGAGCAGTAGTTCCACCAGTGAACAGGAAGCAGGTCGCTTCTGAACCATGCGGTCTGTGAAAATTTGCCCGGCTCTATCGCCATAAGAGTGGGGTCTACGTCGGAGCGCTGACCGTTGTATGTCGCGCGAACGTCGGTGCGGAGCACTCTTGTGGCGGTCTCAACGCCGGAGAGATTCTGGAAGTCGTCCATGTCTATTTCAACATAGCTGGTCTCGTCCTCGACGTTTTCAAGCCGCCAGTAGGCGTCTATCACTACGTCGGCTCCGTTGGAGTAGTAGATGCGGTCGGACTTGCTGTTGTTTATCGCCCGGGCTGTATTCGCTGAGAATATTCCAAGCGCGAATGTCACGGACAGGAACAGCATGAGGAAGCGCTCCCTGCCGCCCTGTGAGCGTGCTACGGAGGTTATCGCGATGTACTGCGGGACTGTCCAGAAACGTTTTCCTATATAATAGACAAGCCGGAGAACGTAGGGGTAAACTCTTATAAAGAGAAGCCCCGCGCCCATGATGAACATTGTCGAGAAAACAAAATACAGCGGGTTTATCGTGCCGTCGGAGACATAGGTGCCGTCTGCGAAAAGGCGCTTTATGCTCCGCGCCGTGAAGAAGTACCACACCAGTGAGCCGCCGAGCAGTATCACGTCGATACAGAGCTTTTCCCACAGGGACATTTTTACTACCCGCGCCTTGCTCTGCTTGTACTTTACTATAGAGAGCTTGGAGGCGGGGATTATCGGGAGCATGGTGGTGATGAAGAATATCACCACGGCAAGCAGCGCATAGATGAATGCGTCAAGGCTGAGCTTCACGGAAAGCCCGGTGCGGTTCACGAATTCCAGGAATCCGTTTGATACGCCCAGGAAGCTGCACAGGAGCATTCCTATGAACGGAGCGGCTATGAACGTCACAAGTCCGAGCACGCCTGCTTCCATCGCGTATATCGCGAATATCTGACCGGAGGAGGCTCCGCGGCTCTTGAATACCGCGATTTCGTTCTTCTCCTGCTCAACGTTTAGCTGGGATACCATGAACAGGTAGAATGCAAGCATTACTATCGTCGGTATCTGGAGTATCCAGAGCATGGATTTCAGGTTTGCGGCGCGCACCGCGTATTCCGACAGGATATCGTTTATTCCCATTGAAAAGCGGAGGTCGTTCGCGGGGTATATGGTGAAATCCTCGTCTATGGTCTTGGTTATGGAACTGAGGTCGTTCAGGTCCATCTTCTGATAATCAAAGGAGTATCGGATATCCGCAGAGCCTAGCGTTGTTACGCCGGTGTCGAGGTAATCGCCTAGGAAAGTGTCATAGTCGATGAGAAATGCGTTGAGATACGGCTCCATCGTTTCTGACCAGTAGCTGTCGTTTTCGCTCGACTGCCGGAATACTCCGGATACTGTTACGTACAGCGGCTCGGCGGAGGTGTAGAAACTATTCTGTATCTCGTATGTTCCGCCGCAGGATATTCCCAGGGTCTTGAGGCACTCCTCGTTGCATATGACCTGGAATGTTCCGTCGGGCTGCTGACCAGGAGCGTACATTCTGCCCTCTATGAAGGTTACGTGATCCTCAAGCCCGGTCATTCCTATGACCTTGACGCGGGCGGTCTTGCCTGTGGTGAGGTACATGTAATCATCATAGATGATTATCTTTTTATTTGCCTGGGGCATGTCTATCCTGGAAGTGCGGTCGTCTACGAGTTCCGTCATTTCCTGGACCGCAGAGCGGCGCTGGGCGTTATCCGCCTTTATCGGCACCGATTTCGTTACGACATATTCGCCGGGATACTCGCCGGTCTCCTGCTGGTACGCCTGCATGTCCTTTATAAGTATGCGCTGGAGAGATGAGTCCATGTAAATGGGCACGGTGCTCATCATTCCTGCCGCAAGCAGAAATCCGATGAACAGGCACAGCACCATCCAGCGGGTGCTTCGCATTTTTCTGAATAATAGTGTTAACACAGCGTACCTCCGTCAGCGTACTACAACTCGGTCGCCTGCATTCAGCCCGGTGAGTATCTCGGCTTCGGTGGCGTTGTTTATTCCTACAGTTACGTCGACTTCTTTCTTGGTGTCGTTTTCGTCGAGTATGGTTACATAGGTGCGGTCGCCGTCGGTTTTTACCAGGGTTTTGGATATTACTACAGCGTTCTCATGACGCGCGAACACTGCGGTTATATCCGCGGTCTGTCCTACGGTCAGGAATGAGGGCGTTCCGTCTGTGAATTCACAGTATATCGACGAAGTATCCTTCATCACCGCGGGGAAGTCGTCGTAAAGTCCTTCCTTTACATCGGTGGGAGTTTTGGAAACGCAGCCGGAGTAATCTTCGCCGTCTACCGTAATGGTGACCTCTTCGCCCAGCGGGAAGCTTTTCATATTGGAAGAACTATACTGTATACAGAGCTGCGAAGGGTCAACTATCTTTATTATAGTCTTATATGCGGTCACTGTCGTTCCGGGGTCCATATCCTGCACGAAGCAGACTTCACCGGTCATTCCCGCATATATGCGGGAGTTGTTGAGCTGGCGCTCGTACTCGGTCAGGGTGTTCTGCTCCATTTCGAGGGTCAGTCGTGCTTCTGCCGTTCCGGACGAGTTGTAGGCAATCTGAGCCTTCTGGACGATCAACAGCTGCTGCTTATACAAATAGTCAAGGTCGCCGACGTCAAGCTCGGCAAGAAGGTCACCCTCTTCAACATGCTGCCCGGCGGTTACATAAATCGTCTTCAGGGTTCCGCCGCTTTCAGGGAAGCTGGCGTTATACTGAGATTTGCAGAATACGTAGCCGGTCGCAACGGTCTTGTCCTCTATTGTTTTTTGCTTGGCTGTGTAGGTGGAGTAGGCTATGTCCTCGATCGCAACGGTCGGCGGTTCGAGGAGTTCTTCCTCGGCAGGGAAAAAAAAGCAGCCGGTCATACCGGTCATTGAAATAATAAGCGCTGCGGACATTATAATCTTATGTTTCATGATAATACCTCAATATATAAAGAAATACAATATTACTATAACATAAAGCGGGGAAAAAGGCTATAGGTTTACGAGAATTTGTGTAAAAATATATAAAAAAGAATTAGTTGTTTGTGAAAAAGCGCGAGTAAAGTAAGTAAAAGAGTGTAAAAAGGGGTGTGCAGCAGTGCATGTTGCTGTATATTGTTGAAAAACAGTTAAATATATAGGACATAAGTAACGAATGAAAAAAACTTTTCAAAAAAGTGTTGACTTTTGCCGGTGAAGGTGATATAATAGACAAGCACTCGAGATGAGGGCACAGCGAAAGCGAAAAGGTCACAAAAAACTTTGAAAAAAATTTTGAAAATCTCTTGACAAACGAGAGACAATGTGATATAATATAAAAGCTTTCGAAAAGGAAGTCGCTTCTTTTGAAAGAACCAAGATGGTTTGAAAAAAACTTTGAAAAAAAGTTTGAAAAATCTCTTGACAAACTCGAAAAGATGTGATATAATAACAAAGTCGTCTGAGAGATTAGAAAGACAGAGTTAAGAAAAGCTCCTTGAAAATTGAACAATACAGAACGAATTAACATTACCTTGTCGATTCCTTGACAGAAATGTCGAGGTTGAGAGAATGAGTAAATTCTGGATAAACACAGATTGCGTTAATTAAATTAACGTTAGCGTTTATCTGAACCAAGATTAGAATGCTCGAAAGAGCGTTTTGATACAAACTTTAAAGAGTTTGATCCTGGCTCAGGACGAACGCTGGCGGCACGCCTAACACATGCAAGTCGAGCGGAGATTGAGAGCTTGCTCTCATGATCAGCGGCGGACGGGTGAGTAACACGTGAGCAACCTGCCTTTCAGAGGGGGACAACAGTTGGAAACGACTGCTAATACCGCATAACATTGCCGAACGGCATCGTTTGGCAATCAAAGGAGCAATCCGCTGAAAGATGGGCTCGCGTCTGATTAGATAGTTGGTGAGGTAACGGCTCACCAAGTCGACGATCAGTAGCCGGACTGAGAGGTTGATCGGCCACATTGGGACTGAGACACGGCCCAGACTCCTACGGGAGGCAGCAGTGGGG
>OGHO01003019.1_pt1 | contig 11820 bp, 11 predicted proteins | sample 1571421 | NCBI WGS metagenome assembly OGHO01 (sample SAMEA2581937, study PRJEB24529) | metagenome | biome: Human gut stool | place: China | collected 2011
CAGATTTGATTTTATAGAATGAAAGAATACAAAAGATTCTTTCACTTTTTCGTTCTCAAATAGGCAAAACCACAATTTTATAAACGTTAAGACCTCGCTACTAAATACGGGGTCTTAATTAATTTAACCACATTTGACGATTACGTTTTTGGTCCAGGATTCTTCAATTTTCGTTTTACTATCGTAAGCGTCAAATATAATATGAGTTAAAAAGAACGAGAGCAGACAAAATTTTGCCTGCTCTCGTTCTTTATTTCTGGAAGTAATAACGGAGGAAAAAAGACAAGAGCCGAGACGTTCTTGTCCTTTGTGGAAAAGCCCCGACAAGTCGGATAACCCCGCCCTCGCCGGTATCTTTTCGACACTCCTTTTTATAGTCAGTATGACTACCTGCAAACGTACTACATAATAAATCCTTTTTGCTAGAACTGTATGCTTTGGAATAAACTTCTACATGATAACATTCCAGGCGGACCAGGATCGGATTCTGTTCCTGATCGGGACGGGTAGCGCCGCCGTGGGAGCCAAGTGGATATTCTTGGCTACATTTCTGCACACCTTGGCAGTGCGTATGAAAGCCCTGGCCCAGACCACCCTGCTGTACCAGGTGGTGAGTTTCTTGCGGTGGTGCGTCTCCGCCTTTGTGCTGGAGTTTCCCTTCTCCTAGAAGGCGGCACAGTCCCTTCTGTCCTAGCTGGCGTGTGTACGACATCCGTCCCCCGTCCGATTCTTATCCCATACTCACATATTGCAAAGTGGAAAGATCGGCCACAAAATTATGGAGCGTATAATCGATCTTGATAGAAAACAGAACGCCTACTTTTCGCAGACGTTCCATTTGAAGTTACAGGACTTCACTTTTGTATTGATTTCCGCAGCCGGCATATTCTTTCCGCCTTGTCCCGCTCTTTCCACAAACGAGCCAGAGCAGAAAAGAATTTTCCCTTTCTACTCATTCCACCTTCATCATGCGATACCCAACTCCGATATGGGTCTGGATATACTGGGGCGAGCCGGGCTCCTGCTCCAGCTTTTTTCTCAGGGTCGCCATAAAGACCCGCAGGGAAGCGATGTCGTTCTCCCAGCTCCTTCCCCAGATCTGCTGGGTGATGAAGGTATGGGTCAGGACCTTGCCTACATTCCTGCACAGCAGGCACAGCAGCTTGTACTCGCTGGGGGTCAGATGGAGCTCCTTTCCATCTAAAAACGCGCATCCGGCCGCGTAGTCCACCCTCAGCTTCCCATTGGTAAAGATGGCGTCTGCATTGACCGCTCCGGATTGCGCGTCCAGACGGCGCTGAGTGACCCGCAGACGGGCCAGCAGCTCCTCCACCGAAAAGGGCTTGGTGAGGTAGTCATCGGCGCCGGCGTCCAGGGCGTCGATCTTGTCGGTGTCCTCACTCCGGGCACTGATGACGATGATGGGCAGATTGGACCAGGAGCGCACCCGGCGGATGACCTCCACGCCATCAAGATCCGGCAGGCCCAGGTCCAGCAGGATCACATCCGGATTATGAGACGAGGCCTCTAAAACAGCGGACTCGCCATTGGCCGCGGTCAAGTAGCGGTAGTCGTGGGCTTTTAGCGTGGTCGTGATCAGATTGCGGACGGCGGTGTCATCCTCAACCACCAAGATCAAAGGCTTATTCATGCAATTCTACCTCCCCTGTGGGTACAGAAAATGTGAAGATGGCTCCGTGGGGGCTGCGATCTGAGATTGTGATCTCTCCGCCGTGGGCATTGACGATCGACTTGCACAGGGCCAGGCCGAGCCCCATGCTGCGGCGGCTGTCAGCGACCGGATCGGAGGCGCTGTAAAACATATCAAAGATATGGGGCTTTGCCTGCTCCGGGACCCCCGGCCCGGTATCGGAAACAGAGACCTGGATCCAGCTCCCCCGCCGCTCCCATGTCACATCGATCTCTGTTCCGGGCGGCGTGTACTTGATGGCGTTGTTGATCAGATTGATGAGGACCTGGACGATCAGCTTGGCGTCGATCTGCGCCAGCAGATAGTCTTCGCTGTTCTGCACGTGCAGCTCATATTGCGTGCGTCTGCGGTCAACGTGCCGCAGCGCTTCCGCAACCACTTCATCGATCAGCTCTGTGGAAATATGCAGGTTCATCCCGCCATCCTCCAGCCTGCTGACAGACAGCAGATTTTCCACCAGGTCGATCAGCCACATGGCGTCGTCATAGATGTCCGTGCACATCCGCTCCTTGGTCTCGGCGTCGAACAAATTTCCGTTGGAGAGCAAATTGCTGGCATTTCCTGAGATCGAGGTCAGGGGAGTGCGCAGGTCGTGGGAGATGGACCGAAGCAGATTGGCCCGCAGCTGTTCATTTTTCGCCAGAACAGCGGCGGCCTCCTTCTCCTCCAGATTCTTTTGGTTTTCCAGGGCGAGGGCACATTCCCCCAGGACAGAGAGCAGGATGCTGGTCTCGAAGGAGTCCAGAGGACTGTCCGCCGCGGCGATCCCCATAACCCCGTACACCAGGTCGCCGGCCCGAATAGACAGATAGGTACAGCAGGCGTCCGAAAGGGTCTCGGTCCCCGCGCCCGCCCGCTTGTTGTTGGTGACGACCCATTGTGCCACAGCCATTTCCTTGGCCGTGGTATAACGGGCGGCGGAAGCGGCGCCCGGATCCGCCGGAAAGACCTCCGGCTCCAGCAGTTTGCTGTTTTCAACGGGATATACGATCATGTCGCGCTGAAAGATCTTTAACAGCTGCTTGGCTGTGACGGAGAAGATCTCCTTTGAAGAACCGGCCTTTTGAAGGTTCTGATCCGTTTCAAACAGCAGCTTGGTGCGCCAAGCCACCTCTGCCGACCGTTTCGCGTGCAGCTTAAGCCTGGAGGCCAGGGAGCCGGTCATCAGCGAGGCCAGGAACATGACCAGAAAGGTGACCGGGTAGCCGCTGTCATAGGCGTGCAGGGAAAGGCGGGGGACAGTAAAGAAGAAGTTGAAGGTCAGAACACCGGCAATGGATGCGATCAGGCTGCAAACAGAGCCTCTGGTGGACACTGATACCAGCATGACGCCCAGGATATAAAGGGTGATGATATTGGCCTCTGTAAAGCCCCAGCTGTAAAATAAAAATCCGACCAGTGTGGTCAGGACGAGGATCATCACGCTTTTCAGCAGATCCAGGACCGATATGGCCGGCAGGTGAGAGGGGGCCCAATGCCAGGCGGAAAAGCGGCTGTTTGTCCCGCCGTCTGGAATGATGTGAATGTCCAGCTCCGGCGTCAACTCGATCAGCCGCTCTGTCAGGGCCGCCTTCCGGAACGGGGAGCGATGGATCCCGCTCCGGCCCAGCACGATTTTAGTGACACCCGCCAAACGGGAGAACTCCGCGATCTGCTCCGCCACATCATCGCCGTAGACCGTTTCGATGGACGCCCCCAGCTGCTGGGCCAGATGCAGGTTGGCCTGGAGTCGTGCTTTATCCTCCCGCGCCATCCATTGAAACGACTTGGTTTCCACAAATAACGCGGTAAATCCGCACCGGAACGCCCCAGCCATCCGGGCCGCTGTGCGAATGATCTTTTCATTGGAGGGCGAGGGAGACAGGCAGACCAAAATGTGGTCATGGGTGCGGTACGCCGCGTGACTGCGCGCAGTCTGGGCAAAATGTGCCGCCCGGTCCGCGCACCGCCGAAGGGCGATCTCACGCAGAGCGCTCAGCTGCACTGTGGTATATCCGGCCAGCAGGTCCCCCTCCTGCCGCTGGAGGAGCCGCTGCCGGAGCCGCTCCGGCTCAATGTCGATGAATTCTACCTGGGCGGCATGGTCAAAGATCCGGTCCGGGATCCGGTCGGGCGCAGAGGCCCCGGTCACGGAGGACACGGCTTCCTGGATGCTTTCGATGTGCGAAATATTCAGCGTGGTATAGACGTCGATCCCTGCCTTCAGCAGCTCCTCAACATCCTGGTAGCGCCTCATGTGCCGGGCTTCCTCCGCGTTCAGGTGGGAAAGCTCATCGATCAGGATCAACTCCGGACGCCGCTTCAGGCAGGCGTCCAGATCCAGCTCCTCCACGGTCCGGCCATTTTTTTGCATTTTCTTCCCGAGCAGCGTCTCAAAACGGGCGGCGGCCGCTGCGGTTTCCGGCCATGGGCCGTGGGAAAGCGCCCCAATGACCGTGTCCGTGCCGGACCGCCGCGCCTGCTCCCCCGCCTGCAGCATCCGGCAGCGCGTTCCCGCTCCCGGAAAATAACTGACAAAGATCGAGAGCCGCCCCTGTTTCTTTACAGGCGATCGTCCCAATGTGTTCCGGTCCACATCAAGCCCTCCCTTCAAACAGCTCTATTATAGCACATTTCAGTCACGGTTGTCCGCAGAGCCGGCGGATCAATTCCAGCGTATCAGGGCGGATCTCGCCGTTGTGCCATAAGAGCCGCTGGCGCACGGAGCCTTGCACCAGAGCGCTGACCTCCACCGCGCCATCTGAAAGCTTGACAGCCTGCGGATACAGTGTGATGTCCCGGTACTGTACGGACTGTATGGCGGTGTGGTCGGACACAAGGGCAAGGTCAACCGAGCCGCGGGCAAGAGCGCCGGCGATCTCCTGCTCTTCCCCAAGGATCAGCGCGCAGCGCAGGCCGGGGCGCTGTCTGCCGAGTTCCTTTAAAGCGGCGGAAATGGCAGGGACAGAATCCAGCTGGGAGGCGGCGATCCTCAACTGGGGTTCCGTTCTTGGCCGGTCCTCCCGGCTCCGCGGCTCTGCCAGCCAATCGTCCAATTTTGACATCAGAAAGTATCCAAAAACAAAGACTGCGGCAAAGCCGCCTACCAGGACCAGAGCCTCCATGTTGATCCCTCCTCCAAAAGAGTGCAGAAGCGTTTCTCCTGATATATCGCATCGAAGTGCTTGGATCCGTTATCCCACTGTGATCCGTTCCTGGGGCAGACGGGCGTTGATGCCCACAGTGTTGGAGAGGGCCGCGAAGATCAGGGTGAGCCCTCCGACCCGGCCAAAGAACATCAGCGCGATCAAAATTAAGTGAGAGAAGCAGCCCAACTGCGGCGTGACGCCCAGGGACAGGCCCACCGTCCCGATGGCGGAGGCCGTCTCAAACAAGCTGGTCAGAACGGGCAGGCCCTCAAGCCGGCTGATGACCAGTCCGCCGCCCAAAAACAGGACCAGATACATCATCATGATGGTGGCGGCCTGCGAAACAGTCTCGCCGGAGATCCGGCGCCGGAAGAAGTGTGGGTCCGCCCTGCGCCGGAACACGGCAAAGGCGCTGGCCAGCAATACCGCCAGAGTGGTTGTCTTCATGCCGCCCGCGGTAGAGCCGGGCGAGCCGCCGATCAGCATCAAAATGGTAATCAGGGACTGGCCCGTCTCACTCATAGCGGTGAGATCCGCCGTATTAAAACCGGCGGTCCTGGGCGTAACGGCTTGGAATACAGACAGCAGGAAGCGTCTCCCCATCGGTTCCCGGGAAAACTCAAAGAAGAAAAAGTAGACTGTGGGGAGCACAATGAGAGCGCCGGTCACCGTCAGGATCACCTTGCTCTGCATCCGGTATTTTTTGAAGCACAGCCGGTTGGTGCGGATGTCCTCCCAGGTCAAAAAGCCGATCCCGCCGACAACAATGAGAAGCGCGATCACGATGGGGACTACGGGGTGCCCCGCATAATCCGTCAGAGATGAAAAGGGGGCCTTCACGCCCATCAGATCGAATCCCGCGTTGCAAAAGGCGGAAATAGAGTGGAACAGCGCGTACCAGGCGCCCCGAAGGACTCCGAATTCCTGAACGAACACCGGGAAGAGGGCGATGGCTCCTATCAGCTCGATGACCAGCGCCGACCTCAAAATAAATGTCGTCAGCCGCACGACCCCGCCCACCTTGGGCGCTGCGATGGCCTCCTGCATCGTGCTGCGCTGCATCAGGCCGATCCTCCGCCCGGACAGGATCGCAAAGGCTCCTCCCACCGTGACAACGCCAAGGCCGCCGATCTGGATCAGCAGAAGGATCACAAGCTGCCCGAAGTTGGACCAGTAGGTCGCGGTATCGTAAAGGATCAGCCCCGTCACGCAGACGGCGGAAGTAGAGGTGAACAGCGCGTCCAGGAATGGGGTGCGGACCCCCTGCTGTGAGGCGATGGGGAGCATGAGCAGGAGGCTCCCCGTTAAAATCACCAGCATGAACCCCAAAATAATGACCCGGAACGGAGACCTGTTGTTCCTTGGAAAAAACTTCCGCATAAGTGCTGCCCCTTCATATACCTTGATCGCTTCTTCACCCCTATTATCCATATTCCATCTAAAGGGAGGATTAATGATTTGATGCGCGTATTAAGATGATATTAAGATGCGGACCCTGCCGCCGCGGGGCGTTTTTGAGGGAAGGGGCGGCTCCGGTCAGAGCGCGCCGGAAAAGACTCCGAGCGGAAACACGATGGCGGCGGTGAACAGACATACGGCGGCCAGAGTGATGAGGGGGATGCCGATGAAGATCACCAGAAATCCCAAAATGTGATGGTGAAATAAAAACCTTTCCATTGCGTTGTCCATTTGGGCCTCTAAGCGGGAGAGCCGTTTCAAAAGCATGACCATAGTGGATTCCTCCTTACAGCTCCTATGATAGCGCGCAGAAGCTAAAACCGGGACAAAGATATATGGAATGAAATTAAGGATAAATAAGGCTCTCTTCCGAAGAAAAAGGGCCGTACAACCTGTGCGTGACAGGCTGTACAGCCGGAGGAGCAAGGAGCGTAAAGGTCAGTTGTTTTCAGTGCTTGTCAGGCCCATCGCCTGGGCAATGTCCAGGTTGACGCCGAGAACATTGACCGTCTCTTCCCCGAAGATCCCCAGAAGTTTCCCCTGCGTGTTGTCCTCCACGATTTGTTTCAGGGTTTCTTGACTCAGACCGGAGGCTTCCGCGATGGCCGGGAGCTGGATCGCGGCGGATGCCGGGGAGATGTGGGGGTCCAGTCCGGAGCCGGAGGCCGTCATCAGGTCGGTGGGAATGTCCTCCCGCTTGACATCCGGATTTGAGGCGAGGAATTTCTCCACATCTGTCCTGACCCGCTGGACCAATGCGGGATTCGAGGGAGCGTAGTTATTGGAGCCGGAGGCCACCCCTGTGAAGGGACTGCCGTCATTGTAATACTGATTTCCTGCCGCATCCTCGTAATAGGTGTTGTAGTGGTAGGCGGAGGGACGTCCCTTCATGAAATAGGGCTTGGTGAATTCCTGTCCAACATATTTGGATCCAACAGCACGGCCATCCGCATAGACCAGACTGCCGCCGGCCTGCTCCGGGAACACTGCCGCGGAGATCCCGGTGAGCAGAACGGGAAATAAAAGGCCGCAGAGAAACAGCAGGATCAGGGTCACGCCGAACGTCTGACGCAGCCCGTGGAAAAACGCGGTATGCTTGGATGCTTCGTTCATGGTAAGGGACCTCCTTAGATGCCCAGCAGCGCCAAAACAGGCGCAATGAGCAGATCGATCAGTTTGATGCCCACAAATGGGGCGATAACGCCGCCCAGGCCGTAGATCAGCATATTTCGCCCAAGCAGCCTGCCGGAGGACATGGGGCGGTATTTGACGCCCTTCATGGCCAGGGGGATCAGACAGGGGATGATGATGGCATTGAAGATCAGCGCGGAGAGAATGGCGCTGTTCTGTGTCGCCAGCCCCATGATGTTCAGCACACCCAGCTGGGGGACCGCCGCCATGAACATGGCGGGGATGATGGCAAAATACTTGGCGATGTCGTTGGCGATGGAGAAGGTGGTCAGGCTGCCCCGGGTGATGAGCAGCTGCTTGCCGATCTCCACCACCTCCAGGATCTTTGTGGGGTCGCTGTCCAGATCCACCATATTGGCGGCCTCCTTGGCCGCGGTGGTTCCGGAGTTCATGGCAAGGCCCACATTGGCCTGAGCCAAAGCGGGGGCGTCGTTGGTGCCGTCGCCGGTCATGGCTACGATCTTGCCCTCAGCCTGCTCCTTCTTGATCACGCTGATTTTATCCTCCGGCTTGCACTCGGCGATAAAGCCGTCCACGCCGGCCTCCTTTGCAATGGTGGCGGCGGTGAGAGGGTTATCGCCGGTGCACATGATGGTTTTAATGCCGATGGCCCGCAGGCGCTCAAAGCGCTCCGCCATGCCGGGCTTCACCGTGTCCTTCAGGTAAATGACGCCCAGGATCCTGTCGTCTTCGCACACCACCAGCGGCGTGCCGCCCAGAGAGGAGACCTGCTCCACAATGGTGTGGAGATCAGGGGGGATGCTGCCGCCCTGTGTCTTGACATACTGTTCAATGGCATCCGACGCGCCCTTGCGGACCACCCTGCCGTCCGGCAGGTCCACGCCGCTCATGCGGGTCTGGGCCGTAAATTCGATGAACGCGGAGCCGGGGACCTCCTGGCTGTCATCCCCCATGCGCCGGGCCAGCTCCAGGGTGGATTTGCCCTCCGGCGTGTCGTCGTGGAGGCTGGTCAGCGCGGCGCAGCGGAGCAGCTCCTTGCGGTCAACCCCTTCTACCGGCAGGAAGTCCGCCGCCAGCCGGTTGCCGAAGGTGATGGTGCCTGTCTTGTCCAGGATCATCGTATCCACGTCGCCGCAGGCCTCCACCGCCTTGCCGGACATGGCGATCACATTGAACCGGGTGACCCGGTCCATGCCGGCGATGCCGATGGCGGAGAGCAGTCCGCCGATGGTGGTGGGGATCAGACAGACCATCAGGGCGATCAGGGTGGACAGAGGCAGCCGGACCCCGCAGTATTGGCCGATGGGGTACAGGGTGACGATCACGATCAGGAAAATGATGGTCAGGGAGATCAGCAGGGTGTTCAGCGCGATCTCGTTGGGGGTCTTTTTCCGGGACGCGCCCTCCACCAGTGCGATCATCCGGTCCAGAAAGCTGTTGCCGGGGTCGGAGGTGATGCGGATCTTCAGCCAGTCGGACACCACGGTGGTGCCGCCGGTGACGGAGGCGAAGTCGCCGCCGGACTCGCGGAGCACGGGGGCGGACTCGCCGGTGATGGCGGACTCATCCACGCTGGCGGTGCCCTCGATGACCTCGCCGTCGCCGGGGATGATCTCTCCGGCCGTTACCATGACCACATCGCCCTTTCTCAGCTCGCTGGAGGAGACGACGCGCTCCTCGCCGTTTTCGTCCAGACGGCGGGCCCGGGTGTCCTTCTGCGTCTTTTTCAGGCTGGCGGCCTGGGCCTTTCCCCGGCCCTCCGCCACAGACTCGGCAAAGTTGGCAAAGAGCACCGTGACCAGCAGGATGACGGCGACGACCAGGTTGTAGGCGCGCAGGCCGCCATCCGTCTCGCCGAACAATCCCGGTACGATGGCCAGCAGCAGGGTAATGAAAAAGCCGATCTCCACCACAAACATGACGGGATTTTTGATCATATACCGGGGATCCAGTTTTTTGACCGCTCCAGGGAGGGCCTTCTTCAGGATCTCCGGCGTCAGCAGTTTTTTATTTTGTTTCTTGCTCATATTGAACAGTCCTCCTCAGCCCCAAAGCGTCAGGTGCTCGGCGATGGGGCCCAGAGCCAGCGCCGGGAAGAAGGTCAGCGCGGCAAAGATGTAGACCACAAATACCAGGATCACAGAAAAACTGACTGTGCCGGTTTTCAGCGTCCCGGCAGACTCGTTTACACGGTTTTTCTTCATCAGCGAGCCTGCGATGGCCAGTTGGATCACAATGGGCAGATAGCGCCCCAGGAACATGACCAGCCCGGTGGTGATATTCCAGAAGTATGTATTGTCCGCCAGTCCCTCAAAGCCGGAGCCGTTGTTGGCGGCGGAGGAGGCGTATTCATACAGCACCTGGGTCAGGCCGTGAAAGCCCGGGTTTGTGATCCCCGCCTGTCCGGCAGCGGTGGACACCGCCAGGGCGGAGAAGGCCAGGATCAGCAAGGGGTGGATGATGATGGCCAGGGCCGTGAGCTTCATCTCTCTGCCCTCGATCTTTTTGCCCAGATACTCCGGGGTGCGGCCCACCATCAGCCCACAGATAAAGACGGCCAAAATCGCGTACAGGATCATGTTCATCAGGCCAACGCCCTTGCCGCCGAAGACACAGTTGAGCATCATGTGCAGCAGAGGGACCAGCCCGCCCAGGGGTGTCAGGGTGTCGTGCATATTGTTGACGGTCCCGGTGGTAAAGGATGTGGTCACTGTGGTGAACAGCGCGGACTGGGCGACGCCGAAGCGGACCTCCTTGCCCTCCATGCTGCCCATGGACTGGCTGAGACCGGCTTCCGCCAGCGCCGGATTGCCCTGGGACTCGGCCCAGAAGCAAAGCCCCAGGCCCACGGTAAATAGAATACTCATGGCGAGGAAGACGCTGCGCCCCTCTGCTCCGAACAGCCGGGCGGTCACTCCCTCCCGATGGACAGGCAGCGTCTGTTCCGCTTTCCTGCTCTCCTGACGCTCCCGCTGTCCATCGCCGGCCATCTTGCCGAAGGCGATGACACAGGCGCCGGGCAGCAGCATCATGGAATAGAGTTCGATCAGATTGGACAGGATGGTGGGATTCTCCATGGGTGTGCTGGAATTGGCTCCAAAGAAGCCGCCGCCGTTGGTGCCCAAATGCTTGATGATCTCCAGCGCCGCGACCGGGCCGGTGGCCAGCACCTGAAACGTGCCCTCCAGCGTCTCCACCACGATGTTTCCGGAGAAATTCTGCGGCACGCCCTGCCAGACCAAAAGCAGGCCGCCCACCAGAGAGAAGGGCAGGAGCACCCGGGTGGTGATCCGAACCAGGTCGGAAAAGAAGTTGCCCACGTTGTCCTTTGTTTTCCCGGCCAGCCCCCGGATGAAGGCCACGCAGGCGGCGTAGCCGCTGGCGGCGGAGACAAACATCATAAAGGTGATGACCAGCATCTGGCTCAAGTAGCTCAGGCCGGACTCACCGGAGTAGTGCTGTAAGTTCGTATTGGTCATGAAGCTGATGATGGTGTTGAAGGCCAGCGACGGCTCCATGCCTCCGATATGATTGGGGTTGAAGATCCCAATGCTCTGGATCCGCAGGATCAGATAGCCAATGGCGATCATCACGGCGTTGGCGCCGAGCAGGGCCAGCGCGTACTGCCTCCAGTTCATACCCCTGTGCGGGTCAACGCCGCCGGCTTTGTAGATCAGGCCGTCGATCCGGTCAAACACCGGGTCGGCGAAGGTGTGTTTTCCGGCGGCGATGTGATAAAGGTACCGTCCCACCGGAATGACAAGGATCAAATAAATGACCAATGTCAGGACCAGCTGTAACATAAGAAACTCCTCCTAAATGACATCCACAGTCTCAAAAACGCTCCGGATGTGCCAGTGCATAGACCAAATATCCGAACAGCAGTAAAATAATGAGCCCCAATAATAACACGGCGGCCGCCTCCTTTCCGCGACGCTCAGGCTTCCGGATCGTCCAGCTGCTTTTGACACCAGCGGACCAGAAGCCATACCATTCCAAAGCTGACGCCCAGCGTCCCGATCATGGTAAGATCCATCATACCTGAATCCCCTTTCTGACATACGTGTGACGGAAAGCGGCCTGCACCGATTTCCCCATGAGGTTCAGCGCGGCGGCAAGGCCGATCACCCCTCCCGCCATGATCAAACGCAGAAGCCAATACTCTGACATACCATCGATCTCCTTTTGTTTCATTCATAGGACACAGATCTGTTTTGCATCCATAGCATACTGTGCTCCGCAATAAATGGGGATTAAGGAACTGAAAACCGCATTAAGAAAAAATAAACGCCGCTCCGCTTATAACAGCGGAGCGGCGAGGCTGTCGAAAAACCCGGCTTATGCCTGATGCATAAGCCGGGTTTTTCGTGT
>OGHO01003022.1_pt1 | contig 11816 bp, 10 predicted proteins | sample 1571421 | NCBI WGS metagenome assembly OGHO01 (sample SAMEA2581937, study PRJEB24529) | metagenome | biome: Human gut stool | place: China | collected 2011
CTCTCTGGTTTCCAGATACGGCTCATCTTGCTTCTTGTAGTAACGGTCAAAGTAGTCCACCAGAGAAATGGCGATAATCTGGCTGTAGGATTTGAATTTCTTTTTATCCATCGTTTGCAGATACTGCCACGCCCGGTTCTGCACATCCTTGTCCAGATTGAAACGAAGATTTGTGCTGCGGATATTCTCACTCATGCTTACTCCTTCCTGCGAAGGCTGGCATGGGCGAGATATTCATATCCCTTAGCAGTCGCACAAATATCATCCAGAATGGTTACACGGGTTTCATCGTACTGCCCGAAGTTTCTGACCAGACAGCCACCACCGCCAACAATATACAGTCGCATCAGTTCCGGATTGTATTCATAGCGGCGGAGTGTGGCGAAAATATCCGCTACATACCTTTTCGCAATGGCAGTGATACAGTCCAGATAAGGCTTGCCGATGTCCGCTGTTCCATAGCGAAGCACCTGCTCAATGGTGACTTCTTCGATTTTGACACCAAAGCTGTCCAGCACGGCATTTTTAGCAGCGATCATACACTGGTTCACACCAAACTTCTCTGTCCAACAACGGCTCTCCACCGCCTTTTTATTGTTGATATAGAGAATGTTCATGGTGCCGTTTCCGATGTCTGCAAGGAGATTGGTTCCCTTGAAATCGCCCAATCTGCTGACAATAGCGGGATAACCTTGAGGGAACAAACTGCATCCGACAAAATGGAGCTTGTACTCCTTACCATTGAAATGGAAAGATACATATTCATTGCGGAGCAGGTAAGTTCGGAAATCTTCACGCTGTTTGCGAACCCAGGTCAGCGGCAGACCGGCAGCCAGATGAACATCTGCTTCACGGATGCCATACGCATTCAGCTCTCTGGCAACTGCCATCAGAGTCAAAAGATAATAGTCCTCATCCATGGCTTTGTCCGGAATAAATTCCTTGTGTCCCTCTCCGATGCGGTAATAGGTGCCGTTGTATTCCAGAATGTTACCGGAGAAAATCGGTTCTGTGTCATAGGCAGTAATGCCGGTAGGGGTGACGGTGTTTGCTGTTTTGATGTTGCCGTAGCCATGATCTACGGCGATAATTTTGATGCTTTTCAGTTCTTTCATTTGCTTAATTCCTCCTCAAAAAATTTGATAGTCATAAAAAATGCCCTCTTTTCAGTAGATTTGCTTTGAAGTGGCACCGGATTTTTGAATTTGGTGCTGTTTTCATTGCAATTTCATTCTACTGGAAAGAGGGCAAAAGCACATTGAGCGTGGATTGAGTGGAAATTGAGCAAAAAAAAGAAGCAGCCACACACCGTAGTGCATGACTGCTATACAAAATCATTTTTCCTTTTATTCTTTTGGCAAATAACTTTTGTCTATTGAAAGATTAACACAAGTTGCTACTGCAATATAGATTACTAAAATAATAGCCTCTAATACCAAAGTATTATACGGACGAGGGTAGAATCCTGCCGCAACACTTACGATAAATCTAATCGGGAAATAAAGTCCCAACCAAGCAGAAATTTTGTAAAACTTTCTACGGAAGTTCTTTGTTTTTTCTGTTGCACTGGATACTTTCTTCTGATACGCATATTCAAACCCGCCAATGGCTGCAACAAACGGCAGGAAACTTAGAAATGCAAAAAACACATTTTGAAGAATGAACATTGTCATAAACTGCATCAAAAGTATCATCACTTCAAGTGTCACCAGATAGATCATAATCTGACCGAGATTATCGTTTTGAACTTCTTTTATCTTCGGCAAGTCATTATCACTTTGGTAATCATCGTTCAGTAAGTAATCTGTTGTAACATCAAACAGCTTGCTAAGTTGAAGAATGTTATTTGCATCAGGCATCGCAGCTCCTGATTCCCAACGAGAAATAGCTTGTCTTGATACATCCAGTTTTTCAGCCAAATCCTCCTGAGACATTCCATTGGACTTTCTCAGTCCTACAATTTTATCAGATAGTTTCATATGAAATCCTCCTTTGCTTGGTGACTTCATTGTACTTAAAATCACTATAATTCACCACCACACCGACTTTGCATATCCGCAACAAGAGTTTACATTGTACTATTTTTCAAGAATTTGCGGGTCAAGAAGGAAATCATAGATATTCACGGTCAAAATACCATAGTTATCATAGTACGGCTGTACAATATCTTTTGTAATAACAATCTTCTTGAAAGAATCGTCTATCTTTCTAAACGGTCTGATTTCCTGAGTACGTTTCGCTTCATCAGGTAATGAATAAGCTGACTGGATATAATATCTGGAAGAACCGAGATTGCATACAAAATCAACTTCCAGCTGTTTACGGGTTACCTTTCCTTCTTGGTCTTTTTCCGCAATAATAACAACACCAACGTCCACGCTGTATCCACGCATACGCAGTTCGTTATAAATCACATTTTCCATGGAATGTGTCTGCTCAAACTGACGGAAGTTAATCCTTGCGTTGCGAAGCCCAAGATCAGAGAAATAGTATTTCTTTGGAGTTTCAATATATGCCTTACCCTTGATGTCATATCTCTGTGCTGATTCAATCAGGAAAGAATCCTCAAAACAATCCAGATATTTCTTGATCGTTTTTGAAGTGATTTTAGATTTTTTTACAGTCTTAAAGGTATTCTTTAACTTCTCAGGATTGGTCAGAGAACCAATAGCAGAGGAAAGGATATTCAGCAGGTCTTCCAGTTCTCCAATATTTTTAATCCGGTTACGTTTGAAAATATCTCGAATATAAATTTCGCTAAACAGGTTTTGCAATGCTGCCGCCTTATCGCTGCTACTTTCACGAAGAACGACCAGCGGGATGCCTCCGTAAAGCATATATTCAGACAATCCCATATACTTGTCGCCTTTGAAAACCGACATAAATTCCGAAAAACTCAGTGGATACATATGGACTTCATCTCCACGTCCGGCAAACTCCGTAACAATATCTTTGGACAGGAATTTTGCATTACTTCCGGTTACGAATACATCCATATTATCTTTGCGAAGATAACCATTCAATACAGATTCAAAGCAGTCCATCAGCTGAACTTCATCCAAAAGCAGATAATACATTCCATCCGTGGTAACTTGGGAACGGATATATGCCATAAATTTCTCCGGATCAACTCCACGTTTTTCTTTTTCAATTTTGATAAGGCTTTCTCCAATCAAATACAGGTCATCTGCGGAATCAAACGCAAAACGAATAATATGGTCAGCAGGGACACCGGACTCTAACAAGTGATTATAGAAAATATTATTCAGCAGATAGGACTTTCCACATCTGCGAATACCTGTAATTACCTTAATCAATCCATTGTTCTTTCTTCTAATCAATTTGTCTAAGTAAAAATCTCTGCGAATCTCCATACGATAACCTCCTTAGGAAAGATTTTTGCAACTTAATACAGTTTTCTGTTCTATATTACCATATCGCAACCTTCAAATCAATATGTATAACCGGTTTTAGGAAAGATTTTTGCAACTTAACACAGTTTTCCGTTCTAAAGCCTATTATATGCTTCAATCAGGATATTATCCCTGTATTCTCTCATTGTTTTATTCTGTTTCAACAAAGGAAAAGCAGCCACACACCGTTAAGTACATGGCTGCCCAAGGCAGTTCTTTATTTAATTTGAGGCTACGACAGACTGCGATTTGAAAAATGATGATTTTATAAACTATATACCCACTAATCCCATTGTAACTTAATCTTGCCATCTGCTTTTTCAAATTTAAGTATTAGATCTATAAATGAGTAAATCCTAAATTTTGCACAAAAGAAAGACACCCTCTGCTGAATGATGTATAATTGAAGTGCGACCAACAACCTACTCATTCAAACAAGGGGGTGCCTATTGCAAACATTATACATCATTCCAATAAGATTTACAATTACTTTAAAGTTCTCAACCTCAACTGTTTTTTATCCGATATTTACCTGCAGCATTTTATGGCTATCATTCTTTCTACCTTTTTGCGTGGATACCGTGGCAAAACAACGGATTTCGCCTTGACCAGCCAACATCATAGAACGATTGTGGCTCACTTCCTGAATCAGGGAAAGTGGAATGATTTCCTTTTTCAGGATGCCCTAAGAAACAGCGTTGCATATTTGATCTACCGGGAGGCGACTATTTCCGGTCAGCCTATCTTTTGCATTGTGGATGATACGATTGCTTCCCATACAAAGCTTTCGTCACAGGCTTTGCATCCAATCGAAGCTGCGTATTTTCATCAATCTCATCTGAAAGGCAGACAGGATTATGGGCACCAGATCGTGTCCGTCATGCTTTCTGCAATGGAATCACTCTGAATTATGCCGTTATTCTGTATGATAAAACAAAATCAAAGATCCAGATCATACAGGATATTGCTGCAGAACTTCCTATTGCACCGATAGTTTCCTACTTCCTTTGTGACAGCTGGTATACTTCAGCCAAAGTCATGGATTGCTTTGCTAAAAAAGGATTCTACACCATAGGGGCTTTAAAAACCAACCGAATCCTCTATCCTTGCGGAATCCGTCAGAAAGCCAGTGCATTTGCCCTTCACTTGCGGAAAACAGATCCAAACATCAGCCTTGTGACCGTTGATAAAAGGCAGTTTTACGTATATCGGTATGAAGGGAATCTGAATGATGTTCCCAATACAGTGGTTCTACTGAGCTATCCAACACCATGTTTTGGGATTCCAAAAGCACTGCGGATCTTTGTTTCAACGAATGCAGCATTATCCACGCAGGAAATCCTGAGACTTTATACCCAACGCTGGCAAATTGAACTGTTTTTCCGACAAAGCAAGAAAAAGCTTGGTCTGGATAAATATCAGCTGCGTTCCCAAAAAGGAATCCAGAGATACTGGCTGATGATGTCATTTGTCCATTATATGTGTTGCACTTGCAAAGGAACCTATATTTTTTTACATATAGAATAACCAACTTCTTCCCAAACAGGATCCTTTAGATAATCTATTGCATCCGAAATAATAATAAGCAAATCCATATAGCATTTGGGTGATGATTCCTCTTTTTTATATAAACTCAAAATATACTCAAAATAGCCATCAATAAAGTTGACAGACCATTTCTGCGACTCACTACCTTTCATGAAATAACACCTACCTTTATAAATTTAGTCCAAAAGAAACCAACGATATCAGCCATGAAACTCCAAAATAAAAAACAAATGACATAATTCCAGCTGTATTAAAAAAAACTACTAATCTACTTTTTTCAGAAATAATTTTTTCTAATAATTTCTTTTTACAATAATACAAATGTAAAAGTATATTCTTCTTACTACAGAGCAATAGCAGGATTAAAAGCATTAAAAAGAGTCCTGCATTTAATAACATGGTTAAAACCATATTCATTGAAAAGGAAAACAATTTATTTTCCCACAAGAAAATCCCCAGATTATGAATAACATGAAAAGTAATAGCATACCATAAATTTCCTGTGAGGCAGACCAAAACACCTGAAAAAAAACCAATCAAAAGAAATATTAATAATAACCCCTGACCATGCATTATAGCAAACAGTATAGTTGTTGCTAAAATTGCAAATCCCTCCCCATAAGACTTCAGCTTAGACCATAGAATTCCCCGAAAAATCCATTCCTCTACCAGAGGTCCCAGTATTACACCTGTGAAAATATCTAAAACACTGTGTAAACTTTTATCATTCATCATTACGATGTCTTGAAATACTTTTGCATACAAAAACAAAAAGAATGCACAAAAAACATGGGATAAAAATATTACAAATGCCGTTAATAAACCTTTTTCCAATACGGATAATTCATATTTGTTTTTAGAATAACATGTATCCAGCAAAGACAACCTTCCCCATTTTTTCATTCCCACCCATACGATACCAGCCCAAAATATATAAAAAGCCATATTTTCAGCAAAAATCGGCATTATTCGCATAAGTATTAGCGAACCCAAATACGCAATCAATAAGATCCATCCTATTTTGCCGGCAATTATTTTTAATTCACATTTCCTTTGTTCGTCCATCGTGCATATATTCTCCATATAAAAATGTCCCATAATTATCCTCCTGGTTTTAATTTGCTCCTTGCAACTTTTAAGCAAAAATTATACTATAACTTATTAAAAAACTCTTCACGTTTCTTTAATGTTCGAATAGCAATCCTGATTAGTTGCAGATATTTTGCTTCTAAATTTCTCTTTCCAGTTAAGCGGTTACAGAGCATGTGGCATATTGAAAGCAAAATGTGTTGTTTTGTCTCAGTTAATGTAGGTGCAAAATACAATGCTTTTTTCAGGAATTGTAACTTTTCTTTTCTTTTTAAATAAATTGACAAACTTTCTTTTAATCGCTCATCAATATTTTCTATAGCTCCCTTATCCAGTTGGAAAAGTATCATTATCTTTTCCGATGTGCAAAGGAAAGTCATGACTTTAGCACTTTTATGAAATCTATAGCGTAGTTTTGTGCAATTTTTCAAATTTGCTCATTTATAGTATTAGAAAATATCTACATTTTTCATCGACAGTCAACATACCGGTTTTTATCTCTGGTGTCAAATCTAATATGGTCTCTTTATTTTCATTTTCTACAATAACATGGATACTTCCTTTTGAGACATCGCCATCCAACTTAAAAGTATATTAACGACTTTCGTTAAATTTTATTACCTTTTTTACATATCCGCTACAAGATGAAAAAGAAACTTCGCATTTATTTTTCCCTCTGAGTGAAACAACAAATAATAAGGCTCGTTTTGCGTTCAAAATCATATATCCGTTGACCCATAAAAAATAAAACAAAACTAACATTGAAATAAATACAATCGCTAATTTCATGAATTCACTCATGCCAACACCTCACAAAATTCAATTTTTCGCATCCAACCACTGTCTACCTAATTGCACCCCAGCCTGAGTATAAGTTTCTAATATGTCCTGCTTCTTTTCTTCAATCAGTTCCGGTTCAGCATCAAACAGCACCTCATAGATAGCCAGAGCGTTCTTAAAGTGTGTGGTAGCTTGCAGCACATCGCCGATTGACAGACAGATATTGCCCATAGCTTCTTGTACAACGGCATAATCACCGGACACATCAGAGTTAGATTCTTTGATGACACGAGACAGCCTTTGTAATGCAGATAACCCGAGGTACGGCTCACCCATATCCGTCAGCAGTACCGCATAATTGGTGATTTGCGGAATACTGTCATGATAAGGCGCCAAGCCGTATTGCTCAAGCAAGTGAATACCCGTTTCCATATGCTGCTTTGCCAGTTCCAACTTACTGGTCTGCTTATACAGACCGCCAAGGTTTGCATGGAGATTCGCTGCAAGAAGGGCGTTCTCTGCGGTCACTTCGGAGATCAGCGTCACAGCTTCTTTTTCCAGCTTGATTGCCTTTTCCGGTTTCTTCTCATTAGCGGCACGGAAGTCCAGAAGCAAAGCACGGTCAGAAACAGAACCAATGGTATTGTCTTTCAGCATAGAAGCCAGTTCTGTCAAAATCAATTCCATTCCAGATTCATAGCCATACTTCTGCATATACGGAAAGGAATCTTCCAAAAACCGGAGATAGGATGCAGTATCGTCATTTTCAATCGAAGTCACGATATTATTGACCGTCTGGAACAACTGTTTGTAATAGGAAACTTCTTCGCCATGCCGTAGACAAAGTTCCTGCAAGCTGTTGAGCAGGGTGTGGCAGTTCCGGACAGAAGGCTTGGTTTCTGTAATTGCTACTTCCTGAATCATCGGATGCAAGGCAATCGAATGACAGGACTTTGTCTGTATGAATCCTTTTTCCACCAGATCGTTGATGGTATTCATATTCCGAAGCATCAACCAGCCTGCAAACACACGGGAACTGATACCGGTTGTCGGTACAAACGCCATGCTCCGCATAATATCCTGTTCATCACCGGCAAGCTGATACAAGGAAAACAATGTATGGATATGGTCATAGTAAGTTGCCTTGCGGCTCTGACCGTCCTTGGTGATGCCGATTTTATCATCAGCATCCAAGGATGTTTTTTCTTCTTTCAGCTTTTCCAGCAAATCCATCGGCTCCAGAATACCCGTTTCAAGCAGTCGAGCTGCCAGTTCTACCGCCAACGTGTGACTGTGAACCGTATCAATGATTTGTTCCAATACACTCTGGTATTTTTCTGCGTCCGAGAAAAAGCAACCGGCAATGGATAATAACGCCTGCTTGCCTGCAATTTCGGTTACTTCCATGGAATCGTAGTTATCAAATCTGCTGCGGGTCGTGAACAACATACGGCAGCGATATTTCATCACAACAGAAAGAGTGCTGTCCTGAGAAGCCGTAGTATTAAAATTATCTACAATAAACAGCGTATCTTCTTTCAATGTACGCAGGAAGCGATTGTGTTTGCGGAAGCGTTCCTGCTCGCTGTCATCCGGAAGGTCATCAGCAAAATCCATATCCGCTATATCCTGCATCAGATTACCGGTATAGGTCAGATACAGAACATTGGTGTATTCCTTGCGGTGCTGCTTTGCATAGGCTTTTGCCAGTTCGCTCTTACCGATACCGGCGATGCCATGAAGAAATACCTTTCCATGCTCCAATAACAATTCGTGAAGCATTTCCAGTTCTTTTTCACGTCCGCAGAAATGTCGGCAAGGCTTTGGTGCTCCTTCATCAGCAATGAAATCACTGAGAATTGGAGAAAGCTTTCCGTCAGCAAGGAGATTCTTTACCTTTGGGTCACGCTTGATAAACTCACGCTCCATGCCGAAGCAAAGAACATCCGCTATAAACGATGCTTCATCCTCTCGGCTATCACAAGGATAGTGCCGGGAGCATTCTTTTTTTACTCGTTCCGAAATGGTATCATCCTGCATTAGCAGTCGGTATACTTCCTGTGCAGCCATAGAACTATCATACATTGAAAGCAGTACATTGTTTTCCAAATCTGCTGCCAGTTTTTCACGATTGCCATCTCTGGAATAAAACTGCGTTATTTTCGGACTGATTTTTGCCTGCCCGGTGAACCAGCGGCAGACCAATGCCATATCAAATGTAATCGTTTCCTTTGTTTGGGTAAACAAGGAGCTAAAAACATCTTCTAACAATGCAGTTTGGTTTGTATCGTAATCGTCGCTGATAAAGCGTCGAACAATGGTCATGACTGAACTGAAATCACATCTTTCCATAAACAGCCCTCCCTTCGAAAAGTAGTCAATTTATGGTCAATTGGCACTCAATGTGCCTTTGACAGTTTCTTGATAGAATGATATCACGAAAGAAGTTCCGAATATCTTACCTTTTATTATAGCATCAATTCCTATTTTTTGAAGTAGCAAAGCGGCTGCAGTAATGTGGTTATAGCGGACAACTTCTCTCTCATAAACTGAAATACCGAGGGAGGTGCGTGGTATCGCAAGAAAGAGTGCTCCAATCAATGTAATTGTCCATTATCCTAAAACAGAACAGGGGAAACGTGAATTGGCAGAGCGAGTAGCCGGTGTCCACGCAGATATGGTCAATCAGTATATCAAAAAATTAAATTGTCCATCCGATCAAAAGGCGGAGTTGCTGGGTGCGGTTATCGCATCCGCAAAAAAGGAAGCAGGTGAGCAAACCGATTAAGGCCCCCTCACCTGCTTTTCTTATGCTTTTATTTTCCCTTTGAAATACTTGTTCCAGGAATTGATGTTCATTCGCTTTTGATGATCTTCCCATGCTCGAAGCAGATTAGGTGAAATTCCCATCAGCCGAGCAAACGGTTTCTTTTTTAGTCCCAAACTTTCACGATATTCTCGTATCATCTTTCCTTGTCCTTTATATAAGAAGCGATTGTAATCATCCAGCAGGTCATCCACCGGTACTCCATATAGCTCTGCCAACTTGTCCACAATCTCCTTTGGATAGTAGTCAACATATCCGACTTCAAAATCTATGTAATGTCCACGGCTGATACCGATCAGCTCTGCAACTTCCTTTTGCATCAGGCCCATGTGATGACGGCACCAACGGAGCCTGTCCGGTACATTGGGAATATCTTCGTAGTTCTGATACTGCTGATTGAACAGCTGTGCTTCCAAGATCTTGCGAGGGGCGATCGGTCGGAAACTATGGATATACATAGGTGCATACCTTACGCAGCCGTCCAAAGCAGAGCAAAGGATATACATATTCTCGGATACCTGTGCCAAAATACGCCATCTCGGTTCTTTTCGGCTCTGGGGATACTGGTTTGGAACCATAAACGCATCCGTGAGAGGATAGCATTCTCGATACATTTCGCCGCATATGTCGCCAACCGCGATCCCCGCTCCGGATGAAACGTATTGACCGCTTTAATGAGCCCGATGGTGCCGATCGACAGGAGATCTTCCATTTCATAATCTGTACCCTGATATTTTCTGGTCACATGCGCCCCCAGCCGTAAATTTCGCTCTATCAGAGTATTGCGTGCCTCATGGTCTCCCTCTTTCATGCGTTCCAGACAGGACCGTTCCTCTCCAGGTGTCAAAGGCTTTGGAAATGTATGCAAAGAAAAAGCCACCCTGAAGCTTACTTACTGATAGTTTATGCTTCGGTGGCTTTTCCAGTGCACCACTTGCTTTTCCGATTTTAGAAAGGACGCTAAAAATCATGCCATCCAGCCGGTTATAAATCCGCTGCGTCTAAAAATATTGATACCTCCTTCTCTTCGCCACCAAAAAGATAACTGACACCGTCACGGACATATATTCCGCCACGATAATTGCACCCCAGATTCCGTTCAGGCCCAGGAGCAGTGGCAGAATGATAACCGATGCACTTTCAAACACAAGAGTACGCAAAAAAGCTATCAGCGCCGAGGTCAGTCCATCTCCCAGCGCCGTAAAAAAGGCGGAACTGAAAATGGAGAAACCGCAGAATAAGAACGAAACCGCATAAATGGAATACGCATGTACCGTCATGTCCAGAAGCCCGGCATCATATCCTACGAAAATAGCTGCCAACGGTGCCGCCATCACCTCGGACAGCAGCAGCATGCTCAGAGACGCTGCCGCGATCAGAACCACACTGCGCTTTAGCAGGTTATTTAACTCCTTTTTATTTCCTGCGCCGTAGTGATAGCTGATAACCGGAGCTACGCCGGTCGCATAACCGATGAAAATCGCAAGGAAAATAAAGTCCACATACATGATGGTTCCGTAAGCTGCGACTCCGTTTTCTCCCGCGTAGCGCATCAGCTGCGCGTTATACAGCATGCCGACAATGGACATGGAAATACTGCTCATCAATTCCGATACACCGTTGGTGCAGGCACGTCTGAGCGCTCCTCCATCCCACTTTGGTCTGCGAAGGCGGAGGCTGCTGCTGTTCTTCCGCAGGAAATAAACCAGCGGTATCGTTCCGCCTATGATCTGTCCCATCGCAGTCGCCATCGCCGCTCCGGCAATTCCCCAATGGAACACCCCCATGAACAGAACATCTCCCGTCATATTGAGCACACCCGAAATGATCGTTACAATCAGCCCCAGCTTCGGCTTCTCCGCCGTCACGGAAAGGCTGCCAAACGCATACTGCAGCATTAAAAACGGAAGCGCCACCAGAATGATCCGTCCATACCGGATGCAGTCCGCCAGCATCCCTCCCTTAGCGCCAAGAAAGGCAGCGATCTGCGGTAAAAACAGAATACTGATAACCGCAATTACCAGACCAGAAACAACGGTCGCAGCGATCAGAAGGGAAAAAATCTCCTGGGCCTTCTCACGCCTGCCCTCGCCCATAATCCGGGCAATCAGGGCACTTCCACCCGTGCCGAACATAAATCCCATGGCACCTACGACCAT
>OGHO01003027.1_pt1 | contig 11807 bp, 8 predicted proteins | sample 1571421 | NCBI WGS metagenome assembly OGHO01 (sample SAMEA2581937, study PRJEB24529) | metagenome | biome: Human gut stool | place: China | collected 2011
GGTCTATGATGGGGTCGGGGGTTTCCAATACCAAACGATTTATCCATGCATCTACCAATGCCAGTCGCTTTTGCTTTTCCTGTTGGCCATCTATTGCCAGTGTAGGTTGTCCTGGACGGTAGCTTACAATAGAGGCGCTGAAAGATAAAGTATCTCCTGATGCTATTGTGAAATATCCATTCTTGTCGGTTGTCATCTCAATGCGATAAGAGCCTTCTACTCCTTTTTGCGGGTTTGTAGATAGTTTGTTTTCCATTACAGGAATCTCTATGGATATAGGGCTTTTGCCGGTATTGATTAAAGTGTAGTTTTCTACCAATGCAGGAAGTTCTGTAGATGGTAAATATTCGCGTATCAACTTGCACTGTCCATACCAGCCGTTGTCATACGAACTTTCTACTGTAAGCATTCCTTTTAAACGGATCTTATTAACCTTTTCACCTGCCATTGTCCGGCCATTTAGGGTAATTACATCTAAAGGATTCCAATCGAACCGTCTCATAAGGCTGGCATGGGTATTGTTGGGAATGGTACGCAGTAACGGCCATATCATACTTTTATTCAATACAAATGCACCGCTTTCATTCACGCCATAACGCAAAACTACGGAAACTTGCTTGCCACTCATTTCAATGTGGTCATTGTGCGGAAGCTGCTTATTTGTTACCCATTCAATACTGCCATCCGGTAACATCTGCCAACGGGGATGCCCATCAGCCCAAGCTGTGACGGAATACGTGGATAGTAGCATCCAAATCGCTAAAAAAGTTGCTTTCATATTATACATAAGTTCATTCTTTGCTAGATTCACAAAATAAAGTAAAATTCCGGGAACACAAGCGTATGTTCCCGAAATTCGTCATATAATTATACTTCTACCTATTTATTATAACCTGGATTCTGTTCCAGTAAATCATTCTTTTGAATTTCATAACGTGGAATAGGAAGCAGATAATTAGCAGGAGTGACGAAATCGCGTTGTTGGATTTCGAATAACTCATATTTCTTGGTTCCATCTGCTTGTTTGGTGATGTTGATTCCATGAAAAGCACCTTTGTCTGTCTTTTCTGCAATTTTCCAACGACGAACATCATAGAAGCGGTGTTCTTCAAATGCTAATTCCACCTTGCGCTCATGCTGGATCTTAGCTAAAAGAGCTTCTCCACTTTCGGTTACATCAGGCAAAATGTCCTTTTTGCCACCCCGTGCTCTTTGACGGATATAGTTTACGTATTCACGCGCTACATCTTCTTTGCCGCAATGATACATTGCTTCTGCATAGTTCAGGTATATTTCTGCCAAGCGACAATATATCCAAGGCTGTTTTCCTTTATCCGACCAGCTATTTACCAGACTTTCATCCATAAACTTACGAATAATATAATGTGTCTTGGAATAATTCCAGGCATCTTTACCAAATTCACTGTCCAGACCACCTGTTTTACCATCACTGTTCACCCAAAATTCAGTTTCAGTGCCTCTGAATGATTGTCCGTCACATACCACGGAAGCATAAAAACGAGGATCACGACCGGCCCAAGGGTCGGAGGTTGCCGAAGCATACAAAGCCGGAGTGGGCATGGTACCGTCTTCCAGTTCATAGCTGTCTACCATTTCCTGTAACACGGCTGTACATGAGTAACCTCCCCAACCGTTGGTACTGTTATACCAATCATACCAATGACCAAACTCTGTGTTATACAGACGCTGGAATATGATTTCCGGACTTTTGGGATTTTGGAATAGCCCTTGATAATCAGGATCCAATGAATAATTTAAAGCGATAACCGCTTCTGCTGCTTTGGCGGCAGCTTCCCATTTCGCTTTGTCATTTGCTGTATTCCACAGGGGGCTGGCAGCATACAATAACATACGCGCTTTCATAGCCAGTGCCGCTCCTTTGGTTGCACGGCCGAAGTTAGCACCTGTGAATTCTTCCGGTAACAAATCTGCTGCTTTTTGGAACTCTGTAACGATGAAGTCTACACACTCTTCATAACTGTTGCGTGCCACCATCATTTCAGGATCTTCCAAGTCAAATAAGCGGGTAATTAAGGGTACGCCACCGTAATTATTTACAAGCTCCATATAGTAGTAGGCTCTGAAAAAAGTAGCTTCGCCTATCAACCAGCTTCGTTTAGGCTCATCTATGGTTTCCACTTTGTCCATATTACTAAAAAAGATGTTGCAATTCTTGATATTGGTGTAATAGTCCGACCAAATATCCAGTCCGCCAATCTGGTCTGGGGTCATGCCACCGGTATTAATTGTCCATGCACTTGCCCAATTAAAGTTTTCCATTGATTCATCGCATACAAATCTCAGTGAGCTACGGCTCCAGCCGTTACGCGGTTTGGTGTAGTTCATCGTTACATAGGATTCTGTAAGATTGGCATCCGTAAAAATACCATCTTCTGTGTATGAATCCAATGGCTCTATGTCCAATACATCGCAAGAGAACATACCACCTAGAAGAAGGGCGAAACATGTACTTTTCAATATTGTTGTTTTCATATTTATTCTTAAACTTAAAGGTTACTAATTAGAAACTGACATTAACTCCGAATGTATAGGTACGTGCTTGAGGATATTTCTGTCCTGTGGAGGTGGCATCAGATTCCGGATCTTGTATCTTGACCTTGTCAAAAGTCAACAAATTTGTTCCGGTCAATACCAGACGCAGGTTCTGAATCTTCAGCTTTTCTACAAATGATTTAGGGAATGTATAAGCCAGTTCTACGTTCTTCAGACGAATAAATGAAGCGTCATAGAGCCAAAAGTCACTCCATCTGGTATTTTCGTAATCATCTTTGTCAAATGCTCTTGGATACTTGGCATTGGGCGTTTCTTCTGCTGAAATCCAACGATTATTATAGAATTCCTTATCCAAATTATAAGAGTAAGGTACAATCATTTGTTCTGCTCTGGCTTGTCCTGTCCATAGCATACTGAATTCCAGTCCTTTCCATCCTATGCCCATGTTCAAACCGTAAACAATCTGTGGAACATTGCCATACTTACTACGGATTCGGTCATTGTCAGTAATAGCATTGTCTCCATCTATATCCACATATTTAATGTCACCCGGTTGTGCATTGGCCAGGTGCGGAGTACCATTCACTTCGTCCCATGTCTGATAAATGCCGTCTGTCTTGTACATTAGCCATGAATCAATGGAATGTCCGGTTCTTCTCTGCCATTCGGGAGTATTGGCGGCTTCATCAAAGAATTTAATCTTGTTCTTGGTAAAAGTAAAGTTACCCGAAACATAATAGTTGAAATCGCTTATACGGTTTCTGTGGCTCAACATCAATTCCACTCCTTGATTACTTACTTCACCAATATTCTGGTCGGGTAATACCAGACCGGTATAAGAAGGGATAGAAGCTTGTTTCGGAGTTAAGATATCCGTACGGTTCTGATAGAAATATTCTACGGTAAATCCTAGTAGACTGTTCCAAAGATTACCATCCAGCGCTATATTTTTAGAGTCCACCTTTTCCCAAGTAATGTTGGGGTTACCAATGCGTCCCGGTACAAATCCTTTATTAATATTGGGAGTTTCACCCAAGATTGCACCATTCTGCATATTGTAAGTGCTGATATACTGAAAAGCATCCACTCTGTCATTTCCTAATTTTCCCCAAGAAGCACGCAACTTTAAGTCATTGATAAATGAAAAGTTATTCTTGATAAAATCTTCCTCACTCAAGCGCCAACCAACAGACAGTCCCGGGAAAGTACCCCAGCGCTTGTTGGAAGCAAAATTCATGGAACCATCATGACGTATGGTAAATTCAAACATATAACGGTCTTTGTATGCATAGTTCAAACGTCCGAAAAAGTTTTGCCGGGCAGTGACATAACCTCTACCCCCGTTTGTTTTCTCCTTATCCGCACCGAAATCCAGATAGTCCGGTCTGTTACTCAGATAATATCCACGCCAACCATAAAAGTTTTCGCCTTCGTATTTACTTTGCTCATAGGCTACGAATGCTCCTATTCGGTGATCATCAAATGTCCGTTGGTAATCCAATTTCAAATGAAATGTCTTGGTCACATTATCATCATGGTCTTGGCGCAGACTGATGTTATTACCATTCATATTGGTAGTTTTCTTAATGTATTCTCCACTGTCGGCATTGTAATTATAGGTATCCCATACATCCCATAATTGTTTCTGTTCACGTGCATGATAGTCAAATGCAGCATAACCTGATAATGAAAGCCCGTCTGTAATCCAAGGTAATTTCAGGTCAAAAGAGAATTTGGAATCAACAAATGTGTCATTCACTCTATTATAGCCGGTTTCTTTTCCTGCTACCAAGATGGCAAGGTTATTACCGTTTGACAAGCCCGGACCCGGTAAACCATTAGGATAATAGTCATATAACCATGGATATGCCATAAATGCTTCCCAAAAAATATCTTCGGTAGAGATTACCGAGTTATTACGCTTTTCTCTGCGGGCTGCCAGATCTACACCTATTTTTAAATTGTTTGTAATTTGGGCATCAATATTGGAACGGACTTGTCCGGTTTGAAAATCTAAGGCAGTGTTTCTATAGTTGGGTTCTTGATAAGAGTAGTCACCTGATACATAGAATTTTGTTTTTTCCGAACCGCCGCTGATACTTAGAGAATGGCGTGTCTGAGGTGCAGCACCACGGAACACTACATCCATCCAGTCTGTATCTCCGTATTGGTCACGGTTAATAGTACCATCCAGATAACCTCCTTTTATATTTTCATACAGAGGAGCCTGTCCATTCCCTTTACGGATTTCATCTGTCCAGGTCATATTTTGGTAAGCATTCATTAAGTCTGGGGTTCGAGTATTCTGTGACAAAGTGAATGATCCGTTGTAAGTAATGGTTGGTTTGTCCGATGTACCACGTTTGGTTGTCACAAGAATTACTCCGTTTGCTGCCTGTGCACCGTAAATCGCAGCTGAAGCATCTTTCAAAACATTAATAGATTCAATATCATTTGGGTTAATTCGTTCCAGACCACCACGGTTGGCAACTCCATCAATAACAATTAAGGGAGAATTATCATTCAAAGAACCCTTACCGCGAATTAAAATATCCGAATAGTCATTACCCGGTTCACCGGAACGGTTGGTTGCAATGACTCCCGGTAATTTACCGGCAAATGTATTGGTTATGTTGGCTGTGCCTGTTGTTTTCAAGTCACTACCTTTTACGGTAGATACAGATCCGGTAACAGTTGCTTTTTTCTGCACACCATATCCCACTACTACTACTTCTTCCAATGCTTGAGTATCCTCACCCAACTGGATTTGTTGGGTGCCCGCAGTTGCTTTTACTTCTATTGGCTGATAACCGATGTATGAAATAACCAAAATAGAACCTACAGGAGCTTCCAACATATAGTTACCGTCAAAATCTGTAATTACTCCATTCGTAGTTCCTTTGACAACAACATTGGCTCCGATTATCGGTTCCCCGGTACTTTTGTCAACCACCACTCCTTTCACTGTCTGATTCTGTTGAGAAACAGAATACGAAGCCATCATTTCACCACTCAAAGATGGAGTAGCAAAAGCTGTCATAGCTCCCAAACTAAGCATTCCCACCAACAGGATATGCTTACTTTTTGAATTAGAATTTAAAGTGTTCATTTAGATTATAGATATTAAGTTTAACAAAACTGTTATTTAATAATTGCCACATAGCCACCGCCATCGTATATATTGATGGTAAGTTTGTCCCCTTGTTTCACCTTACGGCTGCGACGTGCAAAGTCATTGGCATTCAGGTCCACATTCACACCGTCTTCCCAACAAGTCAATGTCTTGTTCCCTTTAATGAAATCAAGGTCTATTTCAAACTTCTGCCCCTTTTCACCGGCCATGCCGCCGATAAACCAGGTATCTCCACTGCGACGGGCCACTACTATGTACTCGCCTACCGAGGCTTTCAGTACACGGGTTTCATCCCATACCACGGGAACTTGAGATAGAAATTCCATACATTCCGGTTCGCGGTAGTAATTGGAGGGAGAATCTGCTAACATCTGTAATGGGCTTTCATAAACCACATACATGCCCAGCTGGTGGCAACGAGTACCTACAGAAGCAGGAAGATTGAAGTTAATCTTATGGTCTTTTTCATGCAGATTGACCATCGCACCGGGGGTATAGTCCATCGGGCCTGCCACCATACGGGTAAAGGGCAGTGTGACATTATGCTTCGGGGTGACAAAGCTGCCCCACTTGTGATTTTCCAATCCCGCAACGCCTTCCGAAGTCAGCACATTGGGGAAGGTACGCAGCCATCCGGTCGGCTTGTAAGCTCCGTGAAAGTCCACCAACATTTTATGGTCTATTGCCATGCGTGCTACTTCATAGTAGAAATCCACCATAGTTTGATCGTCTCGGTTCATAAAGTCCATTTTGATCCCTTTGATGCCCCATTCGTTGAACTTATCAAAAGCTTCATCTATCTTTTCGCGGAAAGGTGCCCAAGATACCCACAGAATCAGATCCACATTCTTCTTCTTTCCGTATGCCACCAATTCTTCCATATTGATTTCGGGAATGACTTTCGTTACATCCCATGCTTCAGACCATCCGTCGTCAATCACCACATATTCAATGCCGTATTTGGAAGCGAAGTCGATATAATATTTATAGGTGTCATTGTTGATGCCACATTTAAAGTCCACACCGGTAAGAATCAGCGCATTATACCAGTCCCATGCAATCTTTCCCGGACGTACCCATGAGAAATCTCCTTCAGCTTCGGGAGCCAGTTTGTATATCAGTTGATTGGTAATGAGGTTGGCATCGTTTTCGGCTACAATCATGGCGCGCCAGGGATAGTTTCTTGTACCGTTTACACGGGCAATATAGTCGGCACGTTTGGTCGGGAAAAGCTGACGATCGTCATTTGCTTTTTCTTCCAAAGAGTACGCGGCAAACTTTCCTGCCAATTCTTGTTTTCCTTGTTTGCGTAGAAACATGCCCGGATAACTTTCCAAATCGGATTCGCTGATAAAAATGCGGGCATTGTCATCTACCTTTATTAATATAGGTGTACTGCAAAAATGGTCTGTACCTATTTCGGACAGTTTCATCGGCTTGAACAACGGTTGCTGTGCGGAAAGCATGCTGCGTTCTTCGGGGAACAAGGTGTTATAATCTTCGGGGAAGCAGTAAGTCACTTCTTCGTTCAGCACTTTCAGAGAGTCGGGAAAATCAGTGTGGAAGCGATAAGCTAATCCGTCATCATATACACGAAAATATAGTTTGTAGTTGTCTGCACTCAGCACCATTTCATTATAATGGTCAATGATCTGTTCGCTTTTTTGGCGCACTACCGGTTTCAATACTTTGTTTTGCGTAAAGCGCTCCACATTCTTCACTTCCATATTTCTTCCGATCACGGTTCCATTGTCGAAGGTCATGGAAATAGGAGATGGGTTCAGAATCATTTTACCATTAAAGGTAACGGAGTAAGTAGTATTTGTTCCTGTTTCCACATTAACGGTGATACGGGAATCCGGGGAGTTGACTGTGTAGTTCTCGGCAAAAGCCAGGCTTCCCCATGCCATCATCAGACACAATAAAGTCTTTTTCATATTCTTGTTTTATAGGTTTAACATTGTGATGGCAAATGTATCGATCTTGTTCAAACGGCTTGGAATGTATTGTTCAAAGTATTAGAAATAGTATACAATGTGATGCTACGATTATACAAATTATTAGCTCTATTGTACATAATGGAATGATAAAGTGTTGATAGATAGATTGTTATGCCTAAATGGGCCTAGAGGCGTTTTAATTGCATGGAAAGCTTTTATTAGGAGGGGATCACGGTAGGGCAATCAAGCTGGTTATGTTTGATAAGAGTACTCAGATATATATTTCTTGTGCATAAAAAGAGGAAATATATGTCTGTTTTGCACGAAATGAAGTGTGCCTCTGTAAAAAAAGGCAGATAATAGGTGATAATTGGGCTTTTTGTATATCTTAGCCGCTTGTTAACTTTCAGAATGTTGTATGTTCTTGATAAATGAAAGCATAAAATGAAAAACACACGCTTATTATTTGTAATTTTGATGCTGTTCTTTGTTTTGCCGCAGATGGTGCATTCGCAAGAAAAGAAAGAAGAGCAACCGGTCTTGGGGCAAGTGAATGGTTTCTTGAGTAAACATGTGAAATTGACTGCTTACGGGCAGTTCGGGTATAGTTATACTGACAAGAAGGACTTGAATGTGAGGCAGGCGGACAATCAGTTCTTTGGACGGTTGGGAATGCTGATTCTGTCCGGTGATGTCACGGATCAGTTGTCGTGGATGGTCCAATATGAGTTGTTTACCTCGCAGTTATTGGAATTATATGCTTGTTATAAACCTTATTCTTTCTTCCAGGTCAAGGTGGGGCAGATGAAGACCTGTTTCACTTTAGAGAATCAGATGTCTCCTTCGGTTTATGAAACGGTAAATTTCAGTCGTGTCATAGAGCGTTTGGCGGGTTTCAATGGGGATATTTGTGGTAATCAGGGAGGTCGCGATATCGGCTTGCAAGTTGGCGGAGAGCTATTCAAGACCTCGTTTGACGATTATTTTATGGAATATCGGTTGGGAGTGTATAATGGTTCCGGACTCAGTATGAAAGATAATAATGATGCGAAGGATTTTGCAGCGTGGCTTACATTCCAGCCCATTAAAGGGCTAAAGGTGGGTACTTCTGCTTATGTGGGAAAACTGAATTATAATTATACCAGTGTAGGTCCTGATGGTGTGGAAACGAATTATAATACAAATATCAAGCGAAACCGTGTGGCACTGAGTGCGTGTTATCAGAATAAGCGATTGACTTGTCGTGGGGAGTATTTATGGGGAGAGGATGATACGGTTAACCGCCGGGGATTCTATGCTTTAGGAGATTGGTTTGCCATCCCTTCCCGATTGGCTCTGGTTGCCAAGCTGGAGCGCTATGAGGCAGATACGGCGGTGTCTGATTCTGAAATGATCTATACGGTGGGAGGGGCTTATCATATCACGGCAAAGACTCGTGTTATGCTGAACTATGTGCATTTTAATTATGAGAGGAGTGCTGCGGTAAATGAGATTTGGGTGATGTTGCAGATAGGATTCTGAGAAAATATGAGACTCTTTCCATTGGGTAATGATGAATTGGTATGTGGTTTTAAGGATTTTGATGTCTCGTATTTGTCCCGGTATAGTTCTTTAAAAAGAATAAAACCACTGAATATCAGTGGCTTTACTTGCTTAAAGTCGGAATGAGGCGACTCGAACGCCCGACCCCTACGTCCCGAACGTAGTGCGCTACCAACTGCGCTACATTCCGCTTTTGTTTTGCGAGTGCAAAGGTAAAGCAAATATTTTAATCGCAAAAGTTTTTTGCAGAAAATTTGCAAAAATTTTGCAGGTTCAAAAAATATGCCTACCTTTGTCACCACAAAAGAGAAACAATGGTGCCATAGCTCAGTTGGTAGAGCAAAGGACTGAAAATCCTTGTGTCCCCGGTTCGATTCCTGGTGGCACCACTTTTAAAAGACTTCAAATTTGGTAAATCCCTGAAAATTAAACATTTCAGGGATTTCCTTTTTCTCCTAATCCCCATATTTTTGGCAAAATTACGCACTTCCGTAGTGCTAAATCGTGGACAATTTTAGTCTCGAAAAAAATGTCCACGAATTGTACCTTAAGTCGTTGATTGTCTTATCGTTTACTTCTTGCTATTCTGCACGATTCAGTAACTTTAAACATTAATTTTTAGAGTATGAAACGACAGACTTTCAACGTGCTGTTCTTCATCCGCAAAACAAGAACAGTAAAATCAGGTGAAACACCTATCATGTTGCGGATAACTATTCAAGGTCAATTGGCTGAAATGCAGCTAAAACGAACCATTAAGCCTGAACTCTGGTCGCAAGCTAAAGAACGGTGTACTGGTAAAGATTCTAAATCTGTAGAAGTAAACCGCTATCTGGAATCGGTAAAATTACGCTTGTATGAGATTCATCGGACTTTGGAAGATGAAAATAAGCTCATTAACCCGATGGAGATTAAGAGGCGTTTTCTCGGACTGGATGAAAAGCACCTGATGTTCTTTAAAGTTTTCCAAGAGCATAACGACAAATGCAGGGAACTGATAAGCAAGGATTATGCAAAGGTCACTATCTCCCGTTTTGATACATGCTTGAAGTATTTTAAAGAAATGCTTCTAAAACAGTACCATCTAAAGGATATTCCGATGAAAGAAATAAATAATGCCATCATTCAGGATTATATTCATTTTTTGAAATCAAAAAAGAATCTGCAAGAGAATACCGTTATCCGCTACATGAAAGTAGTCAAGAAGATTACAAACATGGCTCTTGCAAACGACTGGATAGATAAGAATCCGTTTATGAATATCCATTTCCATGAACAAGAAGTGCATAAGGAGTTTCTAACCAAAGAAGAATTAGAGATTTTACGGACTAAGGTTTTCAATGTGCCACGCTTGGAATTGGTACGTGATATTTTCTTATTCCAGTGTTGGACTGGATTAGCGTTCATAGATGTATCGGAATTGAAGCCTGAACATTTGGTAACAGACAATCAAGGGAACGTCTGGATAAGAAAAGCCCGCCAAAAGACAAAAGTCATGTGTAATATTCCGCTTTTGGATATTCCGTTAGCTATATTGGATAAATACAAAGGCTATCCGCTTTGCGAAAAGAAAGGTACATTATTACCCGTTCCATGCAATCAAAAGGCAAACAGTTATTTGAAGGAAATAGCTGATTTCTGCGGAATTAAGAAGAACCTGACCACGCATACCGGACGTCATACATTTTCGACTGTCGTTACGCTAGCTAACAATGTATCATTGGAAAATGTATCTAAGATGCTCGGTCATACCAATACGAAAATGACACAGCGATACGCAAAAGTATTAGATCAGAGTATTCTTCGAGATATGCAGAATGTACGGGAGAACTTCTCTATTAAAACGACCTAAAGATGAAAAACGGCTACCTAATCCATTCGGACGGTAGCCGTTTCTCCTTCTTCATCGTATTAAAGACTAAAAAGAATAATCTCCTATATCATAGGCTGAACGAAACCTATTTTCTAAAGCCTTCCTAATATCCGATTCACGAAATAGCACTTTGCCCGGCAGTTGAATAAAAGGGAAAATACCATCATCCCGATAATACTGCAAAGTTCTACGGCTGATTTTGAGAATGGAACAAAGTTCTTCACTTGTCAAATATCGTTCACCCTCAAACATGGGTTTATTATTCTTCAATGCATATTCTATATAAGGTAAAGCCCTATCTAACGATTGCAATAATTCTTGGCTATCCTCATTCGTGTACAAATCCATAAGCAATTATTCTTTAGTGGTTACTTTTATTCTACCTGAATCCAATAATTTTTGCACTTCGGCAACCTTATAATATACTTTCTTGCCAACAGTCGAAAAAGAAAGTTTGCCGCTCTCCCGTAAAGACTGTAATATTCGCAGAGAAATATTTAGCGAAGCTGCCAATGTCTTGCCTTCTATCCATTCTTTCTCAATACACATATCAGAGGGAGATAAAGAAGTATTATCTGCTAATGATATAATCTGTTCCAGCCTCTTTCTAAAAGAATCAAAGGAAATTCTTTCTATTGCTACTATATCCATATATAAATCACTTTTCAAAATTCATTTTTTTTTAAATTAAGTTTTTCAGAACTCAATATGAAACATTGACAAAGGTAAGTTCCGCATTTAGCCTGTTCAAGTCCAAGCCTTCGGTTTAGATGAAAATCTTCCT
>OGHO01003036.1_pt1 | contig 11793 bp, 7 predicted proteins | sample 1571421 | NCBI WGS metagenome assembly OGHO01 (sample SAMEA2581937, study PRJEB24529) | metagenome | biome: Human gut stool | place: China | collected 2011
AGGTGTGGTTCAACGGCCACGAGATCGAGAACATGAAGGAGAAGGACTTCCGCAAGATCCGCGGCAACGAGGTTTCCATCATCTTCCAGGATCCTATGACCAGCCTGAACCCGGTGTACACCATCGGCAATCAGATCGTGGAGGTCATCCGCCAGCACACCGATAAGAACAAGCAGGAGGCATGGACACGCGCTAAGGAGCTGCTGGAGCTGGTTGGCATCAACGAGCCCGAAAAGCGCCTGAAGCAGTACCCCCACGAGCTGTCCGGCGGTATGCGCCAGCGTGTGATGATCGCCATTGCACTGGCCTGCGAGCCCAAGCTGCTGATCGCCGACGAGCCTACCACCGCACTGGATGTGACCATTCAGGCACAGATTCTTGAGCTGATGCAGGATCTGCGCAAGAAGCTGGGCATGAGCATTATCATGATCACCCACGATCTGGGCGTTGTGGCTTCCATGTGCGAGAAGATCGCCGTCATGTACGCCGGCCACATCGTGGAGTACGGCACCACCGATGAGATCTTCTACCAGCCGGGTCACGAGTACACCAAGGGGCTGATCAACTCCATCCCCAAGCTGAACACCGCAGAGCACGAGCGCCTTGTGCCCATTGAGGGTACCCCTGTGGATCTGCTGAATCCGCCGGCCGGCTGCCCCTTTGCGCCCCGCTGCAAGAACTGCATGAAGATCTGTCTGAGCAAGATGCCCCCGCGCACCGAGCTCAGCGATACCCACTATACCTACTGCTGGCTGCAGCAGAAGGCTGAATTTGAGAAAGGGGAAAAGGCAGAATGAGTGAACACAAGACGCTGGTTGAAGTCCAGCACCTGCAGCAGTATTTCCCCGCCGGCGGTGTGGGCAAGAACCGCAAGTATGTTCAGGCCGTGGATGACGTAAGCTTTGCCATCCGCAAGGGCGAGACCCTTGGTCTGGTGGGCGAGTCCGGCTGCGGCAAGACCACCACCGGCCGCACCCTGCTGCGCCTGTACGAGCCTACCGGCGGCAAGATCTACTATGACGGCAACCTGCTGTTTGATAAGGAAAACAAGATCGCAGTGGATATGCTGCCCTACCGCCGCCGGATGCAGATCGTTTTCCAGGATCCCTACGCAAGTCTGGATCCCCGTATGACCATTGGCGACATCGTGGGTGAGGGCATTGATATCCATCATCTGGCTGAGAACGAAAAGGATCGCCACGATAAGATCATCGCCCTGCTGGAGCGCGTTGGCCTGAACAGCGAGCACGCAAACCGCTACTGCCACGAGTTCTCCGGCGGTCAGCGTCAGCGCGTGGGCATTGCCCGTGCACTGGCTGTGAACCCCGAGTTCATCGTTTGTGACGAGCCGGTCTCTGCACTGGACGTTTCCATTCAGGCACAGGTCGTCAATATGTTCGAGGATCTGCAGCAGGAGATGGGTCTGACCTACCTGTTCATCGCTCATGACCTGAGCGTTGTCAAGCACATCTCCAACCGCATCGGCGTGATGTATCTGGGCAAGATGGTGGAGCTGGCCGACAGCTACGAGCTGATCGCCCACAGCATCCACCCCTACACCCGTAGCCTGATTTCCGCTATTCCGGTGGCAGACCCCATCACTGCCCGCCAGTCCAAGCGCATCGTGCTGCAGGGCGATGTGCCCAGCCCCCTGAACCCGCCGTCTGGCTGCCGTTTCCGCACCCGCTGCCCCTATGCAGACGAACAGTGTGCCAACGAGGTGCCCGAGTTCAAGGAGGTCTCCACCGGCCACTGGGCAGCTTGCCATCACCTTGACCGCGTGAAGTGAGAACACTTTACTTTGATAAAAGATGAAAATAATTCAACTGTGCGCTGAAATGTTGTCACAAAATGGTTACAGTTTTGTAATCAGGCTTGTAACCAAAGTGTAAATCCACTATAATCATTCGTGTTCCTCCGGTGTACAATTTGCACCGGATCGAATATAGAGGCGGCTGGGGTTACCTGGCACACTCAAAATTTGATATAAGGGAAGGATAGTATTATGAAACGCATTTCTCGTCGTAATTTCCTCAAGGTTGCAGGTGTGGGCGCCGCTGCTCTGGGTCTGGCAGCCTGTGGCGGCAGCAAGTCCGGTTCTACCGCAACCTCCGGCACTGCTTCTTCCGCTGCTGGTTCTTCTACCGGCAGCATCAATACCGCTGGCTTCACCGTCCAGTATGGTTCTAACCCCGAGACTCTGGACCCCGCTCTGAACAGCGCTGTGGATGGCGGCAACACCGTCATCACCGTCTTCGAGACCCTGCTGATCATCAACGAGAACAACGAGGCTGTTCCCGGTCAGGCTGAGAGCTGGACCACCAGCGAGGACGGTCTGACTTGGACCTTCACCATGCGTGACGGCCTGAAGTGGAGCGACGGCAGCGAGCTGAACGCCAAGGACTTCGAGTACAGCTTCAAGCGTATGGCTGACCCCGATACCGCTGCTCCCTACGCAGAGACCTGCCTGGGCATGATCGACGGCTTCGAAGAAGCTGCCGGCTTCCCCGATAAAGACGGCAACCCCACCGTGGAGCCCAACCTCGATGCTCTGAACGTGAAGGCAAGTGACGACGGCAAGACCCTGACCATTGTTCTGGGCTATCCCTGCTCTTACTTTGATAAGATTGCTGCCTTTGCTGCTATGAGCCCCGTGCAGAAGGCTACCGTTGAGGCCAACGGCGATGCATGGTGCACCTCTCCCGACACCTATGTGTGCAACGGCCCTTACATGATCACTGAGTGGACCCCCTCCGAGCGTATCGTCCTGACCAAGAACCCCAACTACGTTGGCGGCTGGGATAACTCCAAGATCGTTTCCGACAGCATCACCCTGCTGCTGCTGGAGGACTCTTCCGCTTCCTACGCTGCTTACAACAGCGGCGAGGCTGTCCTGATCAAGGACGTGCCCACTGATGAGATCCCCAGCCTGACCAAGGCAGAGGACGGCGGCGACTTCTATGTTGACACCATTCTGGGCACCTACTATGTCAGCCTGAACCTGAAGCGCGATGCCTTCCAGGATGTCAAGGTCCGTAAGGCTTTGAATCTGGCTATTGACCGTGACTATGTTGCCAACACCATCATGCAGGGCACCTACACTACCGCCGACAGCATCGTTGGCCCTGGCATCGTGGACGAGAACGGTTACTTCCACGACAACGGCAACGCTCCCTACATCTCTGCTGACTACGAGGCAAATCTGGCCGAGGCTAAAAAGCTGCTGGAAGAGGCTGGCTACCCCAATGGTGAGGGCTTCCCCACCATCGAGTACAGCTGCAACGATGCCGGCTACCATGTGCCTCTGGCAGAGTACCTGCAGCAGGCTTGGGGCGATCTGGGCATCACCCTGACCATCAGCAAGATGGAGTGGTCCTCCTTCACCGCCGCTCGTCGTGCAGGCGAGTATGATGTTGCCCGTAACGGCTGGGTCATGGACTACAACGATCCCTCCAACATGCTGGATCTGTTCTGCTCCGGCAACGGCAACAACGATGGCAAGTACTCCAACCCCGAGTTCGATGCTGCCATCGAGGCTTCCCGCGTGGCTGATGTCACCGAGCACTTTGCACAGCTGCACAAGGCCGAGGACATCCTCATGGAGGATAACGGCTGCCTGCCCATCGCTTACTACAACGACTACTGGCTGCAGAGCCCCGCTCTGAAGGGCACCTGGCACAGCCCCTACGGTTACTGGTACCTGCAGTACGGCTACATCGAGGAGTGATTTTCTCCCTGTGCTGTGCAGCGTAAGCTGAACCGTAAACTATAAGCACTAAGCACCCCGCTGACCGGAAACGGTTGGCGGGGTGCTTTTTGCTGTTCGACAATAAGAAAAAAGGCGAGTGCACGGTTTTGCCGATGCACTCGTCCTTTTATGTAAACCATGCTGAAATAACGATGTCTTGCTTACACCGCAGCCATAGCAGCCAAAACGCTCTGCCAACTCTTGCTGCGTGCGGCAGGCACCGGCGCGGGGCGGGTGCGCCGTGCAGCCGGGGCAGTGTGGCTGGCCGCAGAGGATACCGTCAGGGCAGGGGAGGGGCAGAAGAACACAGCGGTGTCCTTTGCCAGCCACTGCGCAGCCAGTGCGGCGGCCTGCGGGTCAGACTGCAACGCACGGCGCTCGTTCCCGGCCAGAAAATCAGCCAGCCAGTACAAAATTGCGGCCAGCGGCAGGCAGGGGGAAGCGTCCTGACTCCAGTAACTCCAGCGTGCGCCGCGGCCGAGGTGGCTTTCGACTGTGATCTGTGCGCCGGTGCGGGCATTCTGCGGGATGGCGCCAACATAGTTCGTCCCGGCACGCTGCCCCAGTTCCTCTATAAGGCGCTGGGTGCGGGCGGCATCCAGCCGATCCTCCCGGCAGTAGGCGCGGAAGTCGGTCTGGCTGAGCAGGCTGTCGGCACTGGACGGAAAACGTCCGGTCAGCTGCCCATCGGCATTGTGGCACAGCTGCCAGCCCTTGCGGAACAGCTGAAAATTCAGGCAGCGCCGCCCCATGGTGGAGTAGCACACAAGGGCGCTCTGCTCCCCGGGCAGCTGTTTTACTTCAAGATAGGCATCGTTGCCGCAGGTGTCCTGCAAACGGATGGTGAGCAGCAGCTGTGCACCGGCGTGCAGGGTGGACATGGCGTTGTGCATGGCGTCAAAATAACGGGAAGCGTCCATGATTGATCTCCTTCCTAAAAAGCAAACAGCGAAACGTTGTAAAAGCACCAGCCGGGTGATCGGGCCGACAGGCTGTATAAAACTTCTCTGAACGTAGTATAGCATACTTTTGAAGAAAAAACAACTGCAAGTTTCTTCGAAACGACAAAATTTTGCAAAAGCTTATGGCATAGAGCAAACGGAAGTTCAAAGCATGGTTGTGCTTTATGATAAGCGGTTGTGAAAAAATGACCCCTGCGGGAGATGCCGGCTAAGGCAGGAGTTGCTCCCACAGGGGTCATTTTATATTTTTCAATCGCCAAGCTCCCGGATCTCGTTCTGGATCAATCGCCCGGCAGCGCGGGCAAGCTGATCCATGCCGCGGATGCGCGCCATATTTTTGCCGTAGATCTGCGTGGCGGCGCCGGCGCTGCTGTCCTCGCCCATAAAAACGGCAGACACCCGCACGCCCTGCCGCTGCAAGGTGCGCACCTGCGCGGCGGTATCGGCCACACCGGCGGCGTCCTCGTAGGCGCAGCCCAGTGGGTTCTCTGCTGTGGGCGGAATGCGGCGGCTGTCGTTGGGGCTGGCATCGGTCAGCAGGATCATCAGGTGGCGCGGGGCGGGGCCGGGGGCGTACTGAATCAGATTGCCCGCTGCCCGCAGCGCCAGACCGTCCCGGTTCCAGCCCGAGGCAAAATAGCGGAAAATGTTCTGCCGGTTCTTGTCCGCAAAGCCTTTCAGCACCCGCAGCACCGTGTAGCCCCGCAGGCTGCTGAAGGCGCTTACTCGCACCGGAATACCGCAGTTGGCCAAGCTTTCGGCCAGAATGACACCCTGCGCCGCAATCACCTCCTGACAGTGCAGGCGGGAGGCAGAGGCGTCCAGCAGCAGATCCACCGTAAAGGCAGGGCAGTTTTCCTGCTCCGGGCACAAAAACACCCTGTTATCGTTCAGGTAAGGGGCGCGCCACACCCGCCCGGCGCACAGGTTGCCGCTGCGCGCCACCCGCTGGTTGGGCTGCTGATGCACCAGAATACAGTTGCGAATCTGTTCGGTAAGGCGCAGCACCACGCTGCGGTGCAGCTCCTGATTTTTGGCGTAGTAGGCGCGGTTGCGTTCGGCCTGCAATTCGGCCTGCTGTGCCAGCTGCCGCGCTTCCGGGGTGGGTGCCTGCGCCGGGCTGGGTACACCGGCGCTGAACCACAAATGACAGCCCAGATGCACCCCAGTGCACAACTCCTGCTCGGCCTTGCGCAGCTGCTCCGGCGGGTAGAAGCAACGCCCGAAGCAGCTTTCAATGTAGGCGCGGTCCTGCGCGGCGCGTTGCTTCAGGGTAATGTTTGCCCGGCGCTTGTCCACCGCCAGCCCGCTGCCTGTGGCATCCACCGCACCGGAATGCTCCACCGTCACCCGGTCGGTTTTGATCATCTGGGTGGGCATGGTTTTGGTGGCAAGCTTTGCCCAAAAGCCTTGCAGCCGCAGATGCAGCGCGGGCTTCTGGCGCACCTTGCCGTCAAACAGGGCGAACTTTGCAAATAGCGCCAGCAGGTCGTTTTTGAGCTGTGCCGGATCCGGTACGTTCTCCGGCTCCAGCGCAGCGGCAAGGCTGCTCTCGTAAGGGGTCATGACTGGGGCAGTGCGTCCCAGCACCTCGCGCCAGCGGGCGGCCTGCATGGTGTACACCAGCTGGTTTTTCGCCATCCACTCCTGCCGCGAAAGCTTATACTGGATGGCAAAAAAGTAGTCTGCGTGGGCAAAGCGTAGTGCTTCCAGCACCGGGCGGCGGGGCAGCTCCAGCCGGTAGGCGGCGTTTTCTAAGTACAGCCACGCCATATCGTCCAGCATGGGCTGGCGTGTGTCGCCCTCCCAAGCAGAAAAAATGTCCCGGATCAGCGCGTCACCGTAGTATTTGTGCACCAGACCTACGATGCAGTTCATGTAAAAATCAATGGTGCCGTCCGTGTTGTGGGCCAGAAACAGCGGCTCAAAGCCGTAGGCTCCGGCAGCGGCCCAGACCTGATTGGCCGCGCGCCGCTCCTGCGCGGTGTAGCTTTGGGCGTCCATCAGGCAAACAGCTTTCCGGCATCCAGCTTGGCCGGGATGCGCGCGGCGATCACGTCCCGGATCAGCCCCTGCTCGTAGGAGTCAAAGGCTTTATTGGTAATGCCCATATCCAGCGCCGCCCCGGCCGGGATGCCCCTGCGGATCAGCCGCAGCGCGTCCAGCATACCGCGCAGATCCAGCGCTTTGGTAGAAATTTCTGCACTGTCGCACTTTTTCTGCAGGTCCAGAAACAGCAGCGCAAACTGATGCACATATTTTGCGGTAAGATCCGGGAACTGCGCCCGCAGCAGCTTTTCCAGATTATCCTGTGTGATGGTGGGCATCTGCACCACTGCAAAGCGGGAGGTCAGCGCCTCGTTCAGCTCTCGGGTGCCCGCGTAGCCGTAGTTCATGGTGGCAATAAAGCGGGTCTCCTCGGCCAGCGGGATGCGGTCGTACCCGGGCACATCGATGGCGCGGCGGAAATCCAGCACCACGTGCAGCACCGCCAGCGCCTCGTTTTTGGCCATGTTGATCTCGTCCAGCACGCCAAAGCCGCCGCACTGTGCGCAGCGGTACACCGGCCCGGGACGGAACACCACCTGCCCGCCCGCAAAGGTATCCATGCCGATGAGGGAGGCGGCATCCATGTTTACATGAAAAGAGATGTCCCATGCGGGGCGGCCAAAAGCGGCGGCAAGGTTTTCAGCCAGCACGTTTTTGCCGGTGGCTTTGCCGCCGGCCAGCAGCAGGTTTTCGCCGCAGAGGATGGCCGCCAGCGCCTGCTCCCACACCTCCTTACCGTAGTAGGTAAAGGCAGGGGCGGGGATGCGCGGGCGCAGCGCCTCGCTGAGCGGATGGGCGGCGCGGTATTCCTGCACCGCCGCAAGCAGGGCGGGATCCACCCCTTCCTGCCGTAAGGTATCCAGAATATCCGACATTTGTACAAACACCTCGATCTCTGACCGGGCGGGAATGAACTGCCCGGTTTCACGCTTATCATAGCACAATCGCGGCCATTTGTGTAGGGGGCGTGCGGGGTAAAAAAGCAAAGAGGGGCAGCCCCAAGACCGGGACCGCCCCTCTTCACATGAAAAAGAAGAAAAGAAGAAACGCTTAGAGTATGCCGGAGAACTGCGCTTTATCAGGCGTTCTCCAGACCAGCCATCTGCTTGACAGCCTTCATGGCGTAGGTCAGAGTACGACCCATAGCCACACCGGCCATCAGGCAGGGGTAGTTGTTGGCAAAGAAGCTGCCGGACATATCGCCGGTGATGTACAGACCCTCCATGGGCTGATTGTTGGTGTCCAGAGCCTGACCCTTTTCGTTGATGGCGATGCCCTGCTCAGTGGTCAGCAGGGAAGCACCCAGCCAGCAGCCGTAGAAGGGAGCGGTACGGATGGCGCTCAGGCGGTAAGCGGGCTTGCCGAAGTCCTCATCGTTCTGCTTATCGTACAGCTCATTGTAGCGCTCCACGGTGGCAAGGAAGGTATCCTTGGCAGCGCCGGTAAAGCCCATCTTGTCGGCCAGCTCGTCCAGCGTATCGCACTTGAACAGTGCACCGGCCTCGATAGCCTCGTCCATCTTGCCCTGAATGTACTTCTCGCCGCCGTTGCGGGTCTGGGCAGAGCAGCCGATGGTGTGGAAACGCTTTGCGTCCTCCAAAATGTTGGCATCGCAGATCTGTGCGTAGACGCGGCCCGGCTGGTGGGCGGCAGCGTAGACGATATCGTTGTAGGGGCAGCTCTCGTTGGCAAAACGCTCGCCGTTGCGATTCACCTTCAGGAAGGGCTGGGTGCCGGGGTTGTACTGGCGGATCTTACCGGGGAAGGCCTTGCCGCCAAAGGCGGAGTCGCTGTCCACATAGCCGGCATCCACACCGGGGGCAACGATGCCGCGGTCAAACAGCATGGGAGCGGCTTCCTTGTCCAGATTAGCGCCTGCCCACACTGCTGCACGGATGCCGTAGCCCTTGTCGGCGGGGGAGTAGGAGCAGGCGGTGGTCACGCTGGTGCCCAGCGGGTCCAGCTGCTCCATCATGTAGGGGTTACCGGGGAAGCCGCCGCAGGCCAGCAGCACGCCCTGATTGGCGTTGTAACGGATGAAATGGTCATCTTCGGTGCTCTGGGCGATGATACCGGTAATGCGGCCATCGCTGTTCTTTTCCAGCTTGGCAAGGCTGGTCTTGAAGTCTACATCGTAGCCCAGCTCCTGGATGTACTGCAGCAGCAGCTCATTGCGAGCCAGACCGGACTCGCGCTCGCTGGCCATGTAGTTATGCTCCTGCACAGGGAAGAGGTAGTCGGTGTTGTGCTCGGCATTCTCTGCAGGCCATGCAGCCTCGCTGCCGGAGGTGAAATCGCATACCCAGCCGTACTTATCTTCCAGAATGCTGCGCATGAAGTCATGCATAGCGGCAGACTCGTTGATCCAGGTCTTGACAACGCGCTGGTCGCACTTGCCGGAGGCATAGCGGGAAATCTCGCTCAGCAGCTTGGCGCGGTCGGCGGGCTTCTCACCGGCAGCCTTGGCGGCAGCGGAGTCGATTGCCCCGTACCAGTGACGGGTGTCCTGCACGTTGGAGTTCTGCTCGATAACACGGAAGTTCAGGCCGTTGGCAGCAGCATAGGCAGCAGCAAACATACCGCCGTTGCCAGCGCCCACGATCAGGATATCGGTGTCCACGGTCTCGGTGATGGCGGCCTCGTCGATGTCAGGCTCTTTGCCCAGCCAGTCGTTCTCATCGCCGGTGGGCAGCTGCACGCTGGAGACCACGGCCTCGCCCTTTGCCTGTGCGTAGCAGCTCTTGGCAGCTTTCATCACGGCGTCGGAGGTGATGGTAGAACCGGAAACACCGTCGATCTCGGCAGAACCAGCAGCCAGCAGCTGCTCGCGCAGCTCGTCGGCAGCGGCAGCGCCGAAGGAAGCGGTCTCGCCGGAGGTATCCACCACCACGTCGGTGACAGCGCTGTCGGAGAAGGTCATGGTGACCTTGACGGTAGAGGAAATGCCCTCGGCAGTGCCCTCGTAGGTGCCGGGGGTGTACAGTCCGGCAGCACCGGAAGTGGAAGCGGAAGCAGAACCGGAGGCGGCATTGCAGGCAGCCAGAGCACCGGCGGTCACACCGCTCATAGCGGCGGCAGCGGCGATCTTGATAAAGCCCTTACGGGAGATCTTGTTCATAGGTACGCTCTCTTTCTTTTTGTTCTTCTTTATGTTCCTTCTTATCGTGCAGCAAAGTAAAAGGCACTTTGCTGAATCCTTAACAATTGTAGCGTAGAAGGGTGCTGTTTACAATTCATATTTTTTATATTATAATTTAGGCTGACCTAATGTATTGCAGGAGGAAGGAAAGCATGAACGAGAGCGCACTGGAAGGCTTTATAAAGATCGTGGAGCTGAACAGCTTTTCTGCGGCGGCAGAGGCACTGTATCTTTCCCAGTCGGCACTTTCACAGCAGATCCGCACGCTGGAAGGGCAATTGCAGTTTGAGTTGTTCCAGCATGTGCCGCGCCGGGTGGTGCTGACCCCGTCGGGGCAGGATTTTTACCCCAAGGCAAAGCAGCTGGTAGCCCTGTATCAGCAGGCAGTGCGCCATGCCCGAGCGGTGCAGCAGCAGGAAAAACCGCCGGAAAGACATCTGATCATCGCAGGGTGTCATGAGGCAATGCGGATGTTCGTATATGATGTATTTTCACTGACAAGCGAGCTGTGTCTGCAATACACGCCTATTCTGGGACAGTGTGCCAACCGCAGCGAGGTCTGGCGCAGCCTGAAAAAAGGGGAGATGGATCTTTCCTTCCAGCTGGAAAGTGCAGAGTTCTACGCGCAGGGGCTTACCTTTGTGCCGCTGTTCTATATGCCAGAACTTTGCATCCCCATCCACCCGCCCGCTGATATGCCGGTGGGCAGATTGACCTTGGAACAGGCATTGCAATACCGCTGGCTTCCCATCAAGGAGATGTACCAGACTGTCTACGAAACAAGCCTGCTGCAGGAGGGAATGGACCGAGGGGTGGAGTTTACGCCGGTGGGCGGTATCCGCAGTGCAGCCTACGGCGACCCGGCACTCAAGATGGTCCCGGCGGTCTATTACCGCAGACCCGACCTCAGTTTTGTGCGGGTACTGGATTGGGGCAGGGGACACCGCTTCGGTGTTGTGCTGGGGCAAAAGCGCGAGGATCCGGTAGTAATGGCCTATGTCCGCGCCTTGCAGCAACAGCTGCCGTCCCTCTCGGAAAAGCTGTTCGGCTTGAAGCTGGAACCGGTGGAGGAATCATAAAGAAAAGACGAAAACCCTCTCAGGCACTTTCGTGCCAGCTTTCCCGAAGGGAGAGCTTGACCGACAGATGTAGAAAAGCTCCACCCTCTCGGGGGAGCTGGCATCGCGCAGCGATGACTGAGAGGGTAAAACAAAGAGCACCTATTGCCCTAAAAAGGCAACAGGTGCTCTTTGTTGCAATTATATTGCGATGACAGGTGCTTTAATCTACCACATCCTCGAACTGGCTGTTGTACAGGTCAGCGTAGAAGCCGCCTGCCTCAATCAGCTGGTCATGGGTGCCCTGCTCCACAATGTCGCCGTCTCGCATGACAAGGATGAGGTCGGCGTCCCGGATGGTGGAAAGGCGGTGGGCGATGACAAAGCTGGTGCGCCCCTCCATCAGGCGGTCCATAGCGGTCTGGATGCGCTGCTCGGTGCGGGTATCCACGCTGCTGGTGGCCTCGTCCAAAATCAGGATGCGGTTATCTGCCAGAATGGTGCGGGCGATGGTAAGCAGCTGCTTCTGCCCCTGACTGACGTTGGAGGCGTCCTCGTTCAGCTCCATCTGGTAGCCACCGGGCAGGGTGCGGATAAAGTGGTCGGCGTTGGCAGCCTTTGCGGCGGCGATCACCTCTTCATCGGTGGCGTCCAGCCGGCCGTAGCGGATGTTCTCCATAATGGTGCCCTTGAACAGCCATGTGTCCTGCAGCACCATGCCAAAGCCCTCGCGCAAGGCGCTGCGGTCAAAGTCCCGCACATTGTGGCCGTTCAGGGTGATGGAACCGGCGTCCACATCGTAAAAGCGCATCAGCAGCTTGACCATGGTGGTCTTGC
>OGHO01003044.1_pt1 | contig 11761 bp, 10 predicted proteins | sample 1571421 | NCBI WGS metagenome assembly OGHO01 (sample SAMEA2581937, study PRJEB24529) | metagenome | biome: Human gut stool | place: China | collected 2011
CACAAGGGGGCAGAATCGCTTGGTTTTAGGGGGCAGCTTACACTGGATTTTCCAGATGCAAAGATACATACTTTTCACTGATAATCAGTTATATTACCAATATATTTTTTTATAAGTAATATTGTTATACCATACAGATATAAAATTCTTCATAAATACCTCTTAGTTATTATCAAATTCTTCTTCAATATCAAGCAATTGGACGAACATCTCATTAGTTAATTCCAATTGGATATTCAGGAAATTATCATCAGAAGGTAGACCATTATAGTTACTTAACTGTATAGCTTGTCCACCTTTTAATTCGTAAACATATAACTGGGTAGGATTCACTGCACTATGTAATGGCACCAGTCTGTCTATTTTAGCCTTCAATTTATCATCCCCGAGAATTTTCCGGTCAAGCTGAAATGCTTTTACTGCCAAAGTTAGATAATTAATGATATATGGGCTGTGGGTAGTCAGCACAAGTCTGTTTAATTCTATCCTATTCGTATGATCTAACAAATCGAAAAGAATATTCATCTGTAATTCCGGATATAGATTTTCTTCCATTTCTTCAACGATATTCACAAAACAGGAATATTTAAAACGTGATGAAATGATTCGTAGCATAGCAAACTTAATCTCCTCAGTCAGAACTCCATCATTCATCACCTTATTCACCTCCTTTTCAAGTTGTTTCCTCTCATTGAAGCCTAGTTCTTCCTTATTAGTATCGTTGTAAACCAAATCTGATAAGAATTTAGTGACTAAAGTCAGAGGAATGATCGCCTGATAACCACTGGATGCATCTGAGAGACGGATTTTATAATTTTCCCCTTTTATCCAAGAGATTTTATGCTGTACATCATACTTAAATTCAATATTGTTGAATGGAAGATGATAGCCAGTATTCAGTACAACTTTGGCATTTTCAAACTCGCAAAGAAACGTTTTTAATGATTCAGGAATATTCTTCAGATTCATAGGATTATTTACAGTACTTAAAAAAATTCTTTCCGCAGGGATATACATCACTTTAGCTACATTATAGTTTTCCTGATGTTCAATTTCTTCTATTTGCAGCTTGCCTTCTTCATAACAGAAATTATAGTGCAAGCCATAAAACTTGATAATCGTATTCTTTTTGAAATATGAATCCAAGCGATGATAGGCACAAAAATAAAACTGGAACTGTGAAGATTGAGTAATATATTTATCTCTGACAGTTCGTTGAATCAATCCCTTTTCCAACCATGTAAACATGGAAAACAGTTTGGCAATCGTACTTTTTCCAGTTCCCTGCTCTCCCATCAATACCGTATATTTATTAAATTCTATATCTACATCTGATATAGGTCCAAACTGATGTATGATTAAACGAACTGTTTCATTCATATTATAACTACCATTAACATTGATTTCAAAGATACAACAAAATATGCTATTAGCATACCCGTCCCCCAAAAATCATTAAAAAGGTGTATTGAGAAAAGATAAAAACAGAGTGGTATGAATGTCCCTTTCCTATGCATAATTCATTCATACATTTAATTATCAACACATTACGCAAACTTTTAGAATATAACTTACGTTTCATACAATCAATGATTTTTTTAAGGTACATTTGACAACTATAATAGGTAAAAATTTTATTGTATACTATATCATATATTTAAAATGTATATAGAGAGCATTGATTATCAACTCATATTTAGTATGTATTTGTCAAGCCAAACACATACTAAATTTCAAGACTTCAATCGCAACATCTGTAATACAATATTCAGTAAGTCCATAAAACTTATTTCTGTTGTATCTAAGGACATTTTCAATAATGTCAATGCAAAAACGGCTCTCAACAGTAAAATCATAAAAGCGGTAGTTGATGTTGGTACACCCAATGGATTGAAGATATTAGGCAATATAATCACCAATTACCATTACGGTCATAAAATGCATATCAATTCATAAAAATAGAGTTACTCGGAACGAAATATTCCATCCAGAGCAATCTCCATCATATCATAACTCATTGAGGCACCCTTAAATACTCCGACTGAAGCTACTATAATAGTTTTGAATGTGGCTGCCTTTGTGTCGATAGCCGAATTTAAGAAATTAACGGCATCATTACTTACTTCCACAGACAAGTCAAAGACCGTCTATACAAATAAAAAAAATATAATTCCCAAGAATACTATATCCATATGAATATACGCAGTTATACAATTCTATTAAGACAATCTATAAAACTTTAGCCAAAGCAAGAATTCCTTCCTACATTTTTAAATCTTATTTTTACGTAACCAAAAAGGCTATAGTCCAATGTTTAGAAGAAAAATAATCACAATACATTCTAATACAACGCATTATGCTAATTAAGTTATCCCAGATAATTTATTATCCGAGAAAATAGAGATAAATATCATTATATTAGCCACTTCTAATAATATTTTCTCGGATAACATTATGTTATTCGGACTTGGATGATATTTTCAGAAATGGTAATAAACTCTTTGTTTCAATTTCCTCTATTTCAACATTATCCAAAGCTTTTCCTCTTTCTTTCAAATATTTATTTGCCAATTCAGGTGTAACTTCCGCATAAAATTGTAGTCGTTTCTATGGATGCATGTACTAAGAAAGCTTTAATCACAACAAGAGATTCTCCACATTCAAGCATATGCACGGCAATAGAATGACGGAAACTATGTGGAGAATAGCCTTTCCTCTGAAAAAGATTTGGATGGACTTTTTTAGCCATTTCGATATATTTCTTTACTATTTCTTCAACACATGAGATGGATGTGTTGTTTGCATCGTAAAACAAGTTTTGCTGCAAACAACCTCTTGCTCTTCCAGAGGGAATTTTCCTCTCTGAAGTCGGGAAAATTTAAGCCGGCGTGAGCCATCCGTAGCGTTCATTAAACCACTAAAAGAATCATGTTATGAACGAGGAAAAAAGAGAACCCCACAATCGGGATAAGGGGACAGCCCCCCCGAAGAACGATCCGGCGAAACATCGGCTCACGGTGAATCTGACGGACACCCAGCACGCCGAATTTCTTTCGCTGTTCGAGAAGTCGGGCGTACAATCGCTCTCTGCTTTTATCTGTGTCCGCATCTTTAGTGATGAGTTTCGGGTGGTAAGAACGGACGCTTCGGCATTGGAATTTACCACCAAGCTGACCGCCCTACGCAGTCAATTTCGGGGAGAAAAAAGCACTTGCCCTGCTCTATAAATTGGAGATAGTAACCGTAGAACTGGCTGCCGTCAGGCGCGAAGTAATGGGTTTGTGCGAGCAGTTTAAGGCAAAATACCTTTAACAGATGGTGGCGAAAATCTCTCACGGAATCAATCTCTATGGCGTACTTTCCTACAATCAGGAGAAAGTGGACGAAGGTTTAGGGCGTGTGTTGGCAACCCATTTGGTGATCGAACCCACCGATGGAGCGGTCGATGCTGCCGCCTGTATGCAGGATTTTGAGCGGTTTATACCCTCGCATATTACCACCCGAAAACCTGTTATCCACGTTTCACTCAACCCACACCCTGACGATAAGCCGACCGATGAGCAGCTTACCGAGATCGGATAAAAGTATATGGAGCGGTTGGATTGCGGCAATCAACCCTATATGATTTTTAAGCACGAAGACATCGACCGACTGCACATTCACATCGTTTCGACACGTGTGCGACTTGATGGTTGTCGGTGTGGTAGCGGATAACTTTGACGAGCGCATCGAGCAAAAGATTTTTCACTGTGAGATTGTGGTCGATAACGAGCGTGTTGCCGCTGAGACAAAAGCGTACCACAAAATTCCATTTATTTCCAATATTGTAGATGAGAACGGCGTAGACCGCATGAAAGAGCTGATTAAGGAGAATTACGACTGCATTAAGGCCGAAGCCAAACAAATTGTCGCCGACGAGTTAGAGAAGGTTCGCAAAATCTTGTGACTCTAATATTATATTATTGATTCTAATTAGTCATATTTCGACTCGACTTGGTAAGTTTGGTCTTTTAAATCTACTTGTTGTGATTCATCCAGGAGTTCTATTCTCGCTTTATCGCCGATCTGTAAGTAAGGATTACCGAAAAGATGTAGGCAAGCCCATGCTGATGGTGCGATAAATTCACTCTTAATTTGCATATTTGCTTTAAATACTGCATCCACTACATAATTTCCCGCCTCCATGCACTCAAGGAAGGTAGATAACCACATGGGTATAATCTCGGTAGAGAGACTCCACATTGGAGCAACAACAGAATTATAGCCCATTTGAATATAACGTTTAATAATGGTGTGCATAGCATTATCGTAGTTGGTTTGTGTGATGGTCCCAGAATGGCATACTAACAAGATGAGCAGCTTTCCCTGACCTACTATGCTGCTGGTTTCTATGAGGGGTTGGTCATTAGCATAGAACCATTCCGTTTCACTAATATTGCTACCACCATGCGCACAAACAATGTTAAGGTCTGCATGTAGAGGAGCAACAAGGGTAGTTTCACAGTGAATATCAAACTTATATTTCTGGAGAAGGCTTTCTAATTGCCCTAAAAGTACCTGGAATGTAAATTCACCACTATCTACAGGAGTCCAGAAGGCTTTTAAATAATCTCCTCGTAATGGCTCGTCAAAGTTAGTTTTGATAAAAAGTTCCGTAGAAATCACATTAATAGATGGCATACTCTCTCCAATAAACCGATCGGTACGGTCATCAACGAAGAGTTGATGAGGAAAGGCGGATATTTCCAAGTCTTTGACAAAAAACATACGTGCTGCCACCAGCGGTATTGACAAAATGCATTTTTCCAAGGAGTGATATAAGGATTCTCCCTCTTGCTTCAGTTCGTAATCGGACTTATAGTAGATAGGCTCCCCTTCCTTCCTAATTCCTTTGGCATATCGTAACTGACTTATTATATCTTGCTGTATCCGTGCAACATCCATTTCGTGCCAACCTCCAAGAGTCCCGAAGTTGTACATGTCTCGAAGTAATATCATGTTGTAAAAGCAGGTGTTTCCTTTGCCAATCCACATCACAGCATCGGAATCATCTGCCTGCAAAAGTATCTTCAAAATTTCTATTTCTTGATAATATAAGTTGTAATCTTCACCCTTAACATCCTTAATCTTTACTTGTTGGTACATCTGTGTCTGTATGTTTGTTGGAAGTACAAAGGTAAAATCAGTTTTTGGTTGCATCGCAAGAATGTAATTGCCCGGATTTTCTTCTTCTACTGCTTGGGATAACAACCTCTTGGCTAGAACGAGTGCTGTTCGATTATCCTTGGAGTAATCATCACGTTCTCTAGTTGATTTGAGTTTAACAAGCAGTTCCTTTAGGTGGGAAGCAAGATTTTTATTCGCATAGAGGTCAAGATACATTTCATTACCTTCTTTTTCCAGCGCCAGACTCAGTGCATTCTCATATGGTTTCAAGCCTGAGTAATCAGCGTTAGGAAATATTAATCGCATTCCATTAATCAGAGTAAACCAAGGCATGGCACTATGCTCAATATTCTTAAAGAATATTTCTCGATTCTCGTTCAGAAAATCCGTCACATCGCTTGGTAGTGTTTCGTCTTTAGAAAAAGCTCTAGTTGAGAAGGCTGTGTGATAAAAGGATAATTTGTCGTAGTCAGTGCAACCGAGTTTATCAAATTCTTTAGCCATGAACAGAATGTCTTTTACTGATGAAACTCTCAGTTCTCGCATTATTTTTAGCATCTGCCAAAGGATTTCAAAGGCAAAATGTTGAGAAATAGGCTTTCCATTCTGTGCCAGATTCGCCAATGCTATGTTCATGTAAAGTAGTCCTGCAACAGGATTATTCGCCAATGTATAAGCTCTACAAGCTCCGTAATAACTCTCAGCCAGTAGATTTTCGTTGTGCCCGATTATTAGTAGATTTTCAGCAAAATCCCTCGCCAACTGATGTTCACCCGAAAGATTCATGCGATCCAGTACATTATAGTAGAAATAGAAGAATAAGTCCATCACGTCATCTTTCTTACAAATAGGATAAAGAATACTGCAATAGAAAATATGATTTTCTATTGTATTCTTATCCCATTTAGCCTTCAAACCATAACGCTGTACCGAATCAAGCATAAAACCGACTAATTTACGACGTTCATCCAGTGTAAGAGTATCAGCAACTTGCGTATATAGTGTGCTTACAATACGATTTCCTGACAGAAACGGAGCTACTTTTTCATATGATGACCTGACATCTTCACCACTCCAATTTATATTGGAATAATTAAGCGAAAGCGAAGGTAAATTAAGAAACAAGGGAGCAATAGTACGCAAATTAGCCATCGCCATCGCCATTTGTATCACAACTGATTTTGAAGAGACTCGTTGAAATTGACCTATACAGAATTGTACTGTATCACGACTATTGTTATAACTAACGTGTATGTGTGGTAACAACAGATTGTAACACTGTTGTATGTGAGGAATAGCATTCTCTATTTCTGCTTCCATACAAGCGTCTATCTCTTGTTTTATCTGTTTTTTAATCATTAATTATCTTATTTATCACAAAGATACACGATCTTACTTGTTCTATCAAAGAACAGAATCAGAACTTTAATATAGCTGTTCATTGTAGAACAATTAAGTATATTATGAATGATCTCGACTTTTATCATTTGTTGCCAGAGAGTAGTATTTCTATTATTTTACTTTGAGTCATCTTTTAAATTCGGCATATTCAAGTATACCTGATAATTTTTAGATGATTTCAACATATAGCATCTTCCTTCAACTACAAATCCATCCAAATTGTGCTCTATTGTATAAGCCGAAAGATCGACAATATTGTTTATGAATCCCCTACCTTTGAAGTTTAGAGAGGTATTACATAAAACTCCATAACCGGTACGCTTTTTAAATGCTAAAAGCAATTCATATAAGCGGTTGTTACTCAAAGATGATACTGTTTGAATGCGTGCCGTTCGATTAACATGAGTCACCGCACCTAAGGCATCCGTAGAAACAAGTTGTGTGTAAAGCATGAATGGGCTTGGATGATAGCAATCAAACCATTTTCCAGCATCTTCTTCTAAACAGATTGGCGCAATGGGACGAAATTGTTCGCGTTGTTTAATCTCATTCAAGCGCTCCATTATTTTTCTGTGGAATGGTGCAGCAAGAATCGAACGATTCCCTAATGCACGGGGGCCAATTTCGTATTTTCCATTAACCCAGCCCAAGATTAGGTCGTTTGCCAACATATCTGCAATAATCGTATTATTTGCCTCATAAATATCATATAAAGATGAATCAAATAAGCCATCATTAGTAAATTCAAGACCAGAGTAAACATTCCATTCTATCTTTGGATTTCCAGTAAAATGAAATTGGGCATCAATTGCTGTACCGATTGCTGATCCTGAATCATTTGCAACAGGTGGAACGAAGACTTCTGAAAAGAAGTTAGTTTCCCTCCATTTTGTATTCCAATCACAATTTAGTCCACACCCACCAGAAATTATCAATGGCATTCCTGGTTCCATATTTGATTTGACGTATTGATAAAACCGATCGAATATTTTATTGCTGAATATTCCTGCGAAATTACGGAATTCCTGATCCTCAAGCCCCACGTTGTAATGGCGTGTATCCTTTAAAGATTCACACTCTTGGGGCTTAAGGTGTAAGCAATCCTGCATTAAAAATTCAATTATTTTTTCTTCTTCATGGGTAGGTTCGTTGCGCTGTGAAAATGAAGCCAAAGCCATGAGTTTCCCTGCATCAGAAAATCTAGAAAATTCGGCGATACTTTTATCAAAGGTTGGATCTGCCAGACCGTAGAGCAAAGCATATCTATGTCCCGGTTCAGGCATAACATCGGTAAGTTTAAGTATATTCAAGGAAGCATCAATCTTGTAAAACGAACCGATCACTCCTTCCCAAAGTAATGCATAGCACGGAGTACCTTTGGGAAGATTCGACATGCCATAGGCACATAGAAGATGGGAACGTTCGTGAGAGGATGAGAAGTATTTTACCTCTTTTCCCAAAAAGCGTTGCTGACCAACAATTATGTCTTTTTTGCTAGTACCATGATACCCAGCATAAAGCTGTTGTTCTGATAGATGAACATCACTGGGCCACCATCCACCTCTACAAATCACATCAGGAACATCTTTTAATTCACTCAGAATTCTGAATAGATCAGGAACAGATACCGGAGTATAGCGATAGCGGGAATTTTTTTCGGCCTCTATGGCGGTAATTAGATGTCCATCCTCAATATAGGCAAATGCACCATCGTGACCGGGATTGAATGATAAAATCTTCATCGGATTATTTGATTATAATTTCTTGATTTATTATTTGAATACTGTTGATTACCATGTATAGACAAAACTGTTACGGGATTTGCATCCAAGGTAATCTCGCTTAAGATTATGGTAGCAGGAAGACGTTTGTTACTAATTCGTCCTGCAAGTTGCTTTGAACGAGTTAGCCAACAGTTAACATGAAACGTCATTGGAAGATTCGGAATTGGTGTTGGATTCCAGATAACACGCCTATGTACTAGTTTATCATCAACTAACCAGCAAATTTCATTTAAGCTCCATTCTATAGCATATCGATGGAATGCTTTAGATGCATCAAATCCTAGTTCAATATAAGTTGGTGTACCTCTATATCCATAATCAAAATTTGCGCCTTCATCTCCTGGATTATAGAAAACATTTATTAAAAGACGGTCTGGATGGTTGCCCATAATTTCAATATCTATTTCCTGTCGCGGAGAATTCCGGTGTAGGAATACCCCAGTTACCACACCGGGCATATTGGAGACTTGAATGGTTGCTTCGAATCTTCCATACAAATATTGGTCTAGACTGCAAATAGATGCAGCAGAATATTCTCGGACTCCAAGAGCCTCTTTTCTAATAGAAAACACTGCTCCATTTTCAGAACCGAAATTGACATTTGAAGGACGAAACAAAGCTAGATTATCAGTAAAAGTATCACTTCTTAAAAGCCAGCGACTAGTATCAAGAGTTTTCATATGATCAGAGAACCTAACAAAAGCATCGCATTCCCTCTTTTCACCCTTTGTTGGGACTACATTAATACCTTTCCACCAACTACTGGATTCAACTACCCATGGTGAAATATCATGTTTAAGTATTTTGAATTTTTTATTACAATTTATTTCAAATATTTCGTCAATGATTATTCTTTGGCCGAGATCATTCACTATGGGAAAAGCGCATGCAGGTGGAGCACATCTAAGATGTTCACATATGACTTGCCACTTATTTAACTCATTTATATGAAGCATAGCAACGTCGGCACCGATAAGTTCATCAGTTTTATCTGTGAAAGCGGATTCTAAAACATTGTAATTCGTTACTGCAATTATAAATTTTGCTTTTGGATAATGATTTATAAGCTCTCTAACTTTAGGGAATAAGGAGCCGATATTTACATATGCATCAAAAATTCGATCTTTTTTTCCTTCGATAAGCCTATCCATTTCAGACGATGGTAAATTCTTTAAATCACTGCAACACCTATAACCCAGCATTGATAAAGCTATTGCAATCGATGAAAGACCGGAACCTTCACAACCAAAAACAAACACAGGACGTTCTATTGGCCTGATATTAAATAAAGAAGCACCTTCACTGTTAATAGCGCCTATTTTGGTTAGTGCTGGAAGAATCGAGTAAGAATTGCTTGATTTAACGTCACGACGTTGACTAATAAGGGGACTTTTAGTCGCAAGTATTTCTAATGTTTTAAAATGATGATTAATCCAGAGGTCAATAGGTCCACGACACGGGAGCAAGCTTATGAGTTTTTTTGCACCTTCGCGAGATAGAATATATCCAGATAAATACCAAAGTCCACGAACAGGTTTGAATACATTTTTCGAAAGAAAACTCTTTGGAGCTCCATGTTTCACTTCAAGATATGATACATAAAGAACATCAAATTTACTCTTTCCATCATTTTCTTTCATTATTTCTCTCCACGCCTTATCCATATCTTGAGCAAACCCACTATGGAACCATGTATCATCCTCAAGAATAAGTACATAATCATAATTACCAACAGCAACCTTTTTCCAAATATTGATATGTGATCGGGCAACTGCCACCTCTGCTCTACTCATTTGAATTGGAGTATTCAATTCGAGTTGTGTTGGGAAAACTAAGGGTTGAGGTTCTACAAAAAGTTGTTCTCCTAGTGTATAAAACGGATCGATTTCATCATCTTTAATCGGGTCGTGTGAAAATTGTTTAGCATCTACTGCAACTTGCCGTTTAGTGAGTTTAAGGACTTCAGAACCAGACAAGTCTAAAATACGCTTAAGTTCTTGCTGCATATTAAACCACCGTTTCGGTTCACGATCGAGATTGATTACAAAGATTGTATCGATTGAAGGGCCTTTTCTGGCATCTTTACATGCGAATGCTCCACACTTCTGCTTACAAAATAGCCTACGAAGAGTCAACCAAAATCTGAAAGCATAACTTACAATTGTTATTGATGGGTGTGCTAAGTTCATTATTTCGTTCTTTCGTTTGGCGCTTCGTAGGTTTGTTGATTTGATAGTCTCCAATTTCTTTTATCATTTCGGTAGCTGAGCGGCCATTTACTTGTAGAAAATTCCTCCCAATCACCCAAAACGAGTAGTGCTTCCTTTGGACAACCTTCCTCAGTTATCATTTCAAATATAGATCTAGTTAGGTTGCCTGGACCGGTTGAAGCTTGTACTTCTGGTAGTAAATCTTCAGTCTCCTGTTCAAGATAATTTGTGGCATTTAGTAATGCACGTTCAATTATAGGATGATTAGCTCCTGCAATCATTGGAGTTGTATTGAAGTAAAATATCCAGCTTTGACTGTCTGCACCGAAGTTTAGAAAAACTGAAGGTGAAACCATCTGTGCCGATTTAATGTCGTAACAGAATGGTTGAAGTTTTAGCCTTCCATCAGTAAAGAGGTGGTCAATTCGAGTGCCGTGGTACACATCGTCTGCATCAATATAAAAACCACCTTTTACGAAAATGTAACTATAACGAAAATAATCTGACATCATTGAAGGATGATAGCACTTATCAAATGCCTGCGCATACCTTGAACCTAAGTGAACTCTAATAAATTCCCTGGATGAGTTTTTATCAAAGACTTCAAGTTCAAATCCGGACTGTTCTAATATCTGCCACGAGTCCATACATTCCTTCACATCATTGGGCAAGTTATGAAGATCATCCCAAAATTGTACAATACGTTTTGGCGGTGCGGGTAAATATGTCGCGGGGACTTGGACTGATTTACTAAAACATTGTACCAAATCCCGCACAAAATTGGAGCGAGTACGCTCGTCCCTTCTTAAGGGATCTACTTCTATATGCTCATTACTATCCATATAACTATTTTTTTCTAAAATTTCATTTAAGCAAAGTGTTCGTAGCTTATGGCGAACTAAACTTTTGTCGCAAACATATAAGATTTCTTTAGTGTTGAATGCCACAAAGATACGTTATTTTGTTAACTCTTTTAAGAAATAGAGAAACATAATTTGGTTCAGCGATATTCCTTGTAACAAACCACTGCTCCAAATCAAATCTAATTCTGAATAAATACATTAAAATTGAGTGATGAAAACACCTCGATTTTCAAAACCTCCATAGATAACCCCGGACACAAGTTTCCACCGCCTTAAAACCTTGCAATCAGTCCATTACTTAGGCTTACTTTCGTTCTGCATTACTATTAATGTAGAA
>OGHO01003046.1_pt1 | contig 11749 bp, 10 predicted proteins | sample 1571421 | NCBI WGS metagenome assembly OGHO01 (sample SAMEA2581937, study PRJEB24529) | metagenome | biome: Human gut stool | place: China | collected 2011
GGTGGTCCGCGATTTCGGAGGCGTTCTCGAACCGCTCCGGCTTCACCAGCACCACTTTCAGCTGGGTGGTGGCGTGGATATTCACCACCTTGTTGCGGCGGTCCTCCACCTTGAGCTTCCGGTCCTCAAAGGCGTTTTGCCGCACCGGCTCCTCAAAGTCATCATACTCCTCGTCCTCATCCTCGTAGGGGTGGGTCCACTTTTTCAGTTCGTCCAATAAGCTCATAATAGCCTCCCATCGGAGCCGCGCTCCGGTCTTTTTCAGTTGTAATGGCGGGCGCCGAAGATGGCGCTGCCCACCCGCACCATGGTGGCGCCGGCACGGATCGCATCCTCATAGTCGCCGCTCATGCCCATGGACAGATATTCTAATTCATTATGAAACAATTTTTGGTTCATGTCAACATAAAGTGCCTGAACTTCCTGAAAATACCGGAAATTGGCATCCCTCTGCGCGTCTGCCGGGGGAATCGTCATCAGTCCCCGCACCCGGACATGGGTCCGCTCCAGGGAGGCCTCCGCTGCGGGGAGGACTTTCTCCGGTGCAAAGCCGCTCTTGGCAGCCTCCCGGCCGATGTTCACCTCCAGCAGGATGTCCTGCACCAGCCCCCGGGCCGCGGCCACTTTCTCGATCTCGTCCAGCAGCTCCAGAGAGCCCACGGACTGGATCAGGGCCACATGGCCCACCACCTGTTTGACTTTGTTGCGCTGCAGGTGGCCGATGAAGTGCAGGGGGGCGCCGTCGTAGGCGTGCTGCTCCAGCTTCTGTACCATCTCCTGCACCCGGTTCTCCCCCAGGGCGTCGATGCCGGCTGCCACGGCCTCCCGGCAGGCGGCGGCATCGTTCATCTTGCTGGCGCCCACCAGCAGGATCTCCTTCGGGTCCCGGCCGGCCTCCCGGGCCGCCGCGGCCATGTTCGCCCGGATCCGGGCAATGTTCTCCGCAATTGTCATCAGCGTTCCAATACTCCTTTCCAGCGGCCGCCCTGCGGCCATCTCTCTGTCAGCTGCCAATCACCTTTCCATCATATAGGTCATAGGCGGTGATGATCACCTCGTCCCCCGCCCGGAGGCGAATCTGCTCCTGGGTCTTGCTGACCTCCTCCGCCGTGTCCAGCGTGGAGCGCACCAGGGCGAAGTCATCTCCGCTGTACAGCACGTCCACCGGCTTGAAGCGGGCCTTCATGCCCACCATGCAGTAGACGCCGGTCTCGCTCACCACGGACTCGTTCCCGTCCTCATCCGTAACCGTTCGCTCCCGCACCCGCAGGGCCTCCTTGGGCACCCGGATGCCCGTGGTGGTCTGCCGGATGACCTCGGCGCTCTGCTGGCGCAGCAGCGTCAGCTCCGATAAATAGGTGTCCCCCTGGAACACCGCCACCACCCGGCCGCCTTCCGCCTCGCTGATATGGGTCAGCTTCACGCTCAAGTCCCGGCCCACGCCCTTGGCAAAGCGCAGCTTCAGTCTCCCGCTCTCCTGCAGGGTCTGGGCCTCGCTCTCCTCCAGGGCCGTCACATAGTACCAGGTGTCCCCCAGCACCAGTTTGCCCACCCGGTTGGAGCGCAGGGACTCGTCCGGCTCCAGGGCCGCCAGGGTCCTGGGCGTCAGCGTCTCCAGGCTCTCCGGCGTTAGAATGTTCTCATATCCGTCCACCACGGCGGAATAGAGCCCCGCCTGCGGCGCGGTGATCTGCCGGACAGAGCTTCCCGCCTGGGCCCGCAGGCTGCTCAACTGGCTCTGGAGCTCCGCCATCTGGGCGGACAGGTCCTCCGTGTCGGAATACGTGTAGTCCCGCTTCATCACCAGGCTCCGCAGCTCGGCTCCGCAGTCCTCCGCCGTGTCCAGCCGGTCCGCCGCCAGAGCGCCCCGGTAGTCGCGGATCGTCTGGAGGATCTGGGCGTCCAGTCGCAGAGAGACCTCCGCCCCCAGCGCCGCCTCCTCCGCGTACTGCAACTGTTCGATCTGGGTATGGAGGGATTGGATCTCCTTCTGGCGGTCCAGCGTCGCCTGGTCCGCGTAGACCAGCGCCACCACGCCGCCGTCGCTGATCCGCTCGCCCTCCGCCCGCTGCAGCTGCAGCAGGCCGCTGGTGTCGTCCGTCAGGATCGCCTCGTCCCGCACCACATAGCCGGACAGCACCGTGGACATCTCCACCTGATACTGGTAGGCGATGGTGGTGGTCAGCGGGTCGCCGAAATAGCGCACCGCCTGAATCGAGAAATAGGCCAGCACGCCCAGCGTGACCGCTGCCAGCAAAAGTTTTGTGCCAAGGGTTTTCTCTTTCATGGTTACCTCTTTGTCTCTGTCCGCGAAGCCTTCCCGGCCCCATGCGGGACCCTCTGCGGAGGCGCAGGCCTCCGCAACCTCCAGCTCCACCGCCGGACGCACCTGCGCGATGGCGGAGGTCATGTGCTTGAAATGATTTTCTGCCCGCCAGTTCTCATTTCCCCAGGCACGGCGGGCTTTGCCCGCCGTGCTCAAGGTTTTGGTCCGCAAAACGTGATCCCGGCCTAAGCGCCGCCCTTTAGGCGGCGGACCTCAAAACGGGTCCGCAGGCCGCTCATGCGCCCGCGACGGCCGGTTCCTCACCCTCCAGATCCACCGGCCGCACCGGTGCGATGGTGGAGATCGCGTGTTTGTAAATGATCTGCTGCCGGCCGTCGCTGTCCAGCACCACCACAAAGGCGTCAAACCCCGCGATGGTGCCCCGCATCTGGAAGCCGTTCATCAGAAACATGGTGACGGGCAGCTTGTCCCGTCTGGCCCGGAGGAGAAACAGGTCCTGTAAATTCGCTTTTGTCTGCATATATGTCCGCTCCTTTTTTCTGTATGAGTCGGACGATTTCCCTGTCTCCCGTCCGCTCACCGCTAGAATACGCCAGCGGCGGCCAGGATTTCCGTCGAAACCTGGAGGGCCCGGGCAAAATCCCGGTCTTTTTCCCACCAGATCCAGTGAATGTCCGGATTTCGCCGCAGCCAAGTCAGCTGGCGCTTGGCGTATTGCCGGGAGCGGAGCTTCACCTCCGCCACGGCCTCCTCCACCGTGGCGGTGCCGTCCAGAACCCCCAGGAACTCCTTGTATCCGATGGCCTGGAGAGCCGTGGCCTCCCGGGGCAGGCCGCTTTCCAGCAGCTGCCCCACCTCCTCCAGCAGGCCCGCCGCCACCATGGCGTCCACCCGGCGGTCGATCAGGGTCTTCATGTCCGCCCGGTCCCGGAACTGGAGGCCGATCCACACGGCGTCGTACCGGGGCGGCAGGTCCCTTGTCTCCGCGTTGTGGGCGGAGATGGTCTTTCCCGTCTCCCGGTAGACCTCCAGCGCCCGGAGGATGCGCTTTTCATCCGCCGGATGGAGGCGTTCCGCCGCCTCCGGGTCCACCTGCCGCAGCTCCTCCAGAAGCGGGCCGATGCCCTCCCGGGCCAGCTGGGCCTGGAGCTCCCTGCGGACAGCGCCGCCGGCGTGGCCGCCGGCGAAGGTCCGGCCCTGCACCACCGCATCCAGCCACAGCCCAGTGTCGCCCACCAGGATGGGCCGCTTTCCCCGCCGCAGAATGTCGTCCACGATGGGGACGGCCGCCCGGGCGTACCGGGCGGCGGACCACTGTTCCGCCGGGTCTGCCACGGCGATCATGTGATGGGGCACGCCCTCCATCTCCTCGGCGGTGGGGGCGGCGGTGCCGATGGTCATGCCCTTGTAAATCTGCATGGAGTCGGCGGAAACCACTTCCCCGTCATACCGCTTTGCCAGCAGGACACCCAGCTTCGTTTTGCCGCAGGCCGTCGGCCCCACCACACAGATGATCTTCTCAGCCATCGCCGTCTCTCCTCTCGCCTGTCAAGGCTGTTCCGCTTCTGATGCATCGATATACTCACTGTATACGATCCGCTCCCGGATGTAAAGGGGGCCCTCCGCAAGCGGACAGCAGAAGCACCAGTGCCAGCGCAGCCGGCAATCTCCCCCTTACGGCAGCCGCCTCCTTTTCAGAAGTCCTCCGCCAGCCTGCGTGCCTTCTCACAGGCCTCCGTCAAAATCTCCTCCGTCTTGGCGGGATCCAGGTCCAGTCCGCCGGCAAACACATAGCTGAACGCAGGGATGCCGAACATGGCGCACAGCTGCTTCCAGTACAGAACACCCAGACTCTCGGGCTGCTCCAGATCCCCGCCGGAGGTGAGATAAGCCAGCTTCTCTGCCCGGCAATCCCCGTGGCAGCCGTCGGCCTCGTAGTGATAGGTCAGGCCATTGGCGGAGATGTACTCAATATACGTCCGCAGGGCCGCCGGGAAGGTCAGGTCCCAGAAGGGTGCCGCCACCACCACCCGGTCCGCGGCCCGGAACTGGCGGGCCAGATCATACACCGGCGCATCGAAGCACCGGATCCCCGCCAGGGCGTCCCGGTCGTTCAGCATCTCCGGCGCAAAGGGCTTCAGCGCCAGCAGGGCCTCTGGTTCCACAGTCTCCACCTCGGCCTCCGGATGCCTGGCCTGCCATGCGTCCAAAAATGTTCTCGCCAGCACCAGGGTGCGGGATTCCTCCCCTCGCTGGCTGATGCAGCCGTTGACAAACAGCAGTTTCATGCAAATCACTCCTTCTCCTCCAAAAGGGTGGTAATGATGGGCTTCCCCTCCCGGTCCAGCAGGGGCGTCATCCCGCCGGCATGGCCGGTGGAATGCCACAGGTAGTTGACCCCGGTCTCCCGGTCCACCCAGACAGAGTTTTCCTCAAAGCCGGTGCTCTCCACACTGGTCCGCACAAACCGTTTTTCCTTTTTTGCCATATAGGAAACCTCCTGAAAAATTCGTCACTCCCATCTCCGCCAGGAAAAAGGGCTGGGGAAAACCCTGCGGTTTTTCCCAGTTCGTTCGCCGCGGGCGAACAAAGAAATCTCAATCATTTTCGGCAGGGCGTGTACCTGCCGAAAATCCGTTGACCTGTGCGCCTCGGGCGCCCACACCAGTGACCGACGTCACTGGTGTGGGGGGAGGTCGAGGGGGGGGGACGCAATCCCCCTTCGAAGTCTCACGCCCGCTTGAACATCTTCTCCAGCTCGTACTTCGTCAGCTTCACCGCCACCGGGCGGCCGTGGGGGCAGTATTTGATCTCTCCGCTCTGCACCCGGTCCACCAGCACCCGCAGCTCCGCCGGATCGCTGACCCAGCCGCCCTTGATGGCCGCCTTGCAGGCCATGGTATGCAGCAGCGCCTCCCGCTTTTCATCCGGGGATCTTCCGGTCCGCAGGCGCTCGGCAAACTCCTCCAGAGTGGGCACCGTGTCGGCGGCGTCGATGTCCGCCGGCACCTCCCGCACCAGCAGGGCGCCGGCCCCGAAGTCCTCGCAGGCAAAACCGAACTGCTCCAGCAGGGGCAGGTTCTCCAGCAGCAGCGCCCCGTCCTCCCGGCTTAACTCCGCCGCGATGGGGGCCAGCAGCGTCTGTCGCATGGGGGGCTCCTGAGCATTTTTCAGCTTGTCAAAATTCATCCGCTCGTGGGCGGCGTGCTTGTCGATGAGCCAGACGCTGCCGTCCTCGCTCTCGCAGATGATATAGGTCCGCAGCACCTCTCCGGCAATCCGCCAGGGTGCCTCTTTCGTCTCCAGAACAGTCGTCTGGCCCGGTAGATCCTCCGTCAGCTTCAGCCGCTCCGGCGGGATGGCGGGCACAAAGGGGCGGGGAGCAGATTCCGGCGAGGTCGTCTTTTCTGCAGGGACGGACACTGGGGCAGAGGTCCAGGGGGCGGAGGGAGCCGTCCGCTCCGCCCGTGGGGCGGTCACGGAGACAGGCGGTCTGCCCAGCACACCTTTGTTGCAGGAGGGCGCAGGCGGGCTACTTTGCTGCGTGTCTGGCGGCGACGTCACAGAGGCGGGCGCCCTTCCCAGAGCGCCCTGGGCCGCGGACTCTGAGCGCTTGGTCTGGTAAAAAGAGGTCTGCCCGCTGTCCGCCACCCGGGCGGGCGCCCGCAGCTCGGTGTTCCAGGCGGGCCGGGCCGGAGCCGCGGGCTGGGGAGCGGGCTTTGCACCGCCCTGCCGGAACGTCTTGGCGTCCATGGTCTGGAAGAAGTCCTGCCGGGAGGCCGCCGGGAGCCGCGCCTCCTGCGCGGGAGCGGCGGCGGGAGCGCCGGTCTTGCCCAGGGCATCTAGCACCGTGTGGTAGACCGCGTCGAACACATCGTGCTCCCGGGCGAACTTCACTTGAGTCTTCGCGGGGTGGACGTTCACGTCCACCGCCGTCACCGGCAGGGTGACGGACAGGACGCAGCCGGGGAACTTACCCTTCATGATCTGGTTGCGGTAGCCCTCCTCCAGCGCCGCCGTCAGCAGCTGGGACTTGATGAACCGGCCGTTGACGAAGAACACCTGCATGGACCGGGAGCCCCGGCCCATCAGCGGCGCGGTGACAAAACCGGAGACCGTGATGTCCCCTCCGCTGCCGGACACCGGCACCAGCCCCCGGGCGAAGTCCCGGCCCAGGGCAGCGTAGACGGCGGAGTCCAGCTTTCCGTCGCCGGGGGTCAGCAGGGCCTCCACCCCGTCCTTGATGAACTTGAAGGAGATGTCCGGATGGGACAGGGCCAGATGCTGCATGAGGCCGTTCACCGCCGCAGTCTCCGCACTGTCCTTGCGCATAAACTTCAGCCGGGCGGGGGTGTTGTAAAACAGGTCCCGGACCGTGATGGTGGTGCCCTCCGGCGCACCGGCGGGCTCCACTGCGCCGGGCACACCGCCCTCCAGATGGAGGGCGGCTCCCTCCGTCGTGCCGGTTTGGCGGGTGAGGATGTCCACCCGGCTGACGGCGGAGATGGCGGCCAGGGCCTCGCCCCGGAACCCCAGAGTGCCGATCTTCCCCAGGTCCTCCTCCGTCCGCAGCTTGGAGGTGGCGTGGCGCAGGAAGGCGGTGGGGAGTTCCTCCGGCGCGATGCCGCAGCCGTTGTCCGTCACCCGGATCATGCCCATGCCGCCCCGGCGGATCTCCACCACCACGGCAGAGCTGCCGGCGTCGACGGCGTTTTCCACCAGCTCCTTCACCACGCTGGCGGGCCGCTCCACGACCTCACCGGCGGCGATCAGGTCCGCTACGTGGGACTCCAGTTGTTGAATGTGAGGCATATTGGTTTCCTTTCTAAGCTCAGAGCAGCAGCACGGCGACGATGGGAATGGTCACGATGGACGCCGCCGTGGTCAGGAAGGTGATCTGTGCCATGCACTCGGTGTCTCCGCCGTACTCCATGCTCAGCAGCGTCCCGTTCACTGCTACGGGCATGGCCATCTGGGTGACAGCGATCCCCAGCACCAGGGAGTCGATCCCCAGCGCCCGGAGGACCAGGCACAGGGCCACCGGCAGCAACAGCAGGCGGATGGCCGTCAGCAGCCACAGCTTGGGAGAGCGCAGCACCTGTCCGGCTGACATGCCCGCCAGCAGGGAGCCCACCACCAGCAGGGACAGCGGCACGGTGATGTCTCCCACAAAGTCCAGCATCTCGCCCACCAGGGCCGGCGGCCGCAGCCGGGTCAGCGCCAGCACCAATCCCAGGACAGAGGCCACGATGCAGGGGGTGAACAGCTGCTTCCAGCGGAAGCGGGCGGCCCCTGCCAGCAGCAGCGGGCCCAGACTGTAAGACAAGAGATTGAAGGGCAGCGCCAGAATGGCGGCATAGAACAGTGCGCCGTCTCCAAACAGGGCCACCGCTACGGGATAGCCAATGAACCCCACGTTGGGGAAGGCCAGGGCATACCGCCACACGCCCTTCTGCCCCTGTGTGCCCGGCAGGAACCGGGGCACCACCAGGGCAAAGACCGCCTCCAGCAGGTAGAACACCACGCCAACCTCCAGGATGGAGAGGATGGTCCCCAGCTCCGGCAGCTCCTCGCCGGTGATCACCGCCGCCACGATCATGGCGGGCATGGTGATGTTCAGCAGCAGCTTGGAGACCTTCTGGTCCGTCTCCCCGCCCAGGTACCCCAGCCGGTTGGCCGCATAGCCCGCCGCAATGGCGAACAGGATGACCAGCATCTCGCCAAATACGTCCCAAAAATTCATCTGTCCCTTTCTCCCCTCATCATTCCGGAATTCGGTTCTTACGCCACAAGGGTCCAAGCGGAGAGGGCGTTGGCCGCCGCATGGAGACCGATGGACGTCCACAGGGTGCCGGTGCGGTCATAGACCCACGCCAGCACCAGCCCGGGCACCAGATACTGGAGCATCAGCAGGAAATACGTGATGTCCCGGTTCACCACCGCGAACTGCCACACATGCAGCAGGGCGAACAGCAGGCAGCTGACCAGGTATCCCACCGCCGCGCTCTTGCGCCGGAGATTCCCGAACACCAGTCCCCGGAAGAGCACCTCCTCCACAAAGGGCGCCAGGAAAATGACGATCAGCAGCGTCATGTGGGGCGCGTCCTCGATCTGGGCGGAGATGGTGGTGTCGTTCAGGTTGGTCTGGTTGGATACCACCAGTCTTGTCAGGCGGTACACCAGCTCGTTCAGGCCGTACAGGGCCACCAGTCCGATGGCCATGAACTTGCAGGCCCCGCCCAGGTTCTCTGCAAAGTGCCGGGAGGTCCGACCCAGAAAGCCGTGGAAAATGATGACCGTGGCGGCGAAGAGGATGTAGTAATACAGGATATTCTGCAATCCGGTGCTGATGGTCACTCCCAGCAGTCCGCCGATCAGGCGGAACAGCGGGGCTGTGACAAAGGGCAGCACCAGCAGGTAGATCACAAAGAGCACCGTGCCCGCGATCTGTTCCCCCGCCGACATATAGGCGGCGCTCTTTCTTCTTGGCATCTCGTTCCCTCCCGGTTTTCGTCCGGCTTCTGTTTCAGCTCGTTTTCCCCGGCGGGCGGATCCGCCGGGGTCTTCTTTTGATCCGCTGGGCTTGGGCGGCGCGTGTCCGCCCGCCGCCAGGCCCCTCATTTCCGCGGAATCCCCTGTCCCGGCCTGAAGGCCGCTCTCCGGGCGCCGTCAGCGCGTCCGGTCCCCCGCGGCAGAGGGCGCATCCCGCCGTGCCTGCCCGGCCGGGTGCTCAGTTGAGCTTCTGCTTCCACTCGTAGATCAGGCTCATCGCCTCAATGGGCGTCAGCGTGTCCGGCTGGCAGCGGCGGAGGGCGTCCAGCACCTCCCCCTCGCCGATGGCGGTGAGGGACACCTGGTCCTCCTCTTTCCGGGCCGCTACGTACTGGACGCCGTTCTCCGCCTCCAGCTCTTTCAGGACCGTTTTGGCCCGCTGGACCACCTTGTCCGGCAGCCCCGCCAGCTTGGCCACCTCGATGCCGTAGCTGCGGTCCGCCCCGCCGGGGAGGATCTTCCGCAGGAAGATGATGTCCTCCCCCCGGGTCTTGACGGCGATGTTGTAGTTGACCGTGCCGGGCAGGGTGTTCTCCAGCTCCGTCAGCTCGTGGTAGTGGGTGGCGAACAGGGTCTTGGCCCCCAGCAGCTTCTTGTCCGCGCAGTACTCCAGCACCGCCCGGGCGATGGACATGCCGTCAAAGGTGCTGGTGCCCCGGCCGATCTCGTCCAGAATCAGCAGGGAGTGCTTCGTGGCGTGGCGCAGAATGTCCGCCACCTCCGTCATCTCCACCATGAAGGTGGACTGGCCGGCGGACAGGTCATCGCTGGCGCCGATGCGGGTGAAGATCCGGTCCACCACGCCGATGCGGGCGCTGGCCGCCGGGACGAAGGAGCCCATCTGGGCCATGAGGACGATCAGCGCCACCTGGCGCATGTAGGTGGACTTGCCCGCCATGTTGGGGCCGGTGATGATGGCCACCCGGTCCTCCCTCTCCCCCATGAAGGTGTCGTTGGGGACGAAGAGGCTGTCCTTGAGCATCTGCTCCACCACCGGATGGCGGCCGTCGTGGATCTCGATGGCCCCAGACTCGTCCACCGTGGGGCGGCAGTAGTGGTTCCGCACCGCCACCGCCGCGAAGGACACCAGGGCGTCCACCTCCGCCACCGCGGCGGCAGTCCGCTGGATGCGGGCGCTCTGGGCGGAGATCTCCTGCCGCAGCGCCGTGAAGAGCTCATACTCCAATGCCACCACCCGGTCCGAGGCGGTGAGGATCTCGTGTTCCAAGTCCTTCAGCTCCTGGGTGATGTACCGCTCCCCGTTCACCAGGGTCTGCTTGCGGATGTAGGTGTCCGGCACCTGGTCCTTGAAGGAGTTGGACACCTCGATGTAATAGCCGAAGACCTTGTTGTAGCCGATCTTCAGGGTCCGGATGCCGGTGCGCTCCTTCTCCTTGGCCTCGATCTCCGCCAGGACGCCCTTGCCGCCGTTCATGATGTGCCGCAGGCGGTCCACCTCCTCGTGGTAGCCGTCCCGGATGAAGCCGCCCTCCCGGACGGAGAACGGCGGCTCGTCGCAGATGGCCGCGCCGATGTGTGCCCCGATCTCCGTCAGGTCGTCCAGCTCCCCGGCCAGCTCCGCCAGCCGTCCGCCGGAGAAGGCCGCCAGCTGGGCCCGGAGGGCGGGCAGCCGCTCGATGGCGGAGCGGAGGGACACCATGTCCCGTCCCCCGGCGGTGCCGTAGACGATGCGGCCGATGAGCCGCTCCATATCTCCCAGGCCCGTCAGGGCGGCGATGAGCTCCTCCCGCGCCATGGTGCTCTCCACCAGGGCGGCCACGGCGGCATTGCGCTTGGCGATGGCGGTGACGGACAGCAGCGGCCGCTCCAGCCAGCTGCGGAGCAGCCGCCCGCCCATGGGCGTCCTGGTCTTGTCCAGCACCCACAGGAGGGAGCCTCTCTTCTCCCGGTCCCGGAGGGTCTCCGTCAGCTCCAGGTTCCGCCGGGCGGTCAGGTCCAACTCCATAAACCGGCCCTGCTCGTAGTAGTCCAGGTCGTTGATGTGAGAGAGGTCCGTCTTCTGGGTCTCGTACAGGTAGTGCAGCAATCCCCCCAGGGCCATGGCCGCGGCCGGGTTGGTCCTGGGCAGGCGGTCAAACGCCTCCTCCCCGAACTGGCGGCGGATGTTTCGCTCCGCCTCCGCCAGGCGGAAGCGGCCCTCGCCGCCGTTTTCCACCCGGCAGCGGAACTTCTCCGTCAGGGCGTCGGTCAGGGCTTTTTCCGAGGCGGCCCCGTTGTTCACCACCGCCTCTGCCGGGGAAAAGCGGCCCAGCTCGTTGACGACGTGCTCCACCCGGTCCGGGCCGGAGAAGGCCGTCAGGTGGGTCTTGCCGGTGGAGATGTCGCAGAAGGCCGCGCCAGCGTTCTGGCTGTCGATGTAGATGCCGCAGAGGAAGTTGCTGGCCTTCTCCTCCAGGCAGGCGGCGTCGATCACCGTGCCGGGGGTCACCACCCGGATGATATCCCGCTTCACCAGCCCCTTGGCCGTTGCCGGGTCCTCCATCTGCTCACAGATGGCCACCTTGTAGCCCTTGGCGATGAGCCGGGCGATGTATGCCTCACTGGCGTGGTAGGGGATGCCGCACATGGGCACCCGCTCCTCCTCGGGCTTGGCGTGCTTGCCGTGGTCCCGGGAGGTGAGGGTCAGGTCCAGCTCCCGGGAGGCCAGCTTCGCGTCGTCAGCGAACATCTCATAGAAGTCGCCCAGCCGGAAGAACAGGATGGAGTCCGGATTGTCCTTCTTGATCTCCAGGTACTGCTTCATCATGGGGGTGAGTTCGGCCAAAAGGGTCACCTCATTCTCTTTCTATCAAAGGATTTGGATTCGTTTTATGGGGGTGCGTCCCATGGGACGCGGGAAATCAGCCATGTGGATGGCTGGGCTGGGCGGGCCGCCGAACGGCGGCCACA
>OGHO01003049.1_pt1 | contig 11743 bp, 12 predicted proteins | sample 1571421 | NCBI WGS metagenome assembly OGHO01 (sample SAMEA2581937, study PRJEB24529) | metagenome | biome: Human gut stool | place: China | collected 2011
TCGACACCATCCCCCGGGGGATGGAGATCGTCCACACCACGGAGACGGTGGAGATGTGCGACGACCCCTCCAAGGTGTTCCGGCACAAGAAGGACACCTCCATGGGCGTGGGTCTGACCCTGCTGCGGGACGGCAAGGCCGACGCCCTGGTTTCCGCCGGGTCCACCGGGGCTTTGCTGGCCGGGGCCACCCTGATCACCAAGCGCATCCGGGGCATCCGCCGGGCGGCGATGGCCCCGGTGATCCCCACCACCGGCGGCAAGGCCGTGCTCATCGACTGCGGGGCCAACGCCGAGTGCACCCCGGAGTATCTGATGCAGTTTGCGTATCTGGGCAGCTTCTATGCCAGCCGGGTGCTGGGACTGGAGCGTCCCCGGGTGGGCCTGCTGAACATCGGCGCGGAGGACAGCAAGGGCACGGACCTGCAAAAGCAGACTCTGGCCCTGCTGCGCAAGGCCGGGGAGGAGGGCCACCTGAACTTCATCGGCAACATCGAGGCCAAGGAGGCCATCAAGGGCGGCTGCGACGTCATCGTCACCGACGGCTTCTCCGGCAACATCCTGCTCAAGACCATGGAGGGCGTGGGCTCCTTTGCCGGTCACGCCCTGGGGGATATTTTCCGGAAGAACCTGCTGACCAAGCTGGCCGCCGCCATGGTGATGCCGGGGCTGCGGGCATTCAAGGCCCAGCTGGACCCCAACAAGGTGGGGGGCACCGCTTTCATCGGCATCTCCAGGCCCGTCATCAAGGCCCACGGCTCCTCCAACGCCGAGGCCATCGACAACGCCATCGGCCAGGCCAGGCAGGTGGCCGAAAGCGGCATCATTGGACAGATTCAGGAAAATGTGCATCTGATGCAGGTGCAGCCGGAATAATTCACAAAAAGGGTATTGACAGACCTGACCAATTGCCGTATTATTTTCCAAGACAAAGCCCGAAAGGAGGGATCATCTCATGACGATGGACGAGATCTTCAAGACCATGCAGGATCTGATCGCTGAGCAGTTTGCCATTGATACCGACGAGATCGGCATGGATAGTTCTTTTGTGGACGATCTGGGCGCCGACTCCGTGGACCTGGTGGAGCTGGTCATGGCCATGGAGGAGGAATTCGACGTGGGCGAGATCGACGAAGAGGACCTCACCGGTCTGAAGACCGTGGGCGACTGCGTGCGCTATCTGTATAATAAGCTGAACTGAATCAATCAAGCAGCTGAAAAAGAAGGCCCCGTTGGTTGCAACGGGGTTTCCTTTTTCCGCTGCGGAAGGGAGAAAAACATCATGCATACCCTGCAAGTACTGGAAAAAAAACTGGGCTATACCTTCCGCTGCAAGGAGCAGCTTCAAGCGGCCCTGTACCACAGCTCCTACGCCAACGAGCACCGCTGCTGCGGCGTCAGCAGCAACGAGCGGCTGGAGTTTCTGGGGGACGCCGTGCTGGGCCTGGTCACGGCGGACTATCTGTATCACAAGCACCCGGATTTGCCGGAGGGGGACCTGACCCGGATGCGGGCGGCCCTGGTGTGCGAGGAGAGCCTGTACGAGGTGGCCCAGAGCCTGGGGCTGGGCAATGAGCTGCGGCTGGGCAAGGGCGAGGAGGCCGGGGGAGGCCGGTGCCGCCCCTCCATCCTGGCCGACGCCACGGAGTCCGTGTTCGCGGCGGTGTACCTGGACGGCGGCATGGAGGCCGCCCGGGCGCTGATCCACCGGGTCCTTCTGGACAAGGAGCAGGAGGAGGCCGTGGAAGAGCGCCGCCGGGACTATAAAACGGAGCTGCAGGAGCTGGTCCAGCGCCGCAGCAACCAGACCCTGCACTATGAGATGATCGGGGCCTCCGGCCCGGATCACGCCAAGCTGTTCACCTGCGCGGTGCTGCTGAACGGTCAGGAGGCCGGCACCGGCACCGGTAAGAGCAAGAAGGAGGCCGAGCAGGCCGCCGCCCGGGCAGCGCTGCAGGCCCTGCAATAAGGCAAAGCGCAAGCCCCGCAGTCTGCCGGTTCCGGCGGGCTGCGGGGCTGTTTCGTTGGAGGGGGGCTATCTTTTCTTCGCCCGGGCCAGCCGGAAGCCGAACACGATGCCGCTCACGCCGCCCACAATGTGGGTCAGGTGGGACACGTTGTCCGTTCTGGTAAGGCCGTCGGCGATTTCGCTGCCTAAGTAAAGGGCCGCCACCAGCAGCATGGTCAGAGGAATGCCGCCCTTCTTCATCTCCGTAAAGGACGAGAGAACGATCATCATAAACACCACGCCGCTGGCGCCAAGCAGAGCGGAGTGGGGAAACAGCAGGAACTGCACCAGCCCCGTGGCAAAGGCGGTGATGACGATGGTCAGCAGCAGATTCCGGCTGCCGTACTTCTCCTCCAGCCCCGGCCCCACCAGCAGCAGAAGCAGCATATTGCCCATATAGTGGCTGTAGCCCGAGTGGCCCAGAACGTGGGTAAAAAACCGCACATACGTCAGTGGGTCCGTCAGGGGCGCCCGGTATACGCAGAACAGCCGGGCCGTGGAGGCCCCGCCGGTGGCGGAGTCCAGCACCAGCACCAGCAGACTGAGGATGGCGAAGCTCAGCACCACCGGCGCGTTGAATCGGATGGCAAATCGTTTCACGAAAAAACCTCTTTCCAAATGTTCTGACTTCGATTATAATGGATGCATGGACTTTTGTAAACAAGGAGGCGCGTTTCGTGAACAAACCGCTGAAAATCATCCTGCTGGTGCTGGCGGCCCTGGTGCTGCTGGTGGTGGGATACCTGGCCTATGTGCTCATCGACTATCACCGGCTGGGGGACATGGACCTGGAGGTGGACCGGCAGGTGCTTCAGCCCGCCGAGACCGGCCGGGAATATCACCTGCTGTCCTATAACATCGGCTTCGGCGCCTATGAGCCGGATTACGGCTTCTTTATGGACGGCGGAACGGAGTCCTGGGCCTGGTCCCAGGAGCGGCTGACGGACAACATAGGAAACATCGGGTCGTTCCTGTCCCAGCAGCATGCGGACTTCTATCTCATCCAGGAGGTGGACCGGGATTCCACCCGCAGCTATCATGTGGACGAGGCCGCCCTGCTGCGGGAGGCCCTGCCGGAGTATGACGGGACCTGGGCCCAGAACTACGACTCCCCCTTCCTGATGTATCCCCTGCGCCACCCCCACGGGGCGTCGGTGTCGGGGCTGATGACCCTGTCGGCCATGACGGTGGACAGCGCCCGGCGGGTGGAGCTGCCCATCGAAAACAGCCTGATGAAGCTGGTGGACCTGGACCGGTGCTACAGCGTGCACCGGATCCCGGTGGCCGGCGGCGGCGAGCTGGTGCTGTATAACCTGCACCTGTCGGCCTACACCTCCGACGGCACCATCGCCATGGAGCAGCTGAAGCTGCTGCTGGAGGATATGCAGCGGGAGTATGACGCAGGCAACTGGTGCGTGGCCGGCGGCGACTTCAACAAGGACCTGCTGGGCGACTCCGCCGCCTACTTCGGCGAGGCGGACCAGGAGTACACCTGGGCCCAGCCCATTCCGGAGGACACCTTCGACGGGTTCAACGTGTCCCTGATCGCGCCGCTGGATGAGGGGAACCCTGTGCCCAGCTGCCGCAACGCCGACGGACCCTATCACCAGGGGCAGTATGTGCTGACGGTGGACGGGTTCCTGGTGTCCGAAAACGTGACGGTGACCTCCAGCGACGTGGTGGACCTGGGCTTTGCCTATTCCGACCACAACCCCGTGGAAATGCGGTTCGTGCTGGAGAAATAAGATGGGCAAGTATGAAGGCTCATGGAGCGGCATGCGCCGATATCTGGAGCATGATATGCTGGCACCCTGTCTCTATGGCCGGGTGCGTTACGGCTGCACTGCCTATGTGGGGATGGACGGCTCCCGGATATTTGAAATATGCATCGACGGAAGGCCAGTAAAGCACTTTTCTCTGGAGACCGTCAACACCTGGTTCCTGGATAACGGCTATCGGCCCGGTCCCCGGCCTGTGGGCCTGGGGGAATACTGGGACGGCCTGTGGATGCTGCTGGACGAGGTGCCCCGTTCCCGCCGGACGGCGTACACCGATGATGAATTCTGCGATGCGTTAGCCGCCTACCGAACACAGGACATTGCGGCCAGCCTTCACTCAGAAGACCCCCTGGTCCGGATGCTGGCGATTCTGGATCGCCGGGTGGGCAAGCGAACCCTGTCCGCTCTGCGGGACACTGTTTCCCAACAGCCGGAGTGGCTCCAGAACTTTTACCGGCTGCGGATGGATGCCGAGGATTTCCAGCACAAATTGTAAAAAAAAGTGTCGCCCTTTTTTGACAAGCCAAAAAAGCAGTGCTACGGCGCAGTGCCGCGGCACTGCTTTTCTTCATATCACGCCTTTCGCCCCCAGCGGGCCATATAGCGGAAGGCTGCGGGCCAGACGGCTCCGGCGAACAGCACCATGATGCCGTATCGCACGGCCCCGGCCACCCCGGCGCTGCCGAACAGGGCCAGCAGCGGACCCTTCAGCCCCGCCCGGATGCCCATCAGCAGGGCAAGGCCCAGCACCACCTTCAGCAGCTGCACCCACCAGACGGCCCGGGTGTCGAAATGGATATACCGCCGGTCCAGCCACCAGGCGATGCCGAAGCCCACGGTGGCCCCCAGCAGCTTCCAGCCGTTTTCCTGCCCGTGGGCCAGGTTGGCCGCGTCCACGTCCGCCGGGAAGGGATAGACATACGCAAACACCAGATACGCGATGCCCACCAGCAGCATCCCGGCGATGAGCCCCGCCATCAGGCTGGGCTTGCGGTCGGCCTGGCGGATCAGGGGATACAGGGTCAGCACCATCACCCCGGCCACCGCAAAGGACACCCCCACGTCCAGGGGCGTGTGGACCCCCAGGTACAGCCGGGAGAAGGACACCAGCAGCAGCACTGCCACGCAGGCCCACCGGACCCAGGGCCGCCGGGTGGACCGGGCAATGCCGCCGAAGGTGGCCACGGCGTTCTGGGTGTGGCCGCTGGGGAAGGAGTAGCCCGTGGCCTGGGCCCGGGCGCTTTCCACAATGGTGAAGTCAGGGTCCCGGACCCAGGGCCGGGGAATCCGGAACAGCAGCTTCAGAAACTGGTTCACCACCGTGCCGAAAAAACCCATCAGCAGCAGATAGTACCCCTCCTGCTTGCTGACGCACCAGAAGATCAGAATGGCCGCCACCATGAAAACGGTCTCCTCGCCCAGGTGGGTCACGGCGGAGAACACCGCGTCCCAGAACGGGGTGCGCACGCTCTCCAGCGCATATAACAGGTTCATATCCGTCCCTCCTTTTGGGGATTATTGTACCGTACTTTTCCTCCCGGCGCAAGAGGGAGCTTTCCGGCATATACTGAGGCAGAGGAGGGAGAGAGCCATGAGACGGGGAAATTGCGGCGCGGTCATCGGCGTGTGCGCCCTGGGCCTGGGGCTGGTGATCCTGATCGCCGCCATCTTCCCGGTGGGCGCGCTGATGTTCCTGGTGGCGTTTCTGCTGATCGCCTGCGGGATCATATGCTTGAAGGACGGGAGGTAATGTGCATGAAGATCGTGATCTGGAAGGCGCCCCGGTGTCTGCGGGGCCTGCTGCGGCGGATGTTCGGCATCCAGGAATAACCCGGTGTGTTCCCGCATAGCCTTGGGACAGTGAAAACAAGGAGAGGACGGGAAACGCATGGAACTGGAGCTGAAATTTGCGGAGCTGGCCTGCTGTGAGCCGGTAGGCGACCTGATCACCACTCAGGAGGAGTCCATGGAGACGGCGATCCCGGAGTATTGCCCGGACATTGCCCGGATCGTGGATACCGTGGGGCAGCTGCGGCTGCGGGAGAAGCATCCGGCGGGCCAGCAGCTGACCATGGGCGGCAGCGTGGTGCTGACGGTGCTGTATACCTCGGAGGAGAGCGCGGGTTTGCGGAGCCTGTCGATGGAGGTGCCGTTTTCCTGCCAGGTGGAGGATAAGCGGCTGGCGGACTGCGACGCCGTGTGCGTCACCGGGCGGCTGCTGCTGGCGGAGGCTAAGGCCGTCACCGCCCGGAAGCTGTATCTGCGGGTGATGCCGGAGTTCACCGTGTCCGGCTATGCCCGGCGGCGGCAGCGGCTGTGCTGCGGCACGGAGGAGGATCCTGCCCTGCGGGTGCGGCGGCAGGAGGCGGAGCTGGAGCTGCTGACAGCGGTGGAGGAGCGGGAATTTTCCTTCGCCCAGGAGGTGGCGCCCGACGGTCCGCCGCCGGAGGATGTGCTGATGGAGCGCACCGCCGCCCGGGTGGAGGAGTGCCGCCGGGTGGGCAGCCGCCTGGTGCTGAAGGGCCAGGCGGAGGTGTGCGTGCTGTACCGGGGAGAAAACCAGGAGCTGGCGGCATACCGGACGGCGCTGCCCTTCTCCCAGCTGCTGGACGGGGTGGAGCTGCCGGAGGGGGCCGAAACGGAGGCCCGCATCCAGTGGGCCAGCAGCGAGATCCGGGTGCTGCGGACGGAAAACGGCCCGGCCTTCGGCATCACCGTGACGGTGTGCGCGGTGCTGCTGGTTCGCCGGAAGCAGCAGGTATCGTACATAGAGGACCTGTACAGCCTGCACCATGCGGCCCAGGTCCGGCGGCAGGAGACGCCGCTGCCGGTGGCCTGGCAGCGGGATATCCCCAGCCAAGAGGCGGTGCAGCAGCTGGAGTTCGGCCAGGGGAGACCCTTTGCCTATCTGACGGCGGCGGAATGCAGCGGCGTCAGCACGGTGCAGGAGGGCGGCGGCCCGGCCCTGCGGTGCACGGTGCGGCTGCGGGTGCTGTATCTGGACGAGAGCGGGACGCCGGTGTGCGCCGAGCGGTCGGCGGAGGTGACGGCCCCGGCGGCCTGGGAGCCGCAGACCGTCCGGGCCGCCTGCGGCCTGCCGCAGATGCAGATCACCGGCAGCACCTGCCGGCTGTCAGTGCCGGTGCGGTTCGAGGCACGGCGGTGTCTGCGCCGGCCGGTGGCGGCGGTGACGGCGGTGGAGCTGCAGGACCCGCCGGAGGGGCCGCAGCCCTCCCTGATCCTGCGCCGCATGGCGGAAGGGGAGACCCTGTGGGACATCGCCCGGCAGTACCGCACCGATGAGGAGGCCATCCGGGCCGCCAACGAGCTGACGGAGGACCGCCCGGAGGGGATGCTGCTGATCCCCCGGGTGCGATAAGAAAGACCAGCGGGAACAAGTGAAACCGGTGGGGCGGGGCCTGCGGCCCCCGCCCCACATTTTTTATTTCCCGGGGCCTGACGATAAATTTTCTGTGACGGGAGCAAAACAGGGCTACACAACCGGCGAAACCTGTGATATGATAGATGAGTGAAAAAATCGGACCGGGGGAGGGATCGTTCTAATGAAACATTTGCCGCAGCGCGTGGCGGCGCTGCTTCTGGCGGCGGTTATGTCGCTGACCCTGACCGGGTGTATGTTCCGCTCGTCGGTGGAGGATCTGTTCACCCTGCCCCGGGTGTCGGCGGAATACGAGGGGCTGTCCCAGGAGCTGGACGACCTGCAGAAGCAGGGCTATGAGCTGGTGGGCCCCAGCACCGGGCAGAACATCCAGCCGGTGCAGATGGTGGACCTGGACAACGACGGCCTGTCGGAGGCCCTGGTATTCATGCGGCTGCAGGACGACGAAAAGCCCCTGAAAATCTTCGTTTTCCGGCCGGAGGACGACACCTATCACCGCCTGTGCGTCATCGAAAGCAGCGGCACCGCCATCGACAGTGTCCAGTATGAGGACCTCACCGGCAACGGCCGGCTGGAGATCATCGTGGGCTGGCGCATCAGCGCCGACGTGCAGACCGTGGCCGTGTATGTGCCCCAGCCGGACCCCTATGTGCTGCTGCAAAGCGGCTATACCCGCTTCACCGTCACGGACCTGGACGGCGACGGCGTCAAGAGCCTGCTGCTGTTCCGCTCGGATAACGATGGCCAGCCGGTGGCGGGGCTGTATATCCGCAAGGACGACGTGATCTCCGCCAGCTACAGCAGCGTGCTATCCTACACCATGGCGGAGCTGAGCCGGGGCAGCGTGGTGGTGGGCAAGCTCTCCGACGGCACCCCCGCCGTATTTGCCACCGGCGTCAACAGCCAGGGTATGGCCATGACGGATATCCTGGTGTGGCAGGAGAGCGGCGGACTGACCAACATCGCCCAGGACCGGACCACCGGCCTCACCGCCGCCGTGTACCCCTATATGCAGCTCAAGCCCCAGGACATCGACGGCGACGGCAGCGTGGAGATCCCCGCGCCGGAGACTGCCGCCGCCGACGCGGGAAGCGGCGCTGCCGCCAACACCGCCGCGGCGGTGCGGGGGCTGGTCCGCTGGATCAGCTACTGCGGCGACGAAAGCCCGGAGGTCCACTGCGTGACCTATCACGATCTGTCCGCCGGGTGGTATTTCCGCCTGCCGGATACCTGGCAGGGGGAGGCCACCTTCACCACCGCCGAAAACGGCGCGTACGAGAGCCAGGTGGTGCTGCTGTCCAACGGACAGCCGGTGGCGGCCCTGTACGCCCTTACCGGCGACAACCGGGAAAAGCGGGCCATGATGGGCAGCCGCATGGCCCTCAAGCGCCAGAACGGCGTCACCTACGGCGGGGAGCTGCTGGCCGGGGCCAACTACTGCGGCCTGGACGAGGAGAGCCTGCGCCTGGGCTTCAACCTGGTGATGGCCGAGTGGGCCGCATGAAAATCCGAGGAAAGGAACGTCGAATCCATGAGAAAGGTAATGGTTCTGGAGGATGAATCCAGCATCCGTAGCTTTATTGTGATCAACCTGCGCCGGGCAGGATACGAGGTGGTGGAGGCCGAGACCGGCGAGGAGGCCCTGGACAAGCTCCACGAGAATCCGGACACGCTGGTGGCCCTGCTGGACGTGATGCTGCCGGGCATCGACGGGTTCGAGGTGTGCCGCCGCATCCGGGCCACCAACCCCCGCATCGGCATCATCATGCTGACGGCCCGGTCCCAGGAGATGGACAAGGTCACGGGCCTGATGAACGGGGCCGACGACTATGTGACCAAGCCCTTCTCCCCGGTGGAGCTTACTGCCCGGGTGGACGCCCTGATCCGCCGCAGCAGCGGCGGCACCCAGGAGCTGCCGCCGGGCACCATCAGCCAGCCCCCCTTCCTGCTGAACACCCGCAACCGCACCCTGGAGAAAAACGGCCAGCGCATCAAGCTGACCCAGGTGGAGTATTCCATCATGCGGATGTTCATGGAAAATCCCGGCAAGGCCCTGTCCCGGGAGGAGATCCTGGACCTGGTGTGGGGCCGGGACTATTTCGGCGAGCTGAAGATCGTGGACGTCAACGTCCGGCGTCTGCGGCTGAAAATCGAGGACAGCCCCACCAGCCCCACCTATATCAACACCGTGTGGGGCTACGGATACAAGTGGGGCTTTTAAGCCATGGATACCAACACGGATAACAAGCTGCGGCTGTTCACCCGGGGACAGGGGAAGCGGCTGAAGCTGCGGGGTCTGCGCCGCCGCTGGCTGGCCAGCAGCGGGGGACCCATTATCGTCATTCTGGTGCTGGTGGGCGTGCTCTCCGCCGCCACCATCAGCTCCAGCCTGGATGCCCGGGCCAGGTCCTCTCTGGAGGCCAAGGCCAAGTCCGGCTCCGACTATTTCAGCGCCTACAGCATGGGCAGCTACAGCGAGTATTACCGCCGGGCCGCCCAATACGTCACGGATTACAGCATGAACGACAGCCTGGCCAAGAACGTGGAGCTGCAATTCATCAACGGCAAGCGCCAGGTGGAGCTGTCCTCCCGGGGCGCCGTGGCCGGCAGCACCCCCGCCACCCCGGAGGTGGGCCGGGCCGTGGAAACCGGCAAGACCGCCTCCTTCTCCGGCCGGGACCCCCTGACCGGCGAGAGCATCCTGGCGGTGTCCAGCCCGGTGTTCTACAACGGAACGGTGGTGGCCGTGATGCGGTTCGTCACCTCTACCCGGCTGCTGGATCAGCAGCTGTGGCTGACGGTGCTGGTGATGGCCGCCGTCATCGCGGCGGTGATCTTCCTGATCTTCGTGTCCAACCTGATCTTCATCAACAACGTGGTGCAGCCGGTGGCGGAGGTGTCCGAGGCCGCCAAGCGCATCTCCTCCGGCAGCTACGGCATCCAGATCGCCAACAAATATACCGACGAGCTGGGGCAGCTGGTGGACAACATCAACAACATGTCCCTGAAAATCAGCCAGAGCGAGAAAATGCAGACGGAGTTCATCTCCTCCGTGTCCCACGAGCTGCGCACCCCCCTGACGGCCATCAGCGGCTGGGGCGAGACCCTGCTGGGGGATGAGACCGGCGACCCACGCCAGCTGCGCCGGGGCCTGCGCATCATCGTCAAGGAGGCCCGCCGCCTGACGGGCATGGTGGAGGAGCTGCTGGAATTTTCCAAAATGCAGGACGGCCGCTTCACCCTGCAGGTGGAGGAAATGGACCTGCAGGCGGAGCTGGAGGACGCCATCTATACCTATCGGGAGCTGTTCCGCCAGGACGGCATCCAGCTGAACTATCACAGCGATCAGGAGCTGTATGCCGAGCCCATCTCCGGGGATCCCCAGCGGCTGAAGCAGGTGTTCTGCAACGTGCTGGACAACGCCGCCAAGCACGGCGGCGCAGGCAAGCGCATCGACGTGGACATGACCCAGGAGGGGGACAGCTATGTGGTGCGTATCCGGGACTACGGCCCCGGCATCCCTCCGGCGGAGGTCCCCTTTGTGAAGCAGAAGTTTTATAAGGGCTCCTCCAAGGCCCGGGGCAGCGGCATCGGCCTGGCGGTGTGCGACGAGATCGTCCAGCACCACGGCGGCGTGTTCGACATCGGCAACGCCGACGGCGGCGGGGCCATCGTCACCATCCGGCTGCCCATCTCCGGCCAGGAGCTGTAAAAATCGAACGCCTGTTGCATTTTTGCGGCGGGTGTGTTATGATACTGGAAAGGAACCCATTCCCCATGGAAAAAAACAACAAGCAATTCCGCACCTCCATCGGCGGTCAGGCCCTGATCGAGGGCATTCTCATGCGCGGGCCGGAAAAGCAGGCCATCGTGGTCCGCTCGCCGGAGGGCCTGGTGACCAAGGTGGAGGAGCTGACCCTGATCAAGGACAAGTATCCCATTCTGGGCTGGCCCATCATCCGGGGGGCCGTCACGTTTCTGGACTCCATGGTCCGGGGCGTCAAGGCCCTGATGTTCTCCGCCGACTATTACCCCGAGGACGAAAACGTCCAGCCCTCCAAGCTGGATAAGTGGCTGGAGGAGCACGTTCCGGCGGAGAAGCTGCAGTCGGTGCTGGTGTGGGTGTCGGTGATCCTGTCCCTGGGGCTGACCCTGCTGCTGTTTATGCTGCTGCCCACCTTCATCGCCGGGCTGTTCCACGCCCGGCACGCCGCCGTCCACAACCTCATCGAGGGGGCGGTGAAGATCGCCATTTTCCTGGGATACCTGATCCTCTGCTCCAGGCAGAAGGACGTGCGCCGGGTGTTCTGCTATCACGGGGCGGAGCATAAGACCATCTTCTGCTATGAGGCGGGCCTGCCGCTGACGGTGGAAAACGCCCGCATCCAGCCCAAGCACCATCCTCGCTGCGGCACCAGCTTCCTGTTCGTGGTCATCGTGGTGTCCATTCTGTGCAGCAGCATCGTGTTCAGCTATGTGAACTGGCAGAATCTGTGGGTCCGGGTGGCCATGCATCTGCTGCTGCTGATCCCAGATCGGAAGAGCGTCGTGTAGGGAA
>OGHO01003058.1_pt1 | contig 11716 bp, 8 predicted proteins | sample 1571421 | NCBI WGS metagenome assembly OGHO01 (sample SAMEA2581937, study PRJEB24529) | metagenome | biome: Human gut stool | place: China | collected 2011
GATGAACTGAGAATTGGTCGGCGGCTGGCGCAGCTGCGTACCGGCGATCACATTCAGAAAGTCATGGTCGAGCTGGTTCCAGCAGCTCTGGATCAGCGTGCGGAGATTGCGCTCCACACAACTCGGCGTGGTGTTGAAATGATCCGCCGTCTGCTTATAGAGGCGCTTCGTGATAAGCAGCACATTGTCCGGCTGATCCCGAACCTGCTCAACCATATAGACCGCATAGCGGAAACCAGACAGCTTTCCGGTAACACCAAGCAGGCGCAGCAGACGCTCGGCGTCCAACGGGGTCTGTTCCGCGTCCCGCTCATATTCAGGCACATAATAAACCAAAGGCATTGTTACCCCTCCTATGTGATATTTGAAGATCAAAACAGAGAAAGGGCAGCACAGGCGGACCTCTCGGCCAGTGGCAAGTCTTTTTTGCGTAAGACCTATGCTATGCGCTGGATTCAACAATTCTTCATCCAGCCGTTAGGAATACCCCGATATTCTGTTTCAGCCGCAAAAGCGGGATAGTGGGAGAGTGCCGGGTGTGCGATGGTAAGGTCGAAAATCTTTGAAAACATCCGTATCCTCCGTAACTCAATCATACACGATATGTGCAGTTTTGTGTCATGTAATCGTTCTACAATGGTCTACGATATATGCCGGTTAATGCCTACAAATGTCGGTATTTGCAATTTTATGCTTAATTTATTAGTTACTACCTCAAGTGTTGTAACCTGCGTTCTACATAATCTTGCACATAACAAAAAGGCAGGACGACAAAGCATCCTGCCTTCGACTATTAGTAGAGTTCCCAATGTAGTAGCGTAATCGTCTATTGTTTCTTTACTCTTTTATCAAGCGTTTCTCCCTATCATTTCATTAAACTGCATCTCAGTGATACGCTCAATCCCCAGTTCAATAGCTTTTTGGTTTTTTGATGTACCGGAATCTGGTGTATTGGTAATCAAATAGTCAACGGCGGGCGAAAGCGTTTCCGTCAGCGTCGCACCGCAGGCCATCAAATATTCCTTCAATTCTGCTCGACTGGCAAATGTCTTGAGTTTACCTGTGACGACAAACCGTTTACCACTCAGTAGATCAGTCTTCTCAGCACCGAGGAGATATTCGTCATCTTTATCTTCTGCATCTTCTTCGTCATCCTCGTCATCAAATTCTTCTTCCAAGGTATCCGCAAGAGTTTCTAATTTGCTAATCATAATTCCATTTTGTTCTAATATTCTTACCGGATCATCATCTGGCACTTGTTTGAAAAGGTAGAAAAAGCCGCCGTCGTCACTACACTCAAAGCCAAAGTCTTCACGCATAACATAGTCATCTTCCGGGGCGCGATCCGGGTCAACCACATACAGAATCCCATAGGAATTTAAAGCAAGGAAATATCTCCATTCAAACCCGTGAGATTTAATATAGAGAATAAGCTGCTTCAATTCTTCGGAAGGGTTGCCAACGATTGCTGAAGTTAGTGCTGCAATATGGTCATTTTCTTGGGAAACCTGCTCTTGTGAGCGAGAAGTTGTCCGAGTAATCATCGAGAATTTGATACACGGACGATCTTTGTTGTAAATTTCATCATATGATTTCCCAATATAAACCGGCTCCTCGATTGTCAGACCGTCATATTCTATCAGCGGCGCAATGGCAGACACAAATGCCATGTTAAGGCGTCCAATTCGATTGCCACTCTGATTGGTGACTTTAAGAGAAAAATTCCCATTGCTTAAAGATCCTGTCGGCACCACACAAACAGGATCACCGACCTTTAGCGCTTCTACCGCATACATAGGGTCGCCCATTTCACTACATTCGAGGAAAATTTCAACCACATAGTTTAGCGCTGTGGAGATTGACCCCGAATCTTGCTTTTTATCGGGATAGCGAATTTTGCAGCGCCCTATAATTTCGAGAGCACTTTTTTCGTTTTTCAAATATTTTATCCGGCTGTCAAGCAACCATTTTATTGGATTTTTTTGATCCGTTGGAGAAATATTGATTAAACAGTACAATTCTGCTTTCTGTGCCTTGAGTCCGCGCTCGGCGCGTGCCTTAATGTTGGAAATCGAACCAGATATTTTAACTTTTTTCCCATCGACACAAGGAGAAATATACTCACTCAATTCTGCTGGAACATTTCCCAAATTTGCCTTTTTGCTATCAAGAATTTCAATGCACTGCTTGTCAAATTGGTTTCGTGGATTTCTGTGGTAGACAAGAGCATCTCCTATTTTGTGTTGCTCAATGCGTTCAGTTCGTCCTTCATGGCGCGTTCCTTTCGCCTCGAATTCAAATGTCATTTGTCCCTCTGGGGAAATAATAAGATGATCAACATAAGTATTATCCCCAAAAGCCAACTGGAGTGGTTGATCGAGATGGCATAAACAGGTGTTGTGCTTCTTGGAAAAATCCGACAGCATATTTTGGTCAATCATCACGGGTATATTATATTTGTCCAAAAGTGCTTGTGCTTTTTGATTTCTTGCTTCAAGCGTTTCTCCGCAACTTACAGGGAAGTATGTCCAATTGACAAAACTTGTCCGTTCAAGTTTTTGCTTTCCGCAGTTAGGACATACCGTTTCATAAACAAATCGGTTGTTGCTTTCATCCAGAGAAGCACGGACAATCTTCTCTTGTTCTACAAGGTCCTTGATTCGTTGTATATCTTTCGGAATTTTCATACTGGTTGTCCTCCTTTTAGGTGGTCACATTACTGGTTATTAGCCACATACGACAACTCTTTGGCATCCAAATCAGCACAGATTGTATAAGGAAACGAATGATATTCCACATAATCGGCTTCGGACAACTCATTCTCGTCAAAATCGGGATCATCGTTTTCAATCACACTGTTCGGTTCAAAAACATCGCATTCAAATATCAGCTTTCCATTAGCCGCATGTATTTTGCTGATTCCGGTAATATATCCATCCACGACCTTTTCCAGTGCCTCCCTGCACTCGTTATTATTTCCGAAATCATCCAATTTCCATGTAGTGAGGCTGTAAGTCTTTAAGTCATGCCGCGAAAAGGTCAATACAACGACCTCATCAAATGGTCTGAAAACTCCTTTGCCGTCTTCTATTCCCGTACTTCCAACATCCCACTGCACCGTGTAAACGGCAGTTTCATCCATACAGGACAAAAGGTGCTGGCAAACACTACTGGTCTCAAAACTGCTTGAGAGTTCCTCTAACTTCATATTGTAAGTCTGCAACTGCACCGCTCGTGTACCAAAGCTATGAAGCACTTTTGCACCATATCTGTATTCAGCTTTAGCGTCATATTCCACAACACAGAATAGGGTATTGTTATCTAAAGTCATGCCTGTAATCGTTCCGGGAAGTTGACGCTCTGCAACAAGAGTTCCATTAGAGAGGGAACGAAGGATAAAACCGTTCGTGTCTGCTATTGCTGTTATTGAATAAACCGCGTTGTTAACGCAAAATTCCATAAAAATACCTCCGCTGATATTTATAATTCATTTAGTACATTTTCCAGCCTGTCCAAATCTGCCTGTGTGAAGTTGTCGAGATTAACGCCGCATCTTCTACAGGCAGTTTCCAAGGTACTGCGATCAATTTCTGTAAGGCCAATATGTCGCAGTTCTGCGGCTACAGCCCTGATATGCTCATCTCGTATCCCGTTATATCCAGCTTGGTCGATAGCCGCCAGCATCCATGGCTCATAAAACATATCTGTACACCTCCCGTTCTTCCTTATCACACAATGTTCCACAAAGCAGCATCAAGTTGTCATTGTTTTTTTGAAATTTGTTAGCGTTGTCTGAGAAAGCAGAATTCTTGCTGTAAGTCTATTATTCCTATTGTAATCTTCAAACAAGACAAACTTTCTGTTTCCACCATTGCAAAAGAACACATGATTGTGTGCAATTGAGTTGCGGATATGCCTTAGAATACATTCGCAATCAAGTTCTTTTCCTTTGCGGATGCAGATAAATCCTTTTGTCCTTCTTGTGATTTCGACACTAAGTCCAAGGCCATTTTTCTCACAAGACTTGCTCAAGTCGCTATGACCTTCAGCATAAATGATACTTGGATTCAGCTTATTTGCCTCTAAGAATAATTTCCAATTCTCAAGAAGTCTTTCTTGAGATATTTTCAATGCTGTTCTGCTCTCAATCGTTGGTGCGGAATGCAGAAAAAAGCTAAACAGAGACTCCAGCTTGGTATCTGAGATTTCGAAGGGCACAACTCCGTGTTGCAATAGTTCTAAAATAGTCATATCCTAATTTCGTTTCCGTCCAACTTCTCAAGATACTCTTCCCGGCAGGTCAAAAATATGACTTGATGCCGTTTGGCACATTCTTTAATCAATTCACAGGCTTGGCTTGTGCGCTTGGAATCCATGTCGGTAAGAGGATCATCCAGAACAATAACTCCTCCGCCATTTGGGAATAGATGGTCAAGTACAGCAAATCGGAATGCAAGTGACACCGTTTCTTTTGTTCCCTCAGAAAGCTTTCCATAGTCCAGCGGACGGTTATCGCTGTAGACCTGCATTGCAAGCTTATCTGCCTCGGGGAATTCAGATGAAACTCTTCCACCAGAAATGATTTCAAGATAATGGGAAAAGCTTTCGGCAATGTCCTGCATAGGATTGTCGTGAATGCTCTCTTTCTGTGTCTTAAACACCTCGGAAATATGTAGCCAATGGGTCAACAGAGACTTTTGCTCTTCAAAATCACGCTCCGCTTTTTGTGCTTTCTCCGCAGGGTCATCCGCTATATTCTCTTTATAGCTTTCCAACTTGCTCTCGGCAGCTGTTTTTAGCGTCAATGCTGTTTCCCGAAGCTTTTGCTTCTGCTTGCACACATTTTGCAGCAACGACAAATGTGCTTCTGGATCAGCAATCTTCACATATTCAGTCGGAACATCTTCGATTTCAGTTGCGGACGCCGCTTGATTTAGCTCAGTATCCAAATCAAAAGCCTTCGCTTTCAAATCGTTTATGCTGTCATATTCGGATTTGTAACCGCTAATTATTGTCTCTTTTGCCGTGATAAATCTAGAAAGCTCCGTTTTCCCACAAAGAGTTACAATGCTCGTTTCAATCTCTGCTTTGGAACGGTTCTCTTGCGGCAATTTTTTTGCCGCACATTCCAATTGCTCAAAAGTACTCGTACCTAACAACTGCTGAAGGCGGCTGTTGGCAGCGTTCAACTGCCTGCTGTTTTCCACTATCATTTGAGCAAGCTTTTCCAGTGCTTCCAGACTTTCAACTTGGTAGTTTTCGAAAATATCTGCTACGATCTGCCTGTTATTCTTGATTTGAGTTTCGACAGACGCCGCATCCACATTCGCAGGTGAAAGTTGCATTTCCATAACGCCGGGAATCGCAATTCTAACCGCCTCACTGATATTTGCAATTTCATCGGAAACATCAATCTTCTGGCCTGTACGCACAGAGGTAACTTCTATTGTGTTATTCCCAAGCATATGAATCGCTGCGGTCAAGTTCATTCCACAGAGCTTATTTTCAAGCGAGGCAACGCTACTCTGAGATGTTTTGACCTGCGCTATTTCGTCCGCTGTCGGGCAGGATACATTTGCTGTAGCAAGGGAAAGCGTGTTTATTTCGCTCATGATTGCCTTTGCTGCATCATATTTATCCAGAATATCTCGGTTCTCGCTTTCTGTTTGAAGTGTTTGCGCCTGTGCAAGCACTTGTTCTAATTGAGGCCAATCGACAAGTACCTTGCGGATTTTCGCGAGTTCTTCCTCCGTGCGGCTGATTGCCTTTTTCCGCTCCTTTTGCAGAATTAGACTGCTTGCAAATTTATTGAATTCGTTATAATCTTCTTCGGCAGAGTGTGCCTCGGCATCCCTATCAGCATAGTCATGTGCGGCTTGGTCAGCATCTCTCTCCAGACGAGAAATTTCATCAAGAACCGCTTTTGCATTTTCCAACGCATAGTACGCTTTCAGTATCTCGCCAAGTCCGGTACTCCATCGTCCAGCCTTTCGGACAGGTGCTTCGCGGTCAATATCCCAGTGTTTCCCGGAAATCTCATCAATTCTTGATTGAATGGCTTGCTCAATAGCATCTACCGAAATACCATCACTCTCTGCAAAGGCTAACGAAACGGCATCTGTGATTTCGGTTTTAGCCTCCGTCTTCTTTGACGCATCCAAAAGAGCTTGCAAAGCCGTATCAGTATTGCGTTGAGAAGTGAGCAGCAAGTCAGAATAGACACCTTCTCCGTAATTTAAGACGGACTTCAAAATTTCATCAATTTTCGCTTGATCTCGCACGATACCTTCCGGTGTGGCGAGCGTACAGCGAGCATCTATGCCCCATTCTTTTGAGAGCGTGTATGCACCACTTTTAGCTTCAAAAGTGATTTTACCATCGGCAAAGTCACCACCCAGATTACTGCCTTTGCGACTGCTGGGGAAGTAGAGGTCACAGAACTCCTTATTGCTCCGGCGATCCAGTTTGGCTTTTTGAAACAGTGTCCGCGCGATCAAATTAGCCATCGTGCTTTTACCGCTCTCGTTTTTACCGTAGACTACATTGATACCATCCGAAAAGGAAATATTCCGATCACGAACACCCGCAAATTGGGTGCAAGAAATATTTTTCAGCTTCATCTCATTTGCTCTCCTTCAAGGTTGCCAGTAGCTCGTATACAAGCTGCGCCTCTTTCGGCTCATCTAGCAGGGCCGTCAACAGATTTGCAGCGAAAGAAGTTTCTGGGAATTCAGAATCAATTAAATCTTTCGAAATCAACTGGCTGAGTGCATAGTCATTATAGTTGCCTTCAATAAAGCGGGATAATTCGCTGTTGACGGCATCGTGTCGATTTTCGTACTCTTCTTTGGTCACAGCGCCAGACAACAGCAGTTCAACAACGCTGTTATTTTCAATCCCAACCAGTTCACGGGTTAAGACCGCCTGCATTTCCCCCGGCGAAAGAATTAAACTTTTGCGATAAAAATGCAGATTGCCAGATATGACTTTTTTTGCTCGAACTGTCTTATCTGCTGCGATTTCGATGATAAAACACTGGCCTTCTGTGTTGCAATTTACATCTGTCTGTACATGAGTTCCTGCATTAAATATTTTTCCAGCAGAAACAAATTCTTTTTCCAGATTGCGGGGAAAGGGAACATGAGTGTGGCCAATTAACCATACATCCACAGGAATGTTTTCCAATTCAGAACGGGTCATCAGAAAATATTGACCCTCTTTATCAATCGTTTCTCCTTCCACAGCGCCATGTGCAATGCCGATATGATAGGTACCGTCATTCTGAATATCAGCAGATTTAATCCATCCCAGATTATTTTCACCGGGAGCAGAGTGAATTGAAGTGCAAAGCGCCGGATAAAGAAGAACCTTTTCACCGTTAAGTTCCAGTGAGTATGGCCGATGATCCGTCAACAGCAGAATATTGTCATAAGAAGCCAAAACATCTTTGAAATACTGCCACACTTTCACATCTTTGTCATAGTAATCATGATTGCCAGGAAGCACTGCGACTGTCCCTTTAAAACATGACAGCATATCCAAAAGAGACTTGATGTCCTTTTTGGATATGCTGTATGTGTTTTCAAACAAATCGCCTGTAATCACAAAGAGATCGCAATTTTCTTGATTTGCCACTTGAACCATATTTTCAAACGCAGTTACTCGGCTTGATGCGAGAATGGCCGCTTGCTCATGACTGGCGTACTTCAAACCAATATGGTTATCTCCCGTTTCAAAAATTCTAATCATGTGATTGCCCATCCTTTGTGCTTTTGTAATAGTGTCAACAGTAATCGGCTATTTCAATAATGTGTACTTTTTCGCAACCACAAGGTAAGGACTAAAACATCTCTCTGTTTGTTGAAAAAACACAAGTGCAGAATTGCTTTTGAAACCTATTTGTGATATAATGCACTTGGTTGTATAATTGTGTCTATTTACAAAAAAGTACACATTCCTGTAAAATCAGCCGGGTTACAACAACCCGGATTTTTCGTAAATCTCCGCCCGATAGCGAAAGGTGGAAAGCGGCATTCCACACTCCTTTGCGGCTGCGGTGCCGGTTATCTCGCCGTGCTTCCAGCGCTGATAGGCGGCGTGAAAGTTCTCCGGCAGTGGCTTCGGTATGCGCCCGAACCGCACACCCTTCGCTTTCGCGGCGGCGATGCCCTCGGCCTGTCGCTGGCGGATATTGACGCGCTCATTCTCGGCCACAAATGACAAAACTTGAAGAACAATGTCGCTGAGAAAGGTTCCCATTAGGTCTTTTCCCCGGCGTGTATCCAGCAGCGGCATATCCAGCGCCACAATGTCAACACCCTTTTCTTTCGTAAGTACACGCCACTGCTCCTGAATGTCATTGTAATTGCGTCCGAGCCGGTCGATGCTCTTGATATAGAGTAAGTCGTCTCTTTTCATTTTTCTCAGCAGCTTTTTGTACTGTGGCCGTTCAAAATCTTTTCCAGATTGCTTGTCTATAAAAATATTCTTTTGCGGCACCTGTAATTCGTTCATTGCAATCAGTTGCCTGTCTTCATTTTGTTCTCGTGTGGAAACACGGACATAAGCATAGATATCTGCGATGATTAACACTTCCTTTCTTACATATCACCACCTTTCAGTATAAAAATTTTGGATTTTATCGCATAGCTCTTTCATTCCGGTTGATAATCACACGCTGGATTCTCTCAAGAAAAATCGAAACATCACTATGCTTACCTTGGAGAAGCTGTGCAAGATCATTGGCTGTACGCCCAATGATGTGATCGCGTTCAAATAGTGGCTGCTGGCATCTGTGCCGGTGGCCGCTGTTTCTTTTGAGCGCAAAAAAGCAGGCCCACACCACCCGAAAAGGCAGTGTGGGCCTGAATAATAATGTGGCTCAATTTGAGACACATTTCGACAGTGGGTTGTTCTCTTACTATTTTCTACAATCCTCGACAATACCTCCAAATGCCTTTACATAGCAGACAGTTTTCCATATAATAATGCAAACAAAGCACAAAGGAAGGTGCTGTCATGCCAATCAACAAGCAATTACTGAGGCAGCTGTTAGCCACTGAAAAATTCAAAAAATGCGAGGATAGCCCGGACAGCGCCGCTGAGTTAGGCTCTACATTGTCAGATACGGAGTCGCTGGTTCGATCCTGCCAGAATGTTCAGGCAATTCCATTTATACTTTGGAACGACTTTTATAATTCCGCCGGCATCCTTGCTCCTAAAAGCAAGAAGAAATCTTACCGTTATAAGTGGGGAGATAAAGTCTTTGTGGACTTCGGTTGCGGCAATATCCAGACGGAGCTATCCTTCCCACACCCAGCCATTGTTCTTTACAACTTTGCAAACACAGTGATCGTTGCACCGACCACCTCTGACGACAGCCCCAATAGCTTTTCTGCCGACATTGAAGAGGTCATCATCAAAGCCAAAAGAGACGGCACCGTATTTCCGAAAGACACGATCATCAATCTCCATCAAATCAAATCCGTACACAAAGACCGTATCATCAGCAATCTGCGCTGCAATGTAAAAAGCTATATCGTGGACAGGCAGGAAATTGCACGGCAAAATGCAATCCACGGTGCAGATACCTTTACAGATGGCATGGATTTGCTGGACTGCATCCGAACAAAGCTGGCATATATCCTCGCGGCCCCTCAAATGCAGTCTAAGAATACAGAGATACTGAACGGACGCCAGCAAATCAGCCAACTGCAAACCGCTCTTGAAGCCGCTCAGCAGAAAATTGCGGAACTGACCGCTCAGCTTGAAAAAACTTCTTCCGAAAAGCAATGTCAGAACGATTGAACTCTGCATATAATATTTGCGGATAGACATTGACATGGCATAGAGAATTTGCTAAAATACAATTAGCAAAAAGGTCTATCTTGTCAGCTCGAAAGAGTGAGACACTCAACTTTATGCTTAAACTGCGGAGACGGAGCATTTTATGTTCCGTCTCCATCTTTTTATAAAAAAGCAGGCCCACACTGCCAGGAAAGGCAGTGTGGGCCTGAATAATAATGTGGCTCAATTTGAGACACATTTCGACAGTGGGTTATTCTCCGTAATACTCCGGTCTGGCAACGGACACAAAGCCGCTTGTCCCGGTGATGACCACATTGTTCGCGCCGCTGGCGCAGTGAATCACCAGCAGATTTCCGGTTTCGTCTCGTCCACAGATGATGCCAACATGAGAATTGTCCGGGTAAAATACCAAGTCACCGGGCCGGGCGTCCTGCCAGCTTATATCGGTGCAATAGCTGTGCTGCATGGTGGCCCCGCCGCCATGTCCGATGATATAGCTTCCGCCTGTGGCATTGTAAAAGGCCCAATCGACAAAGCCAGAGCAGTCCAACCCGTAGGGCCGGTAGGTGCCGGTGGTGGAGTTGCCCGCCGCCGTGACCTGCCGCAGCTGTCCCCAGCGGGAGTCCCAGCCGAGAACAAGGCTCTTGCCGCCCCAAAAGTAGGAGACCTTGCCGTAGAGCGTCAGCGCGTTCTGCACCACGGCGCGACGCTCCGGTGAGAGGTCATCCGGGAGGTTCTGAAGGACTTCCGCCGCATCCGCATTGGTGATCGTCAGACTGGAGGCCAGTGAAGCCAGCGCCGCCCGGTCAGCCAACAGCTCGTCCAGAGCATCGTTTTGATAACGGGTGAAGGCATAGGCCGTCCGCATATCATCCGCTGTTTTTGGCGTGATGGTGATGTGCAAAATGTACTCCGTCCAGCCATCATCGTCTCCACTTCCAGAATGCTCTATCGTTTCCACTTCCGTTGTGATCTCGGTCATGTCCCAGAACACCGCAGTCAGACGGCTTACCCGGTCAGCGTCCAGTGTGGCCACATCCACGCCATCGTCTGCTCCTGCGGTTTTTGCGGCAAACACGGCCAGCACCTCCGGCCAGTCCGGGGCCTGTCCGTGGATCTGGATGCTGTCATAGTTCCCGGCCTGCAATTCTTCCAGCTTTGTATTATAGGCGATATTCACTTGCGTTACAGCCTCTGCCACCGACACGGTATCGGGAGCATTGCGCTCCGCGGCGAAAAACAGGCCGAAGGGTGAGCTGGCCACAGCTGCGATAACAATGATGATCGCAAGCGCAAGCAAAAGCGTTGTGCCGCCGATCAAGCCGGTCACAGCAGAAATCAGCGTGGCAGCCGCACGGCGTACCATCACGGCAGTACGCTTGAACGCCTCAAACGCCGTCTTTGCAGTTTTTTTCGTCTGCACTATCCTTTGCTGAAGCGCCTGCTGGGACGGTTTTACGGCTGACGGTACAGGCTTTGCCGCCTTGGAAAAGGTGTGTCTGACCTTGGGCGCATTGGGCGGCTTTTCCGTTTTGCTCTTGCCGCCATATCTCTGTAAAGAGCGCGGCCTGCGCTCTTTGAATGGACTTTTGCTCTGCACTTCTGAGCGCGGAGGGGACACAGGCTCCCAATCTGCTTCATAGACCGCAAGCGGGTCTGCGGCGGATGGCGGAGCCTGCCGCTCTGCCCTCCACTTCTTTTCCTGCTTGTCCACCACGAATTGACGGCGGGCCTCAAGCTGCTGTTTCTCTGTTGGCACACGATGGTCAACTGCCTGCTCCGTGCCGGTGCCGTTCTGAGCAGCACGCTCCGCAGGCGTCTTTTCCCGCCGCTCTGACGGTGACTCCGTTTCATGCCCGGCCTCATCATAGGTCGAAGGTCTTTCCTTGACCGGCGGCTTTTTCTTGGG
>OGHO01003060.1_pt1 | contig 11708 bp, 10 predicted proteins | sample 1571421 | NCBI WGS metagenome assembly OGHO01 (sample SAMEA2581937, study PRJEB24529) | metagenome | biome: Human gut stool | place: China | collected 2011
AAACGGGCGTTTGGATAACTCGGCAGGATACTGTTCTGCCAAATCTGACGAACATTGATCGTATTGAGATAACGTGTGCCGCCGATAAGACCGATGTCGACCTGCTGCGAGACTGTATGCGAGAAGTCATAGACAGCTTTTTCCAGCTCGTTCATTTCGCGCAATACCGGCTGGCAGGCACTGTAGAGCATCGTTCCGAGCAGAGTCGCCTCCAGACCGTGATGTAGCCGGGTAAAAAGGGGGCCGACTTCAGACTCAAGAGAGCTGAGGATACGGCTGAGCCCCTGCTGTGAAATATACAGTTTTTGAGAGGCTTTTGCCAAGCTCTTGCATTCGTAGATCGTTGAGAAATATTTTAGCTGTCGGAATGTCATGGTACTCCTCCCAACATAACCTGCATAGGTTTTGCTTTTCCCTTGATAGAAATTATAACAGGTGATTCTGAAAAAGCAAGATGTTTATCAACATTATGTTGAGGGAACCTAACCACTTTGCTACTTCACAGCAGCGAGGTAAACTGATATTATGCGTATATAGGAAGAAATGGCAACGGTTTATTTGTGCAAAATAGACAAAGGAGGGCGATATGTATGAAAATTACAGACATTACCTATGATTGCGTAGAAGTTCCGTATTCTCAACCATTTCACCCAACATGGTATCCGGGAAAGACGGAAAAAGGGCAGATCATTTTTATTGCCCGAGTCCACACGGATGAAGGGATTACCGGCTACTCTTGCATGGAGGCGCCTCACGGAATTCTTCCGATCGTATGCGATACGATGGAATATGTGAAGCTTTTCGTCGTCGGCGATGATCCCTGCGATATTGAAAAGATCATGCTCAAGCTCCGCAATGTTGCACGTATTGCAACGCGCCCGTGGATTATCGAGAACGCCTGCTGGGACATCATTGGCAAGAAAGCCGATATGCCGGTTTACAAGATCCTGGGCGCAGCGCGCGACCGCATTCCGGTTTATGCAGCATGGGGAGAGCTCCGCTCTAACGAGCAGCGGTATGACGACGCGCAGCGTCTGGTCGATATGGGCTTCCGCGCGGTCAAGATCCGCTTCTCGCATGAAAAGGTGAAAGATGATATCGCGATCATAGAGACCGTCCGCAAAGCGGTTGGCAACAAGCTGGAGATCATGGTCGACGCAAACCAGGGTACGGCCTGCGAGCGCAATAACAACTCGTTCCCACCAATCTGGAGTTATAACCGTGCGCTGGAAACGGCACGCGAGATGGAGCGTCTTCAGTGCGCGTGGCTGGAAGAGCCTTTGTGGCGATATGACTTCGATGGCCTTGCCCGTTTGAATGCAGCAGTGGATATCCCGATTGCTGGTGGTGAGATCAACATCGGCATTCCAGATTTCAAGTTGATGCTGGACAAAGGCTGCTTCGATATTCTTCAGCCCAACTGCACGATGAGTACAGGCATCAGCTACATCCGCAAAATCGCGGCACTGGCGGACTCCTACGGGAAAATCGTCAATCCGCACGCCTATATTCCCGGCATGGGCGTTTTGCAGAGTATGCATTTGGTCGCTTCGTATACGAATTTCACTTGGCTGGAATATCCCTGCGACCCGCCGTCCCTCACGCCTGAGGTGTTTCAAGGTGTGCTGAAGGAGAACTATTTGGTGGATAAAATCGATGGATGCATTCCAATGCCGCTGAATCCCGGGTTTGGCGTTGATGTCGACGAGGAGCTTGTTAAAAAATACAGCATCCTGGAACGCTGACGTAGGTGTGTTAACCGCGAAAGCGGTTTAATAAAGTAGGATCTGCGAAAATTCCCAAAAAATAACAGGAGGAAGAAAAATGAACACCCTAACACTAACAGTTGTAGTCTTAGTCGTATACATGGGAGCGATGCTCTTTATCGGATGGCTTGGACGAAACACATCGGAAAACTTTGAGGAATACATCACTGCTGCCAAAAAAGGAAGTCTGTTGGTCGTCTGCGGCTCTTATCTTGGCTCTCATATCGGCAACGGCGTGGTTGTTGGCGGCGCGCAAAACGGTGCAGATTACGGACTTGCCGGCGTCTGGTTCGGTCTCGGCGCGTGCCTGAGCTACATCGTTTTCGCGATCGTTATCGCAAAGAAGCTCTACCGTGCAAATTGTCTGACGCTCTCTGAGTGTCTGGACAAGCGGTACGGCGGACACTCTACGGGCACGATTTACGCGGTTGTCAACTGCGGCGCGGCCATCAGCATCATGGCCGGTCAGATCGTTGCAGGAAAGGCTCTCTTCCAGTATCTTGGCTTGAACCCCGTTTTAGGCGCTGTTCTTTGTGGTGTCGTTGTCTTTATCTACGCGTCCATGTCCGGTCAGTGGGGCGTTATGGTCACCGACGTTATCCAGACTGGCGTCGTCTTTACCGGTACGATTCTCGCTATGATCTATATGCTCGCTGGAGATGGTTTCAACCTGATGCACAGCGTTCTGCCCGCTGAGAGCTGGAGCCTTTTTAATATGGACGCCGAGACGATCGTCATGAATGCAATCCCATCCATGCTGTACGGTCTTGTCTCCTGCGCGTCTTTCCAGCGCAACATTTCCGCCAAGGACGAAAAGACGGCCGTTCGCTCCGCTTTCTGGGGAGGCATTATCCTGCTGCCTTTTGTGTTCCTGCCCGTGCTAATTGGTATGTACGGTCGCGCGATGTTCCCCGATGCCGACTCTGCCAGCATCATCTTCAAGGTCATGCTCGAAGCTTTCCCGCCTGTATTGGGTGCGGTCATGATCGCCGCTCTGATGGCCGCGGTCATGTCCACTGTAGACTCTCAGCTCATCTATGTCACAGCTTCTATGACGAACGATATCTACCTCCAGTTCATCAATAAGAACCCCGACCAGAAGAAGCTGAACCGTCTGGCGCATATCATCACGTTTGCGGCTGGTCTGCTCGTGCTCTACATTGCAATTGGTACGACTTCCATTACGAAGATGCTGTCTTACGCATATACCTTCCTGTGTGCAGGAACGCTGGTCATGTTTGTCGGCGGTATATTCTGGAAAAAAGCAACCAAGGCCGGCGCGCTTACTGCTTCTGCGGTCGGCGTGTTCTTCGTGGTCCTTTATAAGTTCTGCGGCGTACAGCTTCCGTTCTCTTCGGTGTTCCCGATTCTCCCCTCTCTGGTCGCCTTTGTGATCGTGAGTCTTTGCACACAGCCCAAAGATCAAGTTCAGAAGAACTGATCAATACCTCTCCCTCGTTGGCGGCAGGATGGGCACTGCCGCCAACACTCTTAAAAAAGAGCGCTACCGCAAACTGCATAGTAACGATAAAAATGTGAAAAGGAGTTATTGTCATGAGTGAAGAAGTATTGGTATATGAACGCGTAGGTAAAGTCGGCAAGGTCATGCTGAATCGTCCCAAGGTCCGCAACGCACTGAACCGCGAGTTGGTCGAAGGCTTCGGCAATGCGATTTGCAAGGCTGACGCCGATCCTGAGACCAATGTGATCCTGCTCTGTGCCGCCGGTGAAAAGGCCTTTACCGCGGGCTTTGACCTGAAAGAGAGCATCGAGGCGCCGATCGTTGATGTTCCCGCCCGCCGCGAAAACACCCTGATGGAGCTGAACAACTGGCGCGCGATCTGGGAAGCCAAGAAGCCTGTTATCGCGGCAGTCCAGGGTTACTGCATCGGCGGCGGCGTGTGGATGTCTTTCATGTGCGACCTTCTGATCGCCTCTGATGACGCCAAGTTCGGCGAGCCAGAGCTCAAGTATTCCTACATCAACGATGTTTTGGTCGAACCATGGAAAATGACCATGAACCGCGTCAAGCAGCTTGTATTCTTGGGTGATTTCATGAGCGCACAGGAGCTGAAGGAAGCCGGTGTTGTCAACTTCGTCGTTCCCGCGGACAAGCTCCAGGAAGAGGCCATGAATCTCGCCAACCGTCTGGCTGACCAGCCTGCCGAGTCCATCCGTATGCTCAAGTATGAGATCAACAAGACCTATGAGATCATGGGTATGCGCAATGCCATGGACTTTGCCGCTGAGATGTTCAATCTCTGTCGCATCAACCAGGTGCAGGAGCAGGCGGAGTTCAACAAGATTGTCAACGAGCAGGGCCTGAAGGCCGCGCTCGCGTGGAAGGCTGAGCAGGAGGCCAAGAAAAAGCAGTAATTGCCAAAAGGAGATCATAAGCAATGGCGTGGCAAGAAGAATATCAAAGAAAAACCGTGACGCTTGATGAGGCTGCGGCGCTCATCAAAAGTGGAGATCGCATCATGACGGGTAACCGCGAATGCCGAGGTATCCTCCGCAAGCTCTCCAAACGCACCGACTTAAAGGACGTTTACTATTACGGACCGATCATCAATTTCCTCGCCGATGAGGAAAATGTGGGATACGGTTTTCGCCCCGCAACGAGTTTCCTGAACGACAGTTCCTATGCGCTGCGCGACCAAGGTAGGCTCGACTACATCCCGAGTGAGTACTGGATGTACGAAAAGACCGCGACAGTGGGCCTCAACTGCAAGGTCGCAATGATCGAGGTCACAAAACCTGATGCACACGGGTATATGTCTATGGGGACCTGTACAGATTTTATCCGGCGTGCATGCAAAGACGCGGATTTGGTAATTGCCGAAACAAATACGGAATTCCCTTTTATTCAAGGTAATAATCTGATTCACATCAGCGAGATCGACTATGTTGTGGATGAAGGCGAGAATTATGCGCTGAAAAACGCCCCGATCGATGTTGATGAAGAGTGCCTTGATACCTACAAAGTGATCGGCGGCTATCTTTCCGGATTGATTCCGAACGAAGCTACGATCGAAGTCGGCCTTGGCCGCTTGAATGCAGCGTCCCTGCTGTTCCTTGAAGGAAAACACGACCTCGGCGTACATACGGAAGTTTACGGTGATATCCTGATGCGCCTTACGGAGCAGGGGATCATTACAAACGCCTGCAAGAGTATGAACCGAGGGAAGTCGACCTTTACGCAGGTAGTAGGTACGCCGGAACTCTTCGCTTGGGCAGACCACAATCAGGGCCTTGAGATCAACTGCTGTCAGGATGTACTCAATCCGGGGACCATTTATAGTCAGCATCGGATGACGGCAATCAACAATGCGGTCGAAGTGGACCTGCTGGGACAGGCCAACTCAGAGTTCCTGAGGGGTAAGCAGTACAGCGGTATGGGCGGCATCTGCAATTTTGCCTCTGGCGCTTCTGCGAATCTGGAAGGAAAGTCCATTGTGGTGTTGGAATCCATGACGAAGAACGGAAAATTTTCTAAAATCACCCCAGCGTTTAAACCAGGTACACCTATCAGCCTGCCGAGAACTCTGATTGAATATGTTGTCACGGAGCAGGGCGTTGCCAAATTGGTCGGCAAGTCGCCAAGCGAGCGTACAAAAGCGTTGATCAGTGTAGCACATCCAAAATTCAGAGATGAGTTGACCTTTAAGGCAAAGGAAATGGGACTTATTTAGTTCCGCGTTAGGATGGCAGGGGAGCGCGCCTTGTGCTTCCCTGCCGTTTGCATAAGCAGTACAAGGCGGAAAGCTTGACGAAAGGGTGAAAGAAAGGAGCAAAATGCCGATTCTTCTTGAGGAAGACTTACAGCGTCCGCTGCCGAAGATGTACCGTGTGCGTCAACAGTTCGATGAGACCTGCCTGACCGACATAGAGGGCACCGTGCGCCGCGAGCTGGCAAAGCCGGAGATCTGTGCGCTGGTCAAGCCGGGTATGCGTGTGGCAGTCGGCGTGGGAAGCCGCGGCATCCAGAACCTGTCCCGCATTGTGGAAACGACGGTGAAGGGCCTGAAGGAGCTTAGGGCAAAGCCCTTTATCGTCTCCGCTATGGGCAGTCACGGCGGCGGTACGGAGGAGGGGCAGCGTGAGGTGCTTGCCGGATACGGTGTGACCGAGGAGCGTCTGGGCGTTCCGGTCGTGACGACGGTGGACACCGTGCATCTCGGCGACTGCGCGAACGGCCGTCCCGTGTGGTTTGATCGTGCCGCGTATGAGGCGGACCTGATCGTACCCATCAATCGCGTGAAGCTGCATACCGACTTTGTCGGCCCCATTCAGAGTGGCCTTTGCAAGATGCTCGTTATCGGCCTTGGCAACCACAAGGGATGCTCGGCCGTGCATGAGGAAGCGCCGGAGGTATTTGCCGACGTGATCGAGGAAACGGCACGGCTGATTTTGAAAAAAGCGCCGATCGGCTTCGGCATCGCAATTCTGGAAAATGCTTACGACAAGACCTACGCCGTTGAAGCGGTCCCTGCCGAGGGGCTGATCGAGCGGGAAAAGGAGCTTGTGCAGATCGCGCGGGGCAATATGCCCTATATCATGCTCGACGAAGCGGACGTCATCGTTTGTGACGAGATCGGCAAGGACGTTTCCGGCGCTGGCTTTGATCCCAACATTCTCGGCCGAAGCTCCGTGCTGAAGAAGTTCGTGCTGCATATCCCGAAGTATCAGCGCCTCGTGCTGCTGGACGTAACGCCGGCAAGCCACGGCAACGGCATCGGTGTGGGCTTGTTCGATGTTATCACAAGGAAGGTCGCCGACCAGCTGGACCTGGAGGCGATGTACGCCAACGCAATCGCCTGCAACTGCCTGATCGACGCATCGGTCCCCTGCACGGTGGACGATGCGGAAACGGCAGTCCGCGTGGCGCTCAAATGCTGCCGCAATATCGACCGAGACGATCCGAAGATCATCCGCATCAAAAACACGCTCCACCTTGGGGAGATCGAGGTTTCCGAGGCGCTGCTCGGCGAGGTGGCGAAGAATCCGCGCATGTCTCTTATTCAGGAATGACCGTCCAATAAAAAACAGGAGGGAAATACATGATTCTCAACGATGAACAGAAAGCCATGCTGGAGGGCAAATATGGCGAGGGCGCAGCCTATGCCATGAAGATCCAGGTCGGCATCGGCGAGTGCTTTGACGCACAGCGCATGGTGCCGATCAAGCGGGCGCATGTGGCCCTGAGCAATCAGGACGGCGACCTCTGGTTTGCCGAGAAGCTGGTCAAGGCCGGCGCGCGCTGCCGCGTGGCGCCTACGCTCAACCCGGGCTTCTGCACCGGCCACTTTACCGGCGCCTGCGCCCACCCCGCGGATGCGGAAGACATTGCTCACATGATCCGCACGGACAATGCCTACCGTGCGCTCGGCGCGGTACTCAGCTACAACTGCACCCCCTACATCGCCACCAATGTGCCGAACTTCGGCGAGGTCTGCGCGTTCTCCGAATCCAGTGCCACGCCGTACGTCAACGCCGTCTGGGGCGCGCGCTCCAACCGCGAGAGCGCCAACAGCGCGCTGTGCGCGGCCATCACGGGCTGCGTTCCCGAATACGGCCTGCTGCTCGATGAGAACCGCAAGGGCAACGTCCTCGTTCGCGTCGAGGCCAACATGAAGAGCGCCTATGAGTATCATCTGCTCGGCATGATGGGCGACAAGATCGGCGAGGGCATCCCCGTGTTCACGGGCCTGCCGAAAGTCATCACCCCGGAAGCACTGCGCAACCTCGGCGCACAGCTCAATACCTCCGGCGCCTACGGCATGTACCACATCGTCGGCTTTACGCCCGAGGCGCCCACGCTGGAGGCTGCTTTCGGCGGCAAGAAGCCGGAGCGCGAGGTCGTTATCACCGATCAGGACCTCAAGGACTTCGAGGAGAAGTTCTGCGACGAGACGCGTGACGGCAAGGTGGACTTTGCCATGTTCGGCTGCCCGCACTTTACGCTGGAGGAGGCCAAGTACATCGCCGAACATATTGAAGGCAAGAAGCTCGCTATCCCCATGTATATCCTCGTCTCCAGCCACGCGCTGCAGATGGCGGAGCGCATGGGCGTGAACGACATTCTGACCGCCGCGGGCGCGGAGCTGATCTCCGACTCCTGCCCCGACCAACCCTGCTGGCACTATCTCAAAGGCATGGTCGGCATCACCGAGTCCCCCAAGTGTGCGTACTATCCCCGCCGCCGCGGGATCAACTTTGTCATCCGTGACCTCGATACCTGCATCGAGGCCGCTCTGACCGGAGAGGTGAAGTAATATGGGAAAGAAATTTGCATGTCATAAGATTTCGGAGGGCAAGGCGCAGGCTGAAGCCATCATCTCCAAGGATCGCATCATGTTCTATCAGGTCCGTCCCGAGGACGGCATGATGGAGGAAAAGAACCACTACCTTGAGGGCCGCATCATTGCCAAGAAGGTCCTGCTCTTCCCAGGCGGCAAGGGCAGCTCCGTCGTTCAGCAGGACGGCCTGTACCATCTCGACCGCTTCCACAACATGCCCGCTGCTCTGATCGTGCAGGACCCCGATCCCGTGCTGGTCGCCGGTGCGATCATTATGGAGATCCCCATGGTCGACCGCCTGCCGGAGGAGTTTTACGACATCGTCAAAAATGGCGACAAGCTCATCGTCAACGCCGATGAGGGATTCGTCGAGATAACCGAATGATTTACTGAATAATATTGCCAAGGAGAAAAATTATGGATTTCAAACTGGACAAGTCCCATCTTCTCCAGCAGGAGCTGTTCCACCGCTTTGCGGAGACGGAGATCAAGCCGCTGGCCAAGGAGATGGACGAAAAGGAAGCCTATGATCTGGAGCTTCTGGCGAAGATGCAGAAGTACGGCTTCTTCGGCGTTCCCTACTCTAAGGAATACGGCGGCGCAGGCAGCGATACGCTGGGCTATACGCTGTGCATGGAAGAGGTCTCCAAGGTCGACGCCAGCACTGGCATCACCATTTCCGTACATACCTCTCTGTGCTGCTCCTGCATCAACAACTTCGGCACCGAGGAGCAGAAGCAGAAATATCTCCGTCCCCTGATCGACGGCAGCAAGATCGGCTGCTACGGCCTGACGGAGCCGGGCGCCGGCTCTGACGTGCAGGGCGCGCAGACCACCGCTGTCAAGGACGGCGACGAGTGGGTCATCAACGGCTCCAAGATCTTCACCACCAACTCCGGCTTTGCCGATACCTGTATCGTTTTTGCGCTGACCGACCGCAGCGTTCCCGCGGCGAAGGGCATGACCGCCTTTATCGTCGACCTTAAGGGTACGCCCGGCGTGACCATCAGCGACAACATCGAGCGCATGGGCATCCGCGCCGCCTCCAACTGCATCGTCTCCTACGACAACGTCCGCGTCGGCGCGGACCGCGTGCTCGGTCAGGTCGGCAAGGGCTTCAAGATCGCCATGGGCGCGCTTGACTGCGGTCGTATCGGCATCGCTGCGCAGGCCGTCGGCATCGCGCAGGGCGCGCTCAACGAGGCCATCAAGTATGCCAAGGAGCGCAAGCAGTTCGGCAAGAGCATCGTCTCCTTCCAGAACTCCCAGTTCAAGATCGCTGAGATGCAGACCAAGATCGACGCCGCCCGTCTGATGACCTGGCGCGCCGCCATCGCTGAGGACAACCACGAGGTATTCGGTCCTCTCGCTGCCATGGCGAAGCTGATGGCATCCGATGTCGCCGTGGAAGTGACCCGCTTCGCCGTTCAGCTCATGGGCGGCTACGGCTTCTGCCGTGAGTACCCGGTCGAGCGCATGTACCGCGACGCCAAGATCACCGAGATCTACGAGGGCACCAGCGAGGTCATGAAGATGGTCATCTCCGGTTCCATGAAGCTGAAGTAAGAAAGGAGAAGTGCAGAAAATGAAGATCGTTGTTTGTATCAAGCAGGTCCCCGATACCGTCGAGGTGAAGCTGGACCCGAAAACCAATACCCTGATCCGTGAGGGCGTTCCCTCCATCATCAACCACGACGATAAGGCCGGCCTTGAGACCGCTCTGCAGATCCGCGAGCAGGTCGGCGGCACGGTATCCGTCGTCTGCATGGGTCCGCCGCAGGCGGACGTCGCTCTGCGCGAGGCTCTGGCCATGGGCGCGGACGAGGCATATCTCCTCTCCGCCCGTGAGTTCGGCGGCTCCGATACCTACGCCACCGCCACCATCATTGCCACCGCGCTGCGCAAGATCGGCTTCGACCTCGTCATCACCGGCCGTCAGGCCATCGACGGCGACACCGCACAGGTCGGTCCGCAGATCGCCGAGCAGCTCCACGTTCCTCAGGTCAGCTATGCCGAGGAGCTGAAGGTCGAGGGCGACAGCGTGATCGTCAAGCGTCAGTTTGAGGATCAGGCCCACATGCTCAAGGTCAAGACGCCCTGTCTGATCACGGCGCTGTCCGAGCTGAACGAGGCCCGCTACATGAGCGTCGGCGGCATCGTTGACGCCTACAATAAGAGCGTCACCGTCTGGGGCTTCGACGACCTCAAGGACGACCTCAATCCCGAGTTCATCGGCCTCAAGGGTTCCCCCACGAACGTGTTCCAGTCCTTCGGCAAGCAGCTGCGCGCCCCCGGCGTCGTGCTCAATAACCTGTCTGCCGACGAAGCCGTTGACGCGATCATGCAGAAGCTGATCGAGCGTCACATCATCTGATGGGAGGGAGCGAAACAATGAGTAAGGATATTTTTGTTATCGTTGAACAGCGCAACGGCGCTGTTCAGAAGGTCAGCTACGAGCTCATCGGCGAAGCCACCAAGCTCTCCGCCGATCTCGGTGAACAGGTCGTCGCCGTCCTGCTGGGCCACAAGATCGCTGACAAGGCGGAAGCCCTGATCCAGTATGGCGCGAGCAAGGTCCTGGTCGTTGACCATCCCGTGCTGGAGAACTACACGACGGAGCCTTATGTCAAGGCCGTCGAGTACATCATCAAGAACTTCGATCCGGACATCGTTCTCTTCGGCGCAAGCTCCATCGGCCGCGACATGGCGCCCCGCATCGCGGGCCGCGTCCACACCGGCCTGACCGCGGACTGCACGCGCCTTGATGTGGACGTGAAGAAGTATCAGGAGTATCTGCGCACCTCCACCTCCCTGTCCCTGCAGCCGGAGCGCATCGACGCGCTCGACACCTCTGACCGCTACCTCAAGATGACCCGTCCCGCCTTCGGCGGCAACGTCATGGCCACCATCGTCTGCCGCAAGTACTCCCCGCAGATGGCGACCGTTCGCCCGGGCGTCATGGAAATGCCCAAAAAGGACGAGAGCCGCAAGGGTGAGGTCGTCATGGTCGACGCCGGCCTGAGCATGGACGATATGAACGTCGAGATCCTCGATGTCGTTCACAGCGATAAGAAGGTCGTTGACATCACCGAAGCCAAGGTCCTCGTTTCCGGCGGCCGCGGCGTCGGCGGCGCGGAGGGCTACGAGCCTCTGCGCGAGCTGGCTGCCGAGCTGGGCGGCGAGGTCTCCTCTTCCCGTATCGGCGTGGACAACGGCTGGATCGAAAAGAGCCGTCAGGTCGGCCAGACCGGTAAGACCGTTCACCCCGACCTCTACATCGCCTGCGGTATCTCCGGCGCGATCCAGCACCTTGCCGGTATGGAAAGCTCCGAGTTCATCATCGCCATCAACAAGGACGAGACCTGCCCGATGATGAAGATCGCCGACCTCGGTATCGTCGGCGACCTGAAGGTCATTATCCCCAAGCTCACTGAAGCAGTTAAGGCCTACACAGAAGCTCAAAAAATCTGATAGCAATGAAAATTACCACCGCGTGTTTAAACACGCGGTGGTCAGTCTGTCGAGAACCCGGATTGTAATCAGGAGCAGACAGGGTCTCGAACATATATGAGCGAAAAAACAGCAAAGCGAAACGAGGACAACAGATCCCTCCATTTCCATGTGGCCAATTTTTTCAAGTTCA
>OGHO01003067.1_pt1 | contig 11689 bp, 10 predicted proteins | sample 1571421 | NCBI WGS metagenome assembly OGHO01 (sample SAMEA2581937, study PRJEB24529) | metagenome | biome: Human gut stool | place: China | collected 2011
GACGTGCACGGCAATATTAATCTGGAATTGCTTGCCAATGCAGTTAAAGCAGAGATGAAAGAGAAGTCTGCTGATGGATTTGTAGTTAACATTCTTAACAAGCCAGTAAGGTTTGGAGAGGACGACGTTAATCAATTAGTAGAAATATTTAAGACATTTAAACAGAACAATTAATCCAAATTCGAGCCATGATTAATTTACGATTAGAGAGAATTTATAAAGGTGTGTCTTATACTATAGGGAAGCTATACCTAAACGGTAAGTATTTCTGCGACACTCTTGAGGATACAGACAGGGGGCTGAAAGATACTATGCCTACAGAGGAAATTGAGAAGATTAAGGTGTATGGTAAAACCGCTATACCTACCGGCACATATAAGGTTGATATGAATACAGTCAGTCCTAAGTTTAAGGATAGGACTTGGGCTAAGCCATATAGTGGTAAATTACCTAGATTATTAGATGTTAAAGGTTACAGTGGAGTTCTTATTCACGTTGGTAATAAACCAGAAGATACATTGGGATGTCTTTTAGTTGGAGAGAATAAGGTTAAAGGGCAAGTTATTAATAGTACTGCTGCATTTAATAGACTTATGACTGAACTTAATAAGGACAAGAATATAGAAATAACTATTGAGTAATGAGCAACTTTGATAAATTATTTGGAAGAACTTATAGTACAGTAGGTAACTCTGATTCTGACTTTATTATTAAAACTAGAGGACAGGTTAAGGTACAATGGGGCAAGAAGTTCATTGATATTATAAAGGACGGTAAACTTAATGTTAATACAGAGGTCATTAAGAAAGTCAAAACCATTTCCAATATTGTACAAGACGGAATCTATTTCATAGAGGATACTAGTAGTGTTATACTTAAGGTTGGTAATACATTAATAAATTTGTCTGCGGATACTGAGAGTTCATATGTGTCGTTTATAATAGACCAAAGTACTACTGAAAAGCAGAGATTGACTGCGCAGTCTAATATAGGACTTAGATATAAGTCCATGTCTGATGCCACAAAAGCCGGAATCTTAAATGGTATAGTGTTTCTGGAAGATACTCAAAAGTGGTATATAGTAAATAATGGCGCCTACTCAGTCTACGCTCAGGAAATACCAAATCCATATACTGAGCAGTTTAGAATATCCAAATCTGACTCTTCTACAGGAGCTTTGTACATAGAAGGAATAGGAATAAGTAATTCTATGGTAATTGGCACAACACAGAATGAAGGAGTGCTTTATAAAGATTCTAATACTTTTGTGATTGATAATTCTGATGCTATAGAATTTAGGGTTAATGGAGAGAACAAATTAAGGATTGGTGAGTACAATAATACTATTACATCAGATACCTTATTTAACGGAGTTTTAAGTTCTAACAAGCTTCAATCGATAGGAGCTTCTCCATCTAGTGGTTATAGGATTTACACCGAGGCAGGGGAGTCTTTTATAGAAACTGATAACCTATTAGTTAGAAATGGAATTAATAGTATTTCAACATCCTATTCAGAATTTGTTGAGATGTTAAATGATAAAAGTTTAACCCCATTTAGTACTTATATTATTAACGACTTCCAAAATGAATGGGAACTTACCATAGAGGAAGATACTATAACCGAAGATGTACAAGCGTCTGATGAAGATGGTAATAGGTTATGGCAAGATGAAGATGAGACCATACCAGTTATCGAAACGTATAAGAATGTTAGGCCATTGATAGTAACAGCTATCAGCTCCTCTGAAATATCGGGAGAAGTTGCGTACCAAGACAATCCTTTATGGAAACTATCCTATAACCCATATTATACCGACACTCTTCAAGTAACTACTTCCAACGGGGACATTAGTGAGGTACAAGCCAAAGGAAGAATTACTAAATTAACAGATGAGAAGGGTAATTCCTGTAACTATGACTTTAAACATCTAAAATTTAAAATCACCGAAGACGGTGTAGATAAGTGGATTTATACATTTAGAAACGGAGAAGAGGATTTAAGTTTAACTGATACATGTAGGAATAATGTATTAACTGTTAATAATTACGAGATTAAATCTGAAACTGTAACTGTACGTGATAATGGTAATATTGTTACATTACAAGGAACTCTTTCTGATAACAACTTTGGAACTATTAATAGTAACTTTAACTTTTCCGGGACTGCTAATAAATTGAATGTGTCCAGAACATTAGAGAATGTAACATTTAAAGAAGATTCTACTATAGATGAGGTAGCTATTAGAAGTCTTACTAACGTAACATTTAATGAATCGTTCTCAAGGACTACATTCCATTCAGATATAAACGATGTTGACTTTGATACTACTGTATACGCTCTACTTTATGATAATGAAAAGGTAAAAGATGTATATTACAACAATAATACAGTCTCTGTTATTTGTATTCCTGATATGTCAACTGCAACATCTGGAATACCTGCGGGCACAATAGTAATGTATAACGGAACATCTGGAATACCTGCGGGCTGGGCTATATGCGATGGTACTGAAGGTACTCCTAACTTGACTGGCAACTTCATTAAAGCCAGTGAAACTGCTGGTGAAACAGGGGAATTTATACCTGCAAGCTCCGGTAGTTCAACTGAAACTCCTATTACATATTACTCATTAGTGTTTATTATGAAATTGGCTTAATGGAGATAGCAATATTTAGTGATAGATTACTAATTTACGTTAAATTAAGAATAATTAGTCTTTAATTTTAAGGTATGGAAATTTATCACTAAATTTGCAAATAACTTTAAAAGGGAATAATATGGACATGAAATTAGAAGAATTAGGTTTTGACGATGAAGACCTGCTAGGTGAAGACGGTGTAGTGCAAACAGGAGACCCTGATGATGACATTAAACGTTGGATTGACAATGATACTTCAGTAGATTTGGATGAACCATTGGACAATCAAGAACCACCTAAAGAAGGTGACGGAGATACAGAACCTACAGAGGATGATTTAATCACAACTATGCTCAAAGCTAAAGGAATCAATCCAGAGGCTATTAAGTTCCAAAATGATAACGGAGAAGTAGAAGAAATTCCATTCTCTGAACTATCTAGGGAAGAGCAATTAGAGCTTTTAAACTATGATGATACAGATTATAATTATGGTTTAGAGCCAGAAGAGATTGACCTTATTAACGAGCTTAGAAGAAATAATTTAAGTGTAGATGACTATTTGGAATCTCATAGACGTCAAGCTATTCAGGATTACCTAGACCACCTAGAAGATGAACCAGAATATCAAGTAGATGGCATGACAGATGATGAACTATTTATTGCAGATTTAAAGGCAAATGTCCCAGAACTTACTGATGATGAAGCTTTAGAACAGTTAAATCTTGAGAAGCAAAACGAAGCTCTCTTTAATAAGAAGATGAGCGGAATGAGAGCTAGCTATCAGCAACGCGAAGAAGCAGCTATGCAGCAAGCTCAAGCAGAAGCAGAAGCTCAACAGAAAGAAATGTATGAAGCTTACGAAGACGAAATTTTACAAGCTATTCAAGATAACGAAACTATAGATTTGGGAGAGTCATCATTAACGCTATCAGAGGACGATATGAATGAAATTGCTTCCTTTATCTTAGATTCAGATGCTGCTGGAGTAAGATACTTAGCCAAAGCCATTAATGACCCACAAATGCTAGTGCAGATGTCGTGGTTTGCCCTTAAAGGACAAGAAGCTATACGTCAAATCTCCGAATATTATAAACATCAGATTACAGAGCAATCCAAAGCCAATTATAAGAAAGGTTATGAGGATGCTAAGGCTGGCAGAGCCTCTAATCCTGCTAAGACTGTAGTTAAAAGACCAGAGCAGCAAACTGGTCGTAAACCTAAAACAACATCTATTTACGATTTAGATTAAAATCCAAATAAATTATTATGATAGTAGCAAATTTCGTAACTAATCGCGCCACTATGGGCGACACTAGAACTTATGAAGACTTCTATAAGTTTCTAGGAACTAAACCAACTAGACTTGGTGTAGTATCAAGACTCTACCCAGAATTGACTGCTTCTTACCTAACAGAATCTTTGAGAAACATCTTCTACATGGATTCTAAATCAAATAACAAGTACAGAAGCATTGACTCAATGTACTTTGAATGGGAAGTTGAAACCAACTACATTAAGAGAGTTGAGTTTGCAGATGTACCAACTGAAACTGGAGAGAACGGAACTGAAATCGTAATGGCTTTCAAAGAGAACTATTACCAGAAGTACGACATCTTCAAGATTGACAAAACAATGCAGCAATGCTATGTAACCCAGAGACCAGTTCGTAAAGCTGATAATTACTGGGAAGTAACTGTTAGACTTATTGACAACGACTACTCTAGTGTTCTTGACCTTAGCGGATGCCAAATTGGTGACACTACTCGTTTCCAATCTAACGCTATGCCAGAAGCACACGAAGAGGGATATGTTAAATATCAATCTAACATTGAAAGACACAGAGGTTATATTACTACTCACAGATGTGATGACAGTTATACAGCTCTGTATGCTGCACAAGAAGACGTTCTTATTAAAATAGGTGAAGGTAAAGGTAATGGTCAGATGTCTGAAACTATGTACCGCATGGATAAGACTCAATCTAACTTGCTGAAGAACTTCCTATATGTAAGAAACAACGGTTTGCTGTTCAACAAAACTAACGTTGACAAGAATGGTAAACCGACACTGTTCGACCCTGACACTGGTCGTCCTATCTACATTGGTGATGGTATCATCCCACAAGTAGAAAGATTTGCATCTAAATATGCATATAATAAGCTTACTGTGGAAGCATTCACTACTGCTATCGCTATGATGAATGAAAAGAGTGAGAATCCAACTGGTAACAAATATGTACTTATTTGCAATGAGAAAGCTTGGCAAGACGTACAAACTTGTCTATCAGAATGGCTTGCAAGATTCAAAACTTGCGGAACTTATCTGTGGTCTAAGAAAGCTAACGGCTATGTTGACGTTGGTGCTACATTCCAATCTTATGAAATCGGTGGTAACACAATTTCATTCAAGGTTGACCGTACATTCTCTCGTGAATGGGGTAGCGACAAGGGCTTCATGCTAATGTTAGACTTGACTGCTGACAAAGTAAGTGGAGAACCAGCTATTCAAATGTTCACTCTTAAAGGTGGTGACTTCATCTCTAATAAATATCCAGGTGTTGGTGGACTTGATGGTCTAAGCTCAGGTGTAGTTTCTAGCCCTGTAGCAGCTTCTAAACTAATCAACTGGGGTTATTCTGGTGTTGGTGTATTCTCACCATACAGAAGCTTTATTATGAAAGAAGTGTAATTAAATAAGTAGATATTGTGGGGAAGGCATAGACCTTCCTCACATTATTTTACAAGATAGTAATTTATATTAAGTAAATGATTGAAATAATATGGCTAATGAAACAGACAACATAATTGTCTTAAGAAGTGTATTCGGTAAAGTAGGACAAAAGTACTTCCTTAATCCAGTTAGAGACCCACAGACAGGTAGATATCCTGACTGTGTAAGACCAGTAGATAGTAAAGGTGATATGCTATTAAGAGGAGAAGAAGATAAAGGTAAATGCTTGATTGCAGAGAACCGTGTATTTATTATTGAAGACGGTAAAACATTTGACCTTAATGACCCTTGGCAAGCAGCTGAATGGTATTCTATTCAACACTGTTCTATGATTGCTATGTCTCGTGACCAACGTGACAAGAATGGCAATTTAGTGATTGACGGTGACTCTAAAAGATACGGAGGAGCTGAACTTTACGTTGAAAGACCTGGTTATGAAACTAATAAGCGTGTTAATAAGAGACGTCTTATCCATGATGCTGAAGAGTATATCATTAAAGACCCACAAGGTGCTGCTGGTAGACTTAAAATGGCTAAATTGCTTGGACGTAACATGCGTAATGCTCCTGATGCCGACGTAGAAGACTTCTTGATGAACATTGCGTCTAAGGACCCAGAGAAGATTATTAATCTATATACTGGTGATGACATTGCACTTAGACTTCTGTTTATTGATGCTAAAGACAAACGTGTAATATACGTTAAGAATAAAGTATATCTATATAGCGAGAATCAAATTCCATTGGGCGCAAGTGATGATGCAGTTATTACTTGGATGAAGAGTCCGCAGAATAGAAGGACTCTTGAACTAATTAAGAGGGACACATATCCGGAACTGTATGAACAACCAGAGCCTGATTTTACTAACAAAATAAAAGATGAAGAGACTAAGAAGTCATCTTCAACTGGTAACTATATTAAATAATGACTGCTAGACAGGTTTATGAAGGAACCGCTACTGAAGTAAATAAAGTACAGTCTATGACTCTATTATTAGAGGATTTTAACTACTTCTTTAATAAGGCTATATATCAATATATTAATAAGAGATATAATATATATGATATTAACCAACAGACTACTGACGACATTAGGGTTCTAAAAGCTACAATAGCCCTTCCTGTAACACTTGCTACGTCCGCTTACGGAGACACAGAAGGTCTTGATTCACTATATGGCGCGACGTATGAAGTGGAATTACCTAGTGATTACTTACATTTACTTAATTGTGTATGTGATTTTGAACTAAAGAAGACTTTCAAATGTTATAACGCTGGCTCCAGAGTTCAAGTCGGAGCTAGCCGTTTAACATCTGACGCATGGTCTCAAATCATTCAGAATATCTATATGAGACCTAGCTATAAACGTCCTTATTTTTACATACACAATGTTGACATAAATACTAGCAATCCTACTAACCCGTATGATGCTGTTAATAATCCACATGGTACTGATATTAGTTCTGCTAAGACAGATACTGATACTAATGCTACAGATGTAGCTGGTGGATTGCCAAGAACAATTTCTATTGGTGGTAATGCTGTTACCACAGTGGAAAGAGAAGGACAGATTCGTTTCGGTAATCCTTCTACTGTTAGAATGGAGATACGGTACGGGAAGGACCATACTCTATTTGAGTTAAAAAAAGTATATGTGGACTACCTGAAAGCTCCACAAACTATACGATTGACACAAGAACAGATGGATATGACAGAAGACACATCCCAAATTATGGAATTTCCTGATTACGTGTGTCACGAGATTATTAATGAGCTGGTACATATAATCTTGGAGAACGAAGGTAATCCTAGATTACAAACACATATTCCGATATCAACGTCAGTTGCAAATCCAGCTCAGCAACAGACACAAACCAAATAATTATTTAAATTATGTTTAAGTGGACAAACACATTAATCGTAAATTCTAATTTAGATTCTAGTGGCAAACCAAAATGGTCAGCACAGGCTGAAGACACTGGTAGTGGAGTTGTAGGTAGCTTCGAATTTAAAAGAGTTAACAAATTCCTCAAACCAAACGTAGTAGCAATCTATAAGAAAGAAGCATCAGACCCAGTACTTGGTAAAGTTACTTTCACTATGAGCAATCAAGGTGTAGGTAATTATAGAGTTGCTCTTTACATCAGACTATCTGGAAGCCAGAACTCTTATTACTCAAATGACTTTGTATTCAAAGGTAGACCTTTGATGTATGAATTTGCAATTAAGAATGCAAGTGCTACAGCAGCAGATGTTGCTAAAGAAGCAGCTAGAGTAATTGAGAAGATTCAGACTATCTATGGAGACCACTGGATTAAAGCTAGTGCAAATGGTAACAACCTTGTTATTGAAGGAATGGATGAATATCAACTATTTACTAAAGCTGAAATTCAGAAATTCAATCCGGACTTGAACACTGCTTTAGTTGGTGGAGAGTTTGAAACAATTGCAACAGCACTTCCAGCTGACGACCCAGACTACGATGGACAAAACACTATTGTGAAATCTAAAGAAGGATTCGGTACTTACTGGATGATTCTTAAAGACCTAAGACTTCCGACTATGGAAGCTAGACGCTTTGCTGGTATTAACGAAGAAGAGCTTCCTGTTCCAGGAGCTAAGTATAATGAGTATATTATTAACTATTGCGTTAATAGAGGCATTATGGGCGGAGATGCTGTAGGAGAAGTTACAAGGTCACTTACGACTCATGTATTCTATGTTAAACAAGATTTGGCAGCTGATTTTGAAGCAGCTCTTGCTAAGATAGGTACTATCGGTCAAGAAGTTACTCCAGGTGAAACTGCACAACAAGCTCTAGAAGCTAGTAGTGCTAATGCAGCTGAAATTGCTAAATTGAAGACTGGCAAGGCTAACGCTGCTGATGTTTATACTAAAACAGAAGCAGATGCTAAATTTGAGCCAAAAGCGTAACAACTTAAAACAGTAATTGAAGGCGGGGGCGTCATACGCCTTCGCCTTTATTTATTATAATCATATGGGATATTACGAGAAATTATCGTCAGCCATATATAATGACATAATGAGTGGTCTTAGAGGTTATAGCTCCACTCCAACAATGTCATTAGAACAGTTAGAGGATGATTGCGTTGATGAAAGACTTCAAATTATTAAGGAATATTTTATTAAAGGATTAGTTCCTAAGAAGGACTTACTGATGACTATACCTTGTATAGAAGTTGACTGCAAGAATATTGAAAGGTGTAGATGTAATGCCAGTCCATGTGACACATTAACTGCTCATTTTGAAATTCCTCAACTTCTTACATATCGGCGGGCGCGGTCTGGCAGTCATTCAGCAGCGATTCGACGAGCTTACCAAATCGACTTTCTGGTGTGAAATAGACCCGTGGCTAACTGATGATATTTACCTTGATCCCGGTTTTTTCTCCTGTTTTGACGAGTATGCCGGAGAACTCAGAGATGGTTTATTCCCGACAATGACCGTTCGCCAGCTTATGTGGAGGCTTAAAATGAAGCCTCTTCCCAGAGAAATATGGGAAACTTCGTTCGATAGACGGCTATTGTGATATTTCAACCTTTTCATACGAACTCGCACGCGATTTTTACAGTCCATATTATGAGATACGGCATTTCGAAAGGAGAAAGGATATGGACGAATTGAGCATCAGGTCTGCAATAATGACTGCACTTGTTTCTAAGATCATAAAGTCCGCATTAAAGAAAAAGCTGGGATATGACATTGATATCCGGCTGAACAAATGCGGAGTTACTGTTCGGGACGGAAAGGCGCATTTCAGCATAGACGCGGACGGTGAGATCGCGATGGAAGATATTTTGAAGATCCTGAAAGGAGCTGGTATCGACTAGGTGGAAGCCCCGCGCAGGGGCTTTTCCCTTTTGACCATTGATATTTTACAGGACATTGCCTGCTTACGTTCATAAGGGGCAAATGTGCGGATATTCTCAGTGAATGGGGCGGCATTTTTCTGGAGGTCGATTTTTGGCGTATTGCGGTTTTTATTCCTGTCCGGAGGGCACGCGAAATTTACAAGTTCTATTGTGAGAGGAGGTTAGCTCAGTTGGTGAGAGCACCGGGGATTTGATATTCTCGGAGGCGCCGGTTCGAGTCCGGCACTTCCACTCTTCATTTTTACGAAAGGAGAATATTATGGACGAGGAGGAATTCAGGCAGATAATTGAGGATTATCGGCTGGACTGTCAGTTCCCGCAGCGGATGTTCCGCAACGAGGAACGCTGTGAGAAAGCAAGCTGGAGTAATTGGGCGCTCGACGAACTTACCGCTTATGTTCATGCAAAGCAAAGGTGCGGTAAGGATATTCTAAGGGCTGTGACGGATTTTTCACGACTGATGAGAAAATATATGCGGCACTATCCAAGAACGCAGCGTATGTTTTTTATCGCCGCTGATGTGGCAGACGACATTGCAGATATTCTGCGATGCAGCTTTGTATCTAGCAGGACAGATATTTGAGGAGGAATTTATCATGACAAAACACGGACGAAATACGCACAGGGCGCTTCTGAAAGAGGTGATATCGAATGCGTGATGTAAAGGTCTTTCTTTCCGGCGTTTGCTCGGCGGCTGCGGTCGTTGGCATCATCGGGACGGCGGTTTCGGCGGTGGCTGCTACGCCTAAGGCTATTGATATTTTGGATAAGGCGGAACGTGATAAAGGCTGCGAACTTGATATTCCGGAAAAGGTTCGGGCTGCATGGACTGCTTATATTCCTGCTGCCGTCATCGGGCTTTCATCAGCAGCCTGCGTTATCGGAGCGAGCGTTCTGAACAATAAGGCGCGGATATCTGCCGCTGGTGCTTATGCGGCTGTTTCACAAGCTTATGAACAGTACAGGTTGAAAAATACTCAGCTCAACGGGCGGAACGCTCATCAGAGGGTTCTTGATTCCATAGCTGCGGAGAAATCAAATGGCGAGGTTATCGGTGCTATGGATATTTGCGGAGGGTCTACGCTTGATTTCGGCGACATTGACGAGGAGGTGCTATTCTGGGATTCTTATTCGGAAAGGTATTTTACATCCACCGTCAGCCGGGTGCTTCAGGCGGAATACCATTTCAACCGGAACTATGTTCTGCGGGGGTCTGCCTCCATCAACGAACTATATGAGTTCCTCGGCATATCCGGGGTCGAACATGGCGATGATATCGGTTTCACGATATCCACCGGACTGGACTGGGTAGATTTCGACCACCACAAGGCTGTTCTGGACGATGGTCTGGAAGCTCATGTCATTGATATTTCGTTCCTGCCGGAGCCTCTGGAGGATCAATAACCTGGCACGCGAATTTTACAAGTTCTTTAATGAAAGGAGGTGTGGCTCATGAACGGAAAGATGATAAAGGTCATCGGCGGGGCTGCAGCAGTTCTCGGATTACTGGCGACAGTAGTCGGCAACTGGGTGCAGGAACGCACGATGGAAATTACTATCGACGAAAAAATCGAGCAGGCACTTAACGGCAAAGAAAATACTGACGAAGAGGAAGAAGAAAACGAAGATGAGGAGGAGTCCTGAGGGGCTCTTTCTCTTTTGTTTTCGCATTGATATTCTGAAAGGAGAATATTCATGGCAGACACTAAAAACATCATCAAGACCGTTGGAGCGGCGGCATCAAAGCACGCTCCGGAACTTCTCACCGCATTCGGCATCGCAAATATGTTCACCGGGGTGGTCCTGGCGGTCAGGGCTACTCCTAAGGCTCTTGATATTCTGGACAAGGCTGAGGAGGAAAAGGGCGGCGAGCTTTCCAAAACTGAGATCATCGCTGACACCTGGAAGGTTTATATTCCTGCGGCGGCGTTTTGTCTGGTTTCGGTTGTGTGCTTCATCAGCTCGAACGCTGTGAACAAAAACCGCTGCGCGGCTCTTACTGCCGCTTATACTCTTTCTGAGACCGCATTCCGCGAATATAAGGACGAGGTGCGGGAGGTCGTCGGTGAACAGAAAGAACAGGAGATACACACCAAGACTGTTCAGAAGAAAATAGACCGCGATCCGGTGAGTCCTGAAAAGATATCTGAGGGAGAGGCTCTCATACTTCCGGACGGGGAGCGCACGCTTTGCTACGACGCTTTCGCCGGAAGATATTTTTATTCCGACCGCGCGAAGATAGACAAGGCGGTGAACGAACTCAACCATGATATTCTTACGGACGATTTTGCTTCACTGAACGATTTCTATGACCTCGTTGGTCTGGAACGAACAAAGATGGGCGATATGCTCGGATGGTCGGCGCGCGGAGGGTTGTTTACTGTAAACGCACGTTACAGCTCGCACCTTGCGGCTAACGGTCAGC
>OGHO01003069.1_pt1 | contig 11684 bp, 15 predicted proteins | sample 1571421 | NCBI WGS metagenome assembly OGHO01 (sample SAMEA2581937, study PRJEB24529) | metagenome | biome: Human gut stool | place: China | collected 2011
CCCCCGCCTGTTTGACCACCGCCCCGTTGGGAGCCAGGTTGCCGTGGAGGATCGCCAGTCCCCCTTCTGGACGCTTGGGGCGCTCCAGGGGGAAGATGACGTCGTTTTCCACCCGCTCCACATCCGCCAGGTTCTCTCCCACAGTCTTTCCTGTAACAGTCATTTGCCCCAGATCCAGCCTGCTCTCAATCGCCTTCATCACCGCGGGAATCCCGCCGCACTCCTCCAGCACGCTCAGGGGGTATCGTCCGGAGGGCTTTATATTGCAGAGGTATGGCACCTCCCGGCTCAGCTCATCAAAATCATTCAGAGAGAGATCGATCCCTCCCTCATGGGCGATAGCCGGAAGATGGAGTGTGCTGTTGGTGGACGCGCCCATCGCCATACTCACCTTGATCCCGTTGCGGAGGGCCTCCCGGGTCATGATCTTCCGGGGCGTCAGATCCTCCTTCACCATCTCCACGATTCTGCGGCCGGACTGCTTGGCGATTCGGCGCTTCTTGGCGCTTACCGCATGGGCCAGGCCGCAGCCGGGCAGGCTCATACCCAGGGCCTCTGCCAGACAGCTCATGGTATTGGCGGTTCCCAGCATGGAACAAGTACCCACACCAGGGAGCGCCTCTTTTTCGATTTTCAGCAGCTCATCCTCCGTCAGCTTGCCGGTTTGAGTTCTGCCAATCAACTCCCGCATATCTGTAAGGGTGATCGTCTCCATATCCTTGTATTTTCCTGGCAGCATGGGACCGCCGGGTACGACAATGGCAGGAATATTCAGACGCATGGCAGCCATCAGCATTCCGGGCACGATCTTGTCACACCCGGGCAGCATCACCATCCCGTCAAACTGGTGGGCTTCCACCATAAACTCAGCAGAGTCCGCAATGATCTCCCGGCTGGGCAGGGGATAGCTCATGCCCTTGTGCCCCTGGCAGATCCCATCGCAGATGGCAATGGTGTTGAATTCCCGTGGAATACCTCCCGCCTCAATGATCCCCTGCTTGACGAAGTCCACCAACTCCCGCAAATGGAAGTGTCCAGGCACCATCTCTGTAAAGGAGTTGACCACCGCGATCATCGGTTTGCGCAGGTCGGCCTCATCCAGCCCCGTGCTGTACAGCAGCGCACGGTGGGCGGAGCGCTCAATTCCGTTTGTGAGCATTCCACTGCGGTAATCTTTAAAATGCATTTTGTCATGACCCATTCTTATCATCCTTTCTATGTTCCATCTCTATGAGGGCGATTCCTTTCTTGCGCTCTATTGTATCAGCCGGTTGACAAAATCTCAAACACATCTTATATTAAGAATATACACAAAAATGTTGTGTATGGAGGATATTATGAACATTAGTCTGGAGTATTTTCTGATTGTCGCCCAAGAGCAGGGGATCAGCCGCGGGGCGGAGCGGGCCATGGTCAGCCAACAAGACATGAGCAACCACATCCGCCGGCTGGAGAAGCAATATGGACGGCTGTTTGACCGCCGTCCCAAATTTGCTCTTACTCCAGCCGGACAAGCGGTGCTGGATACTTATCTCCAGGTCCGTATGCTGGAACGAAATCTAACAGAAAGGCTTCAGGATCTGAAAGAGAGCACCGTGGGAAAGATTCGCTTAGGATTACATATTGCCCGGGCGCGCATTTTGCTTCCAAAGGTTCTGGAGCGGTTTTCCGTTCAATATCCAGGGGTCGATCTGGAAATCACTCATGGAGATACCGCTGTTTTTGAGCAGCTGTTGGAGCAGGGCGACCTGCATCTGTTTCTTGGAATCAATCCCACAGTTCATCCGTCTTTCCTGTCCAGCAGCGTCGGGCGGGAACCAGTTTACCTGATCGCAGCGGAGAAACTCCTAACCCAGTATTTTCCTCACTCCCCTGTTCCAGATACTCTTTCTCCGGATCAGCTGCAAAAATTGCCCTTGATTTTCAGCCCAACTGTCAGCACAACGCAGCTGCAGATTTCTAATTTTTTTCAGCAGCAGAAACTGGATCTGCACCCAAAAGTTACAGTAGGAGATTTTGATTTACAACTCCGCTTGGCAATTCAGGGAATTGGAGGCTGCTTTTGCCCCAATATGCACCTGAGCGAGGTGCAGCAGCTCCTCTCATCTAATGCGCCTGTTCTGCGCCGGCTTTCTGTGGCGGGGCTGGAACTCTGGAATGATGTGAAAATCGTCCGCAACAAGCGGTTGCTCTTGTCCATTGTAAGCACAGGAATACAAGAGAATTATACCGTCATAAGTATTGCGTGGCAATGGATTTATGGAATTGTGCGGAAGTGTGGAGAAGCTTCCGGTAATCGGCAAAGGGAAAATATAAGGGAAAACAGGAGCGGCCCTGCAAGGGTTGCTCCTGTTTTTTCTCCCTATATGGGATCACTCTCCAGGCCATTCAGCAGGTCGCCGAACCCACCGCGGCTAATCCCTTCGTCAATCAATTCATACAGTGAGAGCGACAGACCATCAACATCATCCTCTCCATGCGGATAGGCTACAATCCTTCCCTCGGGTGTCTCTACGCCATGCGCCACCAAATAGGAAAAAGCATCTTTCTCTGTTGTGAATGTGGAACCGTCCTCCAGCAGGAACACCGTAGGCTTTCGTGCCTTCTGATATTCCTGAATCGCTGCCTCAAGCCGTTTCACTCTACCGTCCATTCTTACCCCCTAATTCCTCCACGATCTTTTCCAGTTCGTCCAGTTTGGCTTGCTGGTCGTCCACGCGGATAGCGCCTAAACAGACGTTGCAGCCGTACAGGATAGCATTAGCAGTCTTGGGGTCTATCTCTCCATTCAACAGCATATTGGTGATCCTGTTGACTGCCCTTCGGACTTCTCTGGATGTGGTCATTTTCAGTCGTTTCTTTTGCATGATATTCTCCATATAGACAAAGAGGCGTGTGGACTACTGCCCACACGCCCCCTATGTTCTATCAACCCGCGCCAGCGGTGATAGACTGGTAGTAAATGGCCTTTGTCTTGTTGTCAAGAACAAAGGCATCATAGCAGATACGCCCCTCTACAAGGCTGCCAGACAGGCCGGGCGGGTCCTGGTGCACTCGGTAGTCCTCTAATTTCACGGGGGCCACAGTGGCGGAGGGATGGGCCAGCATGAAACCGAAGTTTTCGGGTAGTCGCACCTTTGGCACCTTCACTACCGCCGCACCGTCCAGGTGGGCGATCACACCTTTCAGCCGCATATCCTGTCCAATGTCCGTATCCATTGCGATCTCGGCGCACTGCTTCATCAAGGCATAGGTGGCGGGGGTCACCACCAGCACGCGGCCAGTCTCCGGCACCTCGGCATCGTCCAGAGCCTCGGACGCCTTTAAAAGTTCGGCATAGACGTTCCCCTCAGTCAGTGCCACAGCTGCGGGCTTGGTCCCGGCCTTTGCTGCCATGACGCCATAGACGTAGCTGTCAACTTCGGGAATAACAACCTCTCGATCCTGGCGGGCCAGAGCTGTGGCCCCGGCAAGCTGTTGGGCAGTCTCATCGGCATCCAGCTTATCAATGGCAAAGGTAAAGGACCGATCCTTTGTCAGGGTCATTTCCTCCGTGGTCGCATCCAGGCCGGCCACAGGCCCGAACCGGCTCCAGTTGGTGTTTGTATTAGCTCCGGCGCGGTCATAGTCGTTCATCTTGGACACACCGATCTTGTACACCCGGATCGTGTGTGCCCCGGTCCAATCAAAGTCCTGGTTGGTCAACATGGACAACTTGGACTCATTCTTAAATTGTTCATCCACATAGGGCTGAAACTTTGTTACCAGGTCAATGGTATTCGCCATTTGACTTCACTCCTAAATCAGAATTTAGGCTTGAAGGCGTCGGCAATAAGCATGTCAGCGCGACCGCCGTTCCTGGGAGGATTACTTGTCTTGAGTCCCACCGTTTCGACCTTCACACGGAGCCCGATCCCGTCAGAAAGCTTCTCCACAAGGGTCTTGAACTTTTCGACGTCCGTTGTGTCAAGCACCTCCAAAAATACAGGCTTCGCCCGGTCGATGATGTCAAGCCCGGCAAGATAATCCTGACACGCCGCCTTGCTCTCGCGTGCCTCCAATGCCGTTTCGCGCTCTCTGAGCGCCTTTTCTCGCTCGTCCTCCTGGGGCTGCTGCGTCAGCTTCTCCCGCTCCCGGGCCAGCCGTTCGGAGACGATGCGGTTTACTTCTTCTTGGGTAAATGTGCGGCCCTGGCCCCCGTCTGCCTCCGGGGTGGGAGTAGTGGGCTGCTCGGTATTCGTGGTATTGATCTCGTTGCTCATAATAACCTCCGTTTTACGCCGTGAGTTCGGCTGAATATAAAAAAGAGGCATGAGAACAGCGTCAAACTGTTTCCCATGCCTCTAATCGGCTAACCCTCGCGGGCGGTACTCATGCCCTTTTTCGTTTTAATTATACCACACTAAGGGGGATAGTACAAGTGTTTTATTTGCTATGGCAAGGGTTTTCGGGCTTTTTAGTGGTCAAATAGATGTGTTTAAATGGGGGATGACGGTCACTTTTCCGCACTTTTGTGCTGGGGTGGAGTTGGAGGAGAGCCGCCAGAGTGGCGGCGGCTTTCTCCTGTTCGTCCGGTAAATGGGCTATGCTGATCTTCACTGTGCAGCCTCCAGTCCTTGCTGATAAGCGTCTTTTGTCCATGCGAGCATAAATGATAAATAACGTACGGCAAATGGGTTTTTCTCGACTTTTTCGAGCGCTCCCATCTCCCGAAGCCCTTCAACTGCCTCTTCCGAACTTTCCGGCCACGGCATTTTTCCGCCGGTTTTCCCGCTATGGAAACATTCGTTCATAATGTCTACAGAGGTTTCCATTAACTCGCGCTCCGGCTCGTTCAGCGACCGCCCGGCTCTGGCCTCCTGTTCGTCTATAAATGCCTCTGCGGTTGTTGGGAATGTAATACTCATCTCTTGCGATCCTCCTTGCTTTCTGTTACAATGGAGGCGGAAACAGCCGTTGCAATCTGTTCCGCTTTGCCGTCCCCGGTGTTGGTAGCACCAGGGGCGGCTTCTTTTATGCAATCTTCCAGGGCAGCTAATGCGCGGCGGTATGCCGCTCCGGGGTTCGGTTCATCCTTGCCGATGTAAATAGAGCATCGTCCGATCTTCCCGGTTTCCATGTTCATCGAAATATAGGTGTCTCCAGGGTATCCCGTGTAAACCGGCACACAGTCGCAAGCCTCGCCGGGGTCCAGGTGTGCCCCGCAGAGGGGGCAGGTTTTGAAATAACTCATGGGCGACTCCTTTCATTGTCCGTGGTTTATGATTTATCCGCTGATGCTGGTGGGGGGTAGGTTTTATAAACCGCATAAACTTTGCATACTTTGGTATATGTGGTTTATAAAGTTTATGGAAACATATCCGAACAAGGTAACCTACTATTTTATAAACTGACTTGCTCCGGCGTGTTGGTGTCTATGCGTTGAACCATAAACCCGTTTGCCATTTTCCCGCTCTTCTTTACAGCACAAGGTTTTAAGAAAAAACCATCATCGGCAAGGCGGTCTTTTACCCCATCAAGCGCCCGTTTCGGCTGCAAACCTCCAAAAATCAGATCCCCGTGCTCTTTCTTGAACTCCTCGTAAGAAAAACGGGTGGGGACAAATTGGTTTGCAGACGCCTCCAGCGCCTTAATCAGAGCATGATTGATGGTTTCCCGTTCCGCTGTCCGCTGCATGACCTCCCAGGGCGTTGCCTTGCGCCTCGCCGCCATTTCCAAGGTCTGCCGGGTGATTTCGGAGAATCCTTCCCACTTCACCCCGCCGTCCATAATGCGGTATCTCACGGACTGGCCGTAGGACGCATAGTTGGACTTGGTATGTACCATGATCCTGCACTCTTCGTCCGTCTCATCAAAGACCACACGAAAGGCAGAGCGGGCGGCGTTGATGAGGTCTGTGGAGCCGGTGGCCGCATTGTTAACGTTTTCGACTTGCGCCCGCTTGTTAATGTGGGAAATCAGAATCATAGCGCAGTCACATTTCTTGCACAGGTTTGATATTTTTTGCAGGATGGGCCGCAGGGAATTTACACGGGAAATATCAACGCGCTCACCAAGAAAACAGTGCCAGGGGTCAAGTATCACGAGGGCTGGTTTATAATGCAGTACGGTAGCCTCAAATTCTTCGTAGTACTCAGAAATACTCATGCCCTCCGAGCCAATGCGATCAAGAATAAAAACCTTGTCCAAATCGGCCTTGGACTTATCCAGGCGTTTTTTCAGTACCTCGCCGCTGTCCTCGCCTGAGATAATCAGGGACGGACGGCCCACGCTCTCAAATTCATCCCCCGGCAAGGGCCTCCCGTTGCTGATGTTCGCAATGATACCACAGCAGAGGATGGTCTTGCCCGTCCCGCCGTCTGCCATCATCACCGTGTAATCTCCAATTGGGAGATATGGGTACCACAGAAATTTTGTGTTATCCTCTCCAAATTCGGAAGCGACCTTTGCGTTGCGGAACTGATCCGCCATCTCCGCGCCCGGTTTCCATGCTGGTGTGGAGGCCATAAGCTGGGCAATCAATTCACAAGCTTTATCCGCTCCAAAGTGGGAAAGCAGATCCGATACATCCCCATGCTCAGGGATATCCGGCCACACCTTGGACAGATCCAGCAATCGGACTTCCTTTGCCACCCCATGCAAGGCCGCGGCGGTTTCCTGGGCGTATGCTTTCCCCACATTGTCATTGTCCGGGAAGATAACCACAGACAGCCCCTTTAACTGCTCTGTATACTCCTTCCGCCATTTCCCCGGCCCAGCCCCGTCCTCGCCGCTCACCGCATCAAAACCAACGCTGTGAAGGTTGTCGGCATCTTTTTCGCCTTCTACCACAGCAACTGCCCCAGCCAGTTCTCCGGCTATGTAGAGGCTGTGTGGAACTCCTTGACGATTATAGATCCAGCCGCCCTTTCCGTCTGGTCTACGCCAGGTAAAGGACTTATCCGATTTGCGGAGTTTCTGAACGCCTCCGGGGTATTGGTATGTAGCCACCACCTGGGGGCGGTCATAGGGTTTGTCCTGCTCATAGAACAGGTCGCGGGCTTTCAGTCCAACCCGGGCAATAATATCCCGTGTATCACATCCGGCCTGACATTTCAGAACTACACCCTTTTCACCGGCTCCGATGGAAAGGCTCTGCTTCCGGTCATCGTGGCAAGGACACCGGGCCATATACTGACTTTCATTACACCGTTTCACACCCTCAAAGCAGCGCAGAACTTCTTGCAGCGTCAATCTCCCACCGCCCCCCGATACAGTTCTTTCAGATCCACGACTGCCTCCCGCTTGTCCCCCTTCGTGACGGAAATCACGGAATAGCCGCCCTTCTCAAAATACCGCTTGATATGGTCGGTGACATTCACTCCGATCACATCGGCGGCCCGGATGGTTTCAGCATCCAGTACCACAGTTTCCTTGTTTACCGTCCGGGGCTTGCTCTGCCGCAGGTCCACATACTCCACAACGTATCCGGTCATGTTGATGGTCTTTAGATTTTTCATAGTGTTACCTCCAATTTGTTTCCTTCGTTGGCCTTGACCCACGCTGCCAGCCCCTCCCGGCTCACCCGGACACGGTGGCCGATACGGATAACCGGAAATCCCGGTATGTGGGTCAGCGCATACCCCGTCTTGCTGCTGATGCCCAGTTCTTCCGACATTTCGGACACGGACATGGTCAGCCGTTGCACTCGTTCTGTCATACTTTCGCCTCCTCGATGATTTCACGGCCCAAGACAGCCGCCAGTTTGTCCGCCGTCTCCTTGCTGCAGCTCTTGCCGGTTCGCACTGCTGTAATGGTTCCACGGGACAACCCTGCCTTCTCTGCCAGCTGATTCCCGTTCAGATCTGCACGGGCCAGAGCCGCCGCAAACTTTGCTCGGTCAATTCGCATGCATTCACCACCTATCACTCATTTGATTGAGTTCATTGTAACTCACTCATCGGAGTTAGTCAAGCATTTTCTAAAACTTTTGCTTGAGTTTTCTCGTAAATGTGGTATGATACGTTTGAGGTGATGCCTGTGACCACCGGTCAACGTATTCGTGCAGCACGTAAAAATAAGGGAATGACACAAGCGGAATTATCCGAAAAACTCAGCATTCCCTTTCAAAGTGTCAGTCAATGGGAAAGAGATATAAGAAAGCCAAAAATCGAGACGCTGAAGAAAATCGCTGATGCGCTTGGTGTCAATTATCTTGAACTATACGGAGATGAAGAGGCCAAAGAAGTTGTCGCGCACATGGATGAGGGTGTGAAAATTGGCATCAAATCAAAAGTTGGGATAACAAGGGCTCAGATTATGTCAGAATTTCAAGCGCAGGGCTATTCATTTGAGATAGGGGAGAAACGTCTCGTTCGTGCATACAATCGCTTGAACGATATAGGGCAAGCGCATATCCTTCTTTTGACTGAGGGCATGGCAGAAATACCTCGATTCATGCTGGAGCCGCCAGAGGATTATCCAGATCCCTCCCAGGACGTGCCTACAGGAGTTAAGGACACCACCCCACCCGAAAGCCCGTCAGAAGGGCCGCAGGAGGGCAAATAGAAGGGGGTAACGAAATGTTACCCCATAGCCCCGGATTTTCGGGGGAAGCAACCTTCCCAAAATCGAGAATATAGAAAAGCCCCAGGCCGAAGCCCAGGGCAAAATAAAAACCGCCGCCGATGCTGCGAACATCGACGGCGGCAACAGTACAAAATACCCAGGCTACCAACCAAAGGCACCAGACTGCCCTTTTATGATAGCATAGAGGGGGCCATGGTGTCAAACGAAAGGAGTTCATCATGGCAAAAAGAGCAGCGCAGGGCGCGGGAACCATCCGCAAAAAGACGGTGATCCGCAAGGGCCGGGAATATACCTATTGGGAGGCCAGAATTACCACAGGCCGGGACCCAGGCACCGGGAAGCAGGTACAGCGATCCTTTACCGGCAAGACACAGAAAGAGGTACGGGAGAAGATGCAGGCCGCGGCGGTGGCCGTCAACAGCGGCACATACATCGCGCCACAGAAAATGACCGTAGGCCAATGGTTGGACACCTGGGCAGCAGATTACCTGGGCGGATCAAAGCCTGCCACGGTCACCATTTACAAGAATAACATCAAAAACCACATCAAGCCCGCACTGGGAGCCGTGGGCCTCTCTGACCTCCGCCCCCACATGGTACAGCAATTTATAAACGGTATGGACCTTTCCCCGGCCTCTGTCCGTCTGGCTTATAAGGTCCTGCACATGGCACTCGAAAAGGCCGTCAAGCTGGAGTACATACCAAGGAACCCCGCCGCCGGGAGCGAACTGCCCAAGCTGGAGCAGAAGGAAATACACCCGCTTGACGATCAGCAGGTAAAGGCGCTTCTGAACGCCTCCAGGGGCGGCGATTCGGAGCATCTAATCACCGTTGCCCTGTTTACCGGCTGCCGCCTATCGGAGCTGTTGGGCCTTACCTGGGAGGCGGTGGACTTCAAACAGGGCACCATCACTATTAGCAAGCAACTTGCCCGCCCAGAACATAGAGGAGCCACACCCTTCATTTCTCCGAAGAACGGCAAGCCCAGGACCCTCACCCCGGCGGTCTCAGTAATAGACACACTGCGCCGGCAGCAGCGTCGGCAGATAGAGCAGCAGCTAAAGGCGGGGCCGCTGTGGGATAACCCGCATCATGTGGTATTCTCCACGGAGACGGGGGAACCGTTGGACCAGTGGAAAGCAGAAAAGGCGTTCTCAGCCGTTGTAGAGGCTGCTGGGCTCTCTGGTATCCGCTTCCACGACCTGCGGCATACATACGCCGTGAACGCTATTCGTGCCGGGGATGATATAAAGACCATCCAGGGCAATCTGGGCCATGCTTCTGCCGCCTTTACCCTTGACAGATACGGCCACTTCACAGAGCGCATGAAACAGGACAGTGCCGCCCGGATGGAGGGTTTTATGAAAAGCGTTCTGAATCTGTAAAGGGAAAACTAAAGGAAAAACCCCTTGCAAGACGGAAAGAAAAGGCCGCCTATCCCAATAGTTTCAATGGATGGGCGGCTTTCGCTATTCGCAACCAGCGGATGCATCGCCCTCATTATCTGGAAGTATTTGAAGCTATTTTAGCGCAGGAGGCACAGACTGCACTTTTGCTTTGATGCACTTCGCTCTGGTCTATTTGTCTTTCCCGCTCCTGCAACCATTCCGGCAGCAGCGCAGACAGATCCATATCCTTCTCGACGCCACGCCGAAAATGAATCAGACTAATCTTCTCCATCCTTACACAGCCGGCAAGGAGATGGCCGAAGGGTAAGCCGCAGCGGTATGCCCTTCGGCCTGTTTTATACCTGAGATCATTTGAAATTTTACAAGCACTTTACCGTTTCCCGGTGGATAACGGCCCATCCATTTCGATAGAATGACATCGTATTTTCTAAGGAGGGGCCAAACAATATGAAGAAGAATTTGCACCAACGAGTCTCAACAGGTCTCCTTGCGCTCATGATACTTCTGGGCGGATGTCCGGAAGCACTGGCGGCGGAGGCCGGCGAAGCATTCCAGGAGGGAGCCGAAGCGCTATCCGACTGGACAAGCCCGCCGGACAGAGCCGATGTAGCCGCGGACTGGAAATTTGACCAGACACATTCCACTGGCAGCATTGCCGGCGGCGATCTCGTCCTTGAGGACCAGTCCGGCAACGGAAACGACCTGAAAATGCAGGTCTATAACGGCGGAAATCAGGAGGAGTACATTTCCTTCTCCGATGCGAGCATGACCGGTGAGGGCGGCAGCATGGCCTTCAACGGCGACACCAATTCCAAGACCGGCGTGGACTTCATCACCGCGGAGGAAGCCCCCATCAACGATGAGGAATTTGAAAACGGCTACACCATGGAGTTCCTCTATTATTTCCCCGAGGACTGGACCGCAGCTGACGGGTGGATGAGCCTCATCGGCCGCCAGGGCTCCGGCGGCGGCAACCCGGAGGGTGAACAGGGAACTATGTATGCCTCCATCTCCAACTGCAAGGAGATCCAGTTCGTCACTGGAAACGCAGATGGTGACCACACGATGTCCTCCGCCGCCTGGTCAGTCTCCATGGACAAGGGCGGCGTGTGGTATCACATCGCCATTGTGTCCGACGGACACGAGATCGCCACCTATGTCAACGGCTGCGAGGCATTCCGGGATTACGTTTCCGATGAGATGGCGGGTATGTACGCCGATCCTGCGGACGGCCGGTTCCGCGTGGGTTCCTCCTGGTGGAACGGTCTGGACAAGTTCCTCCAGGGGAACTTACAGGAGATCCGGATCTCCGGCGAGCCTCTGGAAAAGGAGCAGTGGCTGGTCCCCGATCCTGAAAATTATGTAGAAAATTTCGGCAGCAACGAGACCTATCAGCTCAGGGATGAGGACAACTACAACATCGTTCTCATCCCTGACACTCAGAACACAGTGGAGTTCCGCTCCGATGTGATGGACGCCGCCATTGACGGCCTCATCAACAGCGCCGACGCACTGAATGTAGCCGGCGTCATCCACTTGGGCGATGTGGTGGATGACAACAACGATGACGCCCAGTATGTCAACGCCCGGGACGCCTTTTACCGTATGCCCGATGCAGGCATGAAACTTCTGATGCAGATGGGCAACCATGATGGCTGGTCCAGAGATCGGAAGAGCGTCGTGTAGGGAAAAGTGTAGATCTCGGTG